>ERZ1034998.188-NODE-188-length-42506-cov-38.855952_pt1 | contig 42506 bp, 72 predicted proteins | sample MGYA00520621_ERZ1034998 | MGnify/ENA primary metagenome ERZ1034998 (study PRJEB33766, sample SAMN09781748) | gut metagenome | biome: gut microbiome | host: Homo sapiens | place: Madagascar | study: EMG produced TPA metagenomics assembly of the PRJNA485056 data... | reverse complement strand
GGCGACGGCACCACGGCGGCGCTTGCGACGCTGGAACTAAACCAGTGGGCTTTGGACGGCTCGCGTGACGTTCATAACGGCCAGACGGTTTCCTTCTGGTCGTCGGCCATATCCGGCGCAGATTGCACGTTTGAAAACGCGCCCGTCATCACGATCACTTTTTCACAGGCGTATTCCTCCGTCGGCGTGACGCTTATGTCCGACCTGCCCGGACGGCCGTCGCTTGTGAATATCGCGTGGTATCAGGGAACGACGCTCAAGACAAGCAAAGATTTTGCCGTGACGTCCGACATTCAGTTCTGCGAGCAGACGGTCGCCGCCTTTGACAAGATCGTCCTGACGATCAAAAAAACGTGGCTGCCGCGGCGGTATGCGAGACTGACAGGCATCGTCTTCGGCGTCATCCGCGAATTTGGCATGGCGGAGCTGCGCAACGTGCAGATCGTGCAGGAGATGCACCCTGTAACCGTCGAGCTGCCGACCTCTACCATGACGTGGACGCTGGATAACCGGGCAAACGTCTCGTACCTGTTCCAGGAGAAGCAGCCGGTCGAGGCGTGGACGGACAACCACCTTATCGGTGTGTACTACATCAACAAATCAGCGAGATCGTCGACAAGCGTGTATAAAATCGACTGCAAGGACTCGCTCGGCGTTCTGGACGATGCGGCTTTTTCAGGTGGATTTTACGCGGACAAATCCGCAAAGGCACTGTTTGCGGAAATCGTCGGAAACGACTTTGAAATTGACTTCGGGACGATCGCGGACGCGAATCTCTCCGGCATTATCCAAGCCACGACGAAGCGCGCGGCTTTACAGCAAGTGCTTTTCGCGTGGGGCGTGTGCGCGGCGACGGACGGCGGTTACAAAATCCGCGTCTTTACCCTTGACGACACGGCCGAAACCATCGGCGAGGGCAGAACCTACCAAGGCGCGACGGTCACGACAGACGCGCTTGTCACGTCGGTATCTGTCACCGCCCATTCCTACGCCGAGGACGCCAACGGCGGCGTGGAGATCGGCGGCAAAAAGTACACCGACACGCAGACGGTCTATACCGTGACAAATCCCAATGTCACGGCGAACACGAAGTCGAACGAGAAAAAGGTGACGGACGCGACGCTTGTCTCCCCGGCCATCGGGCAGACCGTCGCGCAGCGCCTATACGATTACTACGCAAAACGAGATCAGGCCAGCGCGAAGATCGTGCTTGACGGCGAGATTTTAGGCGACTGCGTCACCGTCCCCACCCCGTGGGGCACGACCGTGACAGGCAACATCGCAAAGATGGAAATCACACTGTCAAACACCGTCGCTGCAAGCCTGACGCTGGCAGGTGCGTAACGAATGAGCACTGTAACAAACTACGCCTACACCGGAGCAAAGCAGACCGTTACCCTTAAACCCGGCCGCTACAAACTGGAATGCTGGGGCGCGCAGGGCGGCTATCGCAGCAGTTCTTCATACGGCGGCCTCGGCGGGTACAGTGTCGGCGAAATCTCGCTAGAAAAGCAAACCACCCTGTATGTCTACGTCGGCGGCTCCGGCAATACCGGCAAGACAAACGGCGGCTTTAACGGCGGCGGCAAACGCTCGACGTACAACGGCGGCGGCGGCGCGACGGATATACGCGTCGGCACGGACAGTTTGTATGCCCGCGTCATCGTGGCGGGTGGCGGCGGCTCGGACGGCGCGACCAACAAAAACGGCATGTACGGCGGCGGCGAGACGGGCGGCACTGCGACGCAGAACTACGGCTCCGGCGGTGGCGGAGGAACGCAGACGGCCGGAGGCACGGGCGGCAGCGGAAACGCCGGAACATTCGGGCAAGGCGGCGAGGGAAAAGCGGCGAGCAACGGCTACGCCGGCGCAGGCGGCGGCGGATGGTACGGCGGCGGCGGCTCTTACCCGGACGGCTCCGGCGATGACGACCGCGGCGGCGGTGGCGGCTCCGGCTTTGTCTGGACAGGCAAAAACGCCCCGAGCGGCTATCTGCTCGGCTCGGCGTATTATCTGACCAACGCCAGCACAAAGGCGGGCAACACGTCGTTTACCGCACCCGGCGGGTCGACTGAGACCGGCCACTCCGGCGACGGCTACGCGCGCATCACCTGCCTTGAGCTGTACAAGCAAGTTCCCGACACTCCTGCCAACTTCCGGCAGACGGCAAAGGACTATTTTAGCCTTTCCATTGCGTGGGGAACTGTCGAGTGTACGGGCTACAAGCTGTACAGGGACGGGACGCTTATCTCCACGCAGACCGGCACGACGTACACGGACACGAGCGTCGAGCCGAACAACACATACACCTACAAGCTCGTCGCCTACAACGCCGAAGGCGACAGCGACCCGACGACGCTCTCGGCAAAGACAAGTGAGGGCTTCGTCGTTAAAATTTTTGAGATCACTTCGGCGGTTTTTGCCCCGAATCCGGTCAACATCAACAGCACAACTAAATTATCCGTAGAGGTCACGGAGACGGTCAAGATCCTTGAACCGTACTATTACTACTCCGGCGACCTATACGCTGGCGAGGTGTAATTATGGCAATCAAAACAGTACGCGCGCAAGTAAATGGCACATGGCATACCCTGACGCTTAACTCATCCACAGGCAAATACGAGGCGTCGATCACAGCGCCCGGAAAAACGTCGTACAACCAAAGCGGCGGGTATTACAACGTCAAAGTCGAGGCCACCAACACGGCAGGCACGACCGCGTCGGCCGATGCGTCGACGGTATCCGGCTTAAAGCTCTACGTCAAGGAGCGCGTCGCTCCGGTCATCACGATCGTCTCCCCGTCGTCCGGCGCGTATGTGTCCAACAACAAACAGCCGGTCGTGTTTACCATCACGGACGAGGCCGAAGGCTCCGGCGTTGATCTGACGTCGCTTGTTGTAAAACTGGACGGCACGGCGGTCGCCGCAGCGACGCTGACCAATACGGCCATCACAAACGGCTACAGCGTGACGTACACGCCAGCTTCCGCTTTGAGCGACGGCTCCCACACGGTCACGGTTGACTGCAAAGACCACGACGGCAACAGCGCAAATCAGAAATCCACGACGTACACGGTCGACACCGTTCCGCCGACGCTCAACATCACGGCTCCGACGGACAACCTTATTACAAACAATTCGTCGCTCACGGTCGCTGGCACGACAAACGATGCGACCTCGTCGCCGGTCACGATCAAGGTCAAGCTCAACGGCGTCGATCAGGGTGCAGTCACGGTCGGCACGGGCGGCGCGTTTACCAAGGCCGTCACGCTCACCGAAGGGTCGAACACCATCGTTGTCACCGCGACGGACGCGGCGGGCAAGGTGTCCACGGTCACGCGCACGGTCACGCTTGACACCTCCGTGCCTGTTATCAAATCGGCGACGATCACGCCGAACCCGGTTGACGCGGGCAAGACAATGGTCATCTCGGTCACGATCGAATGAGCACGCAGGAGATCACCGTCTCCCTCCCGTCCGATATTGTGTATGTCTCGGGTACGGTAAACGGCAAGGCGTACACATGGACGCTGGTAGGTGCGGCATGGCAGGCAATCGCGGACAGGGCAAGCGACGACACGTACCTCGTCGCCCTGACCGCCATCAACAGCGCCGGGACAAGCGCAAACTACGAGTTTACGCTCTACTACGGCCTGTTGAAGCTCATCACCGACAGGACACAGGCGGACGTTGACCGCGTCGCGTCTCTCGCCCAAAAAGGCCATGCGGCGATGACCGACGCCGAGAAAACGGAATGGAGCGCGGGGCTGAAAGGCGCGTACAACGCCACGGACTTAAACCGCGTCGGCTCTGCGGTGAACTACGTCGCGGGGAGACTTAACACGCAGGGGTATTCCGTCACAGTCGCGCCGAAAATCGACTGGACAATGACGGATATTCCCACGCCCGCGCAGCTTACCGCGTATCTCGCCGACGTTGCCGCAATCCGCGCAGCCCTTGCAGTTTACGCAGACACGCCGGAAACACCGGCAGACATGGAAAAACTGACCTATGCCGAAGCGAACGACATCGAGCGAATCCTGCTCGACGTCGACGCGCTCATCACAAACATGATGGCGACATGGTACTACGCCGGAGAGCTGTACTCCGGGGAAGTTTAGGAGGTTAGCATATGAAAGACAGAGTACCTACTTATCCGGGGCGAGTGAAGCTCACGCCCGTCTCCGGTCAGGCCAACACATACGACATGGTGCGCGCCGACAGCCCGACGCAGGAAGGAACGCCGCTGAACAAGGACACGCTGCTTAAAGACACCACCGCAGCCTCCCTTGGTCTTTCGGGAGACCCGACGGTGGATGAGGCGTTTGCGGCAATCGCGGCGAAAGCGTCTGTTGATTCACTTGTTATTGAGAAAATCACAAGCAGCTGTAATTGGACTGCACCGAAAGCGGTCGGCCAGAAGTTTAAGGTGTATGCGGTCGGCGGTGGTGGCGGCGCTACATACAGCTATGGGAGCAACGTAAATCACGGTGGTGGTGGCGGCGGCGGACACGTTGCAGTTGGTACCTTCGAAATTCCACAGGGTACAAACGTACCAATCGTGTGCGGAGCAGGAGGCCGTAGTGCAAACGGCACAAGCGATAGCCAGGTAACAGGCGCAACCGGTGGTACAACTACATTTGGGAGTATGCTTTCTGCCGCAGGCGGTAGCGGAGGCAAGAGTTCGGGTTATTTTTCCAGTAAATATGTTGTTGGCGATGGTGGTAGCGGTGGCTCCGGCGGCGGTGGGGGTTATCTCGAGTCAGGATATTATGGCGCCGGGGCGGGCGGTAACGGAGGTACTTATGGCGGAGGCGGAGGCGTCGGGTCGGCTGGTGGCGGCGACCCTGTCACCGGCGGTAACGGAGGTACTTATGGCGGAGGCGGAGGCGGTAGTTATTACCACCCCGGTGGCAAGGGCGGCACGTATGGTGGAGATGGCGCATCTGGCGTTAAATCCACAGTAACAAGCTCCAAGAACACTCCTGCTACGGATGGTACTCAAATCCATAATGTTCCTGTTTCCGAAACATTGCTTAGGCCGTTTAATACCCTTGGGGCAAAAGGCATATCTATGTTGGATACCGCCGGGGATATCGCTGGTTGTGCAGGCGGTGGTGGCTACGGCGGCAACGGCGGTAGCATAGTAAATCTACTTACTAACGGCAGTACATGGATATACGCGTCTGGTGCAGGCGGTGGTGGCTACGGCGGCAACGGCGGGAATGTGTTAGTTGCCAATAGTTCTAACGGAGGTGGCGGCGGCGGAAACTACGGCGGTGACGGCGGTTCCGGCGGTTACGCTGGCGGTGGTGGCGGCGGCGGCCTATTTGCAAACGGTGGTAACGCGAGCGGTGGCTCGAGCGGCACTGTGTCGTACGTCTGGAGCGGAAGCGGAGGCGGCATTGATCCGGGGGACGCGTATAGAGTCGACGTTAGTAATCTAGGCGGCGGCAACGGCGGCTGCTACATCGTCTATGTGAGAGGAGCGTAACTTATGAGATACAACGTATATGACGGCGACAACCTTATCAACACCATCGTTGCCGACCGCGCTTTTGCAATGCTCTACGCCGAAAACACTGGCTACCGAGTAGAGCCGGAAGAACCGCCGGAGATGCAGGAGTTCGTCGACCCGATGAAAGCTTTGGCGGATGAAAACGCCAAGCTTAAAGCCCAGCTCAAGCTTCAATCCGAGCACCATACCTTCCTCGAGGACTGCCTGCTCGAAATGGCCGATGTGGTCTATGCGTGACACTCTCGCCGATCTGGCGTTAAGTGTATATATTTTACTGAAGGGAGACTATGTAATGATGGCAATGTTGTACGCAAGCAAAATCTGTATGGAGGCAAAGAACCCCAAAACGGGTGCCGCGTGGACGTTTAACGATGTCCCCGCCAAGCTCAAAAAGCAGGTCGCCGAAGTGCTCATCGACACCTGCGGCCTGCCCGAGCTTGTCTCGAGCGAGTACGGCGGGACGTTGGTGTAAAAAAAGCGACGCGACGCCCCAAAACGGGACGCCGCGTCAAACTTCACAATCTGGCTAAAATATAGCAGAGCTGTGAAGAAAAAGCAAGAGGAGGCGCGGAACAATCCACTTGTAAGGAGCCGACCATGGGAGACATTATCTGCGCGGCGATCACGGCGACGGCGTCTATTGTGTGCGCCTTTGCCGCCGCCGCGCTCAAAAGGCGAGAAAAGCACGAGGACAGGCGCGCGGAGGCCGAGAAAACGCGCGACGCGAAGATTTTAGCCTTGTGCGAATCTCAAAAGATCGTGATGCTTGACCGCATCCGCTATCTCGGCCAGAAGTACATTGAGGCGGGAGAGATCGACTTTGACGACAGGCGAATCCTGAACGCCATGCACGACAGCTACCACAACGGCCTCGGCGGGAACGGCGACGCGGACGTCGTCATGCAGGAAGTAAATAAACTGCCCCTGAGACGGGCGAATTAAGGAGGAAATAATATGTCGATTGCAAACGATTACAAGAGTGTCTATTTTGAGAACAAGGCATTTGCCAAGCACCCGGAGTGGACGCGTTTTGACAAGGCCACGGGAACGGACATGGCGATGGGCACTGCCCTCACAAAGGACGGGCTGACGTGGTCTGTCGTGAACGGCGCGGCAAACGAGATCGGTTATATCGACGCCGTAACCGGCAAGGCCACATATACCGACCACCCCGGCGAACTTGAGGAGACCTTTATCCAGTACGCCAAGGAAGCCCTCGGTCTTAAGTGAGAACTGGGAAGGAGGGACGCTTATATGAATAAGCTCATCGACAGACTCGTAAAGCTGCTGACCGTGAAGAGCCTCGTGACACTCACGCTGACCGGCGTTTTTGCGGCGCTGGCGGCGATGGGGAGACTTTCTGAGACGCAGTTTATGACGATCTTCACGACGGTCATCGCGTTCTATTTCGGCACGCAGGCGGTGAAGGAATGAAAATCCTCATCATCGCCGGACACGGCGCGGGCGATCCGGGAGCCGTGGCGAAGATCGGCGGGACGCAGTACAAGGAAGCGGAGCAGACAAGAATCGCGTCGGGCTATGTCTGCGACGAGCTGAATATGTACGCGACGGCCGACCAGTACGACCCAACCCGGAACGCGTACTACGACTACCAGCACGGCCAGCTCAAAAAGCGGGCGAACTTTACAGACTACGACTACGTCCTTGAGCTCCATTTTAACGCGGGCGCGAACGATTTAAGCGGCGACGGTGAAACGACCGGCGTCGAAATTTTTTACCCGTCTGCGGGCGAAAAATCGGGGTATGAGTACAAAATCCTCGACGCCGTGTCCAAGTGCGGGCTTACGCGCCGGTCTGTGAAATCAGGAAACCTGGCCGTCATCAACACGGCGGCGAGAGCGGGCGTCAAAGCAAATCTCTTGGAAATCTGCTTTTTGGACGACGCGGACGATATGGAACTTTGGAGCGGCAATGTCAGTGGCATTTGCTGCGCCATCGCCTGCGCCATTGCTGGGAAGGAGGATGCGGTGAAAATCGAAGAGTACAGCGTGCCGCTGAAAAACATCGACCACATCGGCTATATCCCCATGAGTGGAAAGGGCGAGACGGTCACGGCGGCGGCGCAGAGAAAGACATGGAACGGCAGGACGCCGGACGCGATCTGCAACGCGGAGCTGTTCAACATGAAAACGTTTACTCCGGCCTCCGGCGTTGTCCATAACGGGAAAGCGCAGTACGTGCCGCAGACGCTGGGTGTGGCGTTTAAGATGGGCACAACGCCTGTCTTAAGCTACATGAACAACGTCGGCGCGGCAGACTGGCTCGGGGCATATCCTATCCTCGTGCGAGACGGGAAAAAGGCGTTTGACATTGCCCCTGCCGGGCTGACCGGATCGAGAGCGCGAACCGCGTTTGCATGGAACGACAAACGCTGCGCAATCGTCTGGGCGACGTCGAAAAGCGGTGTGACGCTTGAGCAGCTTGCATCCGGCATTATCGCGTTGGGCTACAAAACCGCCGTCAACTTCGACGGCGGTGGTTCGACCGCGGTCGTGACGCCCACAAAACTGTACGAGCAGGGACGGAAAGTTCGCGGCAAGCTCGGTATCTGGGTCAAGGACGGAACGGGCAATTACCTTACGAAAAAGGCCACGAAAAGCCGTGTCGAGCCGATGCAGAGGGAATCCGGCTGCGGGACGGGCGTGAAGCTGACCGTGACCGCGAAGACCGGGCTGAATGTGAGAAAAGCGCCCATTGACGGCGCGGTGCAGGAGACTGTGGCAAAAGGCCAGGCTGTGACGTGGTACGGGTACTACTGCAAAGAGGTTGAGAGCGGCGCGGTGTGGTACTACGTCCAGACCAAGAGCGGCAAGACGGGGTACGCGAGCGCGCAGTATTTGAAAAAATAACCGGGCGGGAGGTTTGGAACGCTGACCGCCCACGGAGGGCATCAATGAAATACCGGTACACTGTGTCGGAGCTGCGGCGCATGGAATCGTGCCCGTATCTCTCCGACCGCGAAAGGAAGGTTTTTAGACTGTACTACAAAAGAGGCTGGCAGATTGAGGACATTGCCGCCGAAATGTACGTCAGCCGCGGAACCGTGAAAAACATATTGCACTCCATCCGGAGCAAAGCGCCGTCTGAATAATCAGGCGGCGCTTTTCTTTTTGCCCGTCGTTTGGCCTTGCTTTGGCCATGCGGCGGGTCTTTTTTTGTTACACTATAAATGTAAATAAAAGGGGATGAAGGAAATGAATTGCTTTGACCGGCTTATCGCGGCGAACATACCGCCAGACGACGCGGCGGCGATCGTATCACTTTTTGGCGCAAGCCCTGAACTTTTAGACCACATTGTGATGATTTGCGAGTCCTGCGCCGAGGTCGCGTGATGTTCTGTGCGTACAACGCAAACCCCACGGCGGCGAGGGTGGGCGACTGCACTGTCCGGGCAATATCTAAGGCGCTCGGCCAGACGTGGGACGAGACGTATGTCGGCCTGTGCGTGGTAGGCATGGATTTTTGTGACATGCCGAGTGCAAACGCTGTGTGGGGCGCATACCTAAAGCGCAAGGGCTTCCGGCGACGTGCTTTGCCTGACACCTGCCCGGAGTGCTACACCGTCTCTGATTTTGTGCGGGATCATCAGGGTGGGCCGTATGTAATCGCACTGCAATCCCATGTAGTGGCGGCTGAGAATGGGAACTACTACGACACATGGGACAGCGGGAATGAGACAGCAATTTATTACTGGGAAAGGATGAGTTAAATGGCGTACCCGTACTATGGAGGTTACCAGAACCCATATTATCCGGCTCCAATGCCGGACAACCTCGCACAACTCCGGCAGCAGCCGACGCAGACACCGCAGACCGGCATGATCTGGATTCAAGGCGAGACCGGAGCCAAGAGCTATATGGTCGCTCCGGGCAACACTGTTGCGCTGTGGGACAGCGAAAACCCGACGATCTACATCAAGTCGTGCGACAACTCCGGCATGCCGTCGATGCGAATCATCGACTACACGGAGCGCACGCAAAAGCCGACCCCCGCGCCCGCAGCCGCTCCTTCGCCCGAGTACGTGACACGGCAGGAGTTTGACGCGCTGGCGGCGAAATTTGAGGCTATGACGGCAAAACCGGCGAAGAAGAACGCGAAGGAGGCGGAGCAGGATGGCTAACCCGCTTTTTCAGGCTCTCGGCGGCGGCAAACTGCCCGGCCCAATGGGCAATTTCCAGCAGATGATGCAGCAGTTCCGGCAATTCCGGCAGAGTTTTCAGGGCGACCCCAAAGCGGAGGTAGAAAAGCTCGTGCAGAGTGGGAAACTCTCGCAGCAGCAGTTAAACCAGCTGCAACAGGCAGCGATGGCTTTTCAGCACCTTATGAAGTAATCAGGATGCGGCCGCATTTTGAGATAAAAATTTGAGAGGAGACAACAAAATGAGTCTGACAACTAGCGAAATGACCCCTGCTGACATTGCGGCTGTTACCAATGGCGGGAACAGCGGCTTGGGGCTCGGCGGAGATGGCGCGATCTGGATTATCTTTCTTTTCCTCTTCGTGTTCTGCGGCTGGGGCGGCAACTGGGGCGGAAACGGCTTCGGCAACGGCAACTCCGGCGGCGTCGTAGATGGCTACGTGCTGACCTCTGATTTTGCCAATGTCGAGCGCAAGATCGACAGTGTAAATCAAGGCCTTTGCGACGGATTTTACCAGCAGGCGCAGCTTGTCAACGGCACCAACATGACAATGGCAAACGGCTTTGCACAGGCCGAGCTGTCCCGCAGCAACCAGCAGGCATCCCTCATGCAGCAGCTGACCGCGATGCAGATGCAGGCGCAGAACTGCTGCTGCGAAACGCGCGAGGCCATTCAGGGCGTGAATTACAACTTGGCTACTCAGAGCTGCGAGACGCGCAATCTCATGCAGACCGGCACGCGCGATCTGATTGAAAACCAGAACAGCAACACGCGCGCCATCCTTGACGCCCTGACCGCTCAGCGCATCGAGGCGAAGGATGCGAAGATCGCCGAGCAGAACCAGCAGCTCTTTGCGGCGCAGCTGGCGGCGTCTCAGGCTGCGCAGAACACGTACCTCGTGAGCACGCTTCGTCCGACGCCGATTCCGGCTTACCAGTCGTGCAACCCGTGGGCGGGTACGGCGGCTTACGGCTGCTGCACGGCCTGACAGATCCATAAAGATAGCTTTTTGCCAACTCCGGCAAAATGGTCGGCCCCGAGCCGAAACTAACGCAAGCGGCGGGGCATAGCCTCGCCGCTTTTGATGAAAGGATGATTAAATTGGCAGAATTTACGAACTCGAGCGCCGTAACCGTCTCCGCTGGGCAGAACGTCCCGCTGACAGAAACGGCCGTCGCGGGGAAGGCGTGCATCGTGCACAGAGAAGGCGCGGGCATTGTCACGCTCCGCGGCCTTACCCAGCAGTGCAAGGCGCGCTACAAAGTCTCTTTTGGCGCAAACATCGCCATCCCGACCGGCGGCACGGTGGAGGCGATCTCCATCGCGCTGGCGATTAACGGCGAGCCGCTGACGAGCGCGACGGCCGTTGTCACGCCCGCTGCGGTAGGGAATCTGTTTAACGTCTATGTCGCGGCATTTGTGGAAGTGCCGCGCGGCTGCTGCCTGACTGTGGCGGCGGAAAACACAAGCACGCAGGCGATCACGGTGTCCAATGCGAACATGATCGCAGAGCGCGAAGCGTGAGGAGGAAAGGAAAATGAGCATGGAATCTATGTATACCCTGCGGGATATGCTCTGCGAGGAGCTTGACGAGATCGCGCGCAAGGGCGAAATGAGCGCCGGTGATCTTGACACCGTGCATAAGCTGACCGACACGGTCAAAAACATCGACAAGATTGAGATGCTTGACGGCGGGTACAGCGATGACGGGTATGATCGTGGCAGCAGCTACGCCGGACGGCGCGGCACGCACTATGTGCGCGGCCACTACAGCCGGGACAACCGCTATCGGGACGGTCGCGTAATGTATAGCCGTGGCGATGGTAGGGAGCAGATGCTCGATTACCTTGACCGCATGGAGCGCGACGCAAGCACAGACAAAGAGCGCGACGCAATCCGCCGTTGCCGCGAGCAGATCGAAAACGGCTGAAAGGGGGCATCGCCCCATGATCGACCGAAAAGAGATCGACCGCGCGATTGACGAGCTGGAAAACAAGGAAACGACCTTTTCGAGCTGTGCAAAGCTGGCAGATTTGTATATTATCCGCGACAGGATCGGCGAGGCTCCACGCCGCACGGAAGCGTACTCGTATGATGCTGGCCCCGTCTCCGGCGGAAGTGACTTTATGACTGCCGCCTCCGGCAAGGACTACGACAAGCTCTTGACCGTCATGGATGAGCTGATGGACACGCTCAGCGTTGCCAACCCAAGAGTGTACGCCAGCGTGATGCGAAAAATTGCCGCGATATAACGCAAGCGCGCCGCCCCTATGGCATGGGCGGCGCGCTTGCTCTGCGAATGAAAGGATGAAAGAGGGGCAACAAATGGAGATGTGAAATCCAATGGTTGGAGGTTTGGAACACAGATATTATACCATCTCGGCAGAAGGGAAGCAAGATTTTGTGTGCAATTTCGTGTGCATTTTACGCCGAAAATTTGCACACGAGAAGGAAAAATGCTGCACTCAAAAGCAGAGAACAAGCACCGTAAAAAAACGCTGAAACCCCGATAAATACTAGGAAGCCCCGCAATCACTAGGATTGCGGGGCTTCCTTGATTTGGTGACCCGGACGGGAATCGAACCCGTTATGAAGATGGCCTTAACCGCCTATGTTACGGCGAAGACGATATTTCGTGTGCATTTTCGTGTGCAGTTTCTTGGCAGGCTCGAAAAAACCAGTGAACGAATCGCCGAAGTGAGCCCTGTCTCTGCTGGCGATGTGAGTATAGATTTTGCGCATCGTTTTATCGTCCTTCCAGCCGCCCATCTCCATCGACAACTTTTCCGGAATGTTCAGCGAATACGACAATGAGGCGAAGCTGTGGCGAAGGCCGTGCAGCCCCACCTTCGGGAATCCAAGCCGCTCACATGTCTCATTTACGACTTGATACACATAATTCGTGGTAATCGTGACGACATATTCGCCTTTCCTCGGCGCGGCCAGCAGGGCTTCATAGAGCGGCCGGATCATCGGGACTGTGCGGGCGGAGGAATCGTTTTTGTTCGTCTTTTTGTTGACGAGCTTATAATTGCTGTCGCGCACGGATGCGCCGCGCACAAAAATCAGCCGCTTTTCCATGTCAACGTTTTCCCATTTGAGCCCGGCGACCTCTGACGCACGCAGAGAGGACAGCGCCAAAAGCGCCGCAACTTCGTATGACTTGCCCTTAATGGCATCGACAAACGGGATGATCTGCTCCGGCTCCAAAAAAGGGTGGTCGAATTTTGGGACAGCAGGGAGCCGGACGGAAATCTTTTCCCCTGTTTCGGCCTCGATGGACGTCCGGACAAGCCCCCACGCGTTTTTTACGGTCTTCGGCGCGCACACGCGGGTCTCGGCATCTACCATTGCCTGATATGCGTTTCGATCCATCTGCGATAGTTTTTTCCCCATGTAAGCCTTGAATCGGTTCCTCCTGATCTCTCGGTAGCCTCTAACCGTGGACGGCGACCGGATGCCCTCGCAGGCCTCTATGTAATTATCTACCGCACTACCTATCGTTCCGGATGATAACTTCCCTGGAGCCCTTTTCAATTCCAGTTTCAGCGCTGCAACTTCGCGCTCGACTTCCTTCTGCGTCGCGCCGGTGATGCTGTGGCGTTTGCCGTCAATCTGGATTTGAGCGCGATAGGAGCCGGATGGCAGCCGCTCGATTTTTGGGAGCTTCATTTTTTGCACCTCCATAAGCAAACATTTGTTTTAATATGTCCGTTCTATTGGACATAATAGCTGATAAAACAAGAAATGTTGTTTAAGCTATTGACAAAACAGGCAGAAAGTGGTAAACCGTAGATAAATAAAAACGCTAACGAAAGGAGCGACCAGAGCGCGTGGACGAACTTGACTTGAAGATGATTGCTTTATCAAAGGAGCTGACCCCGGACGAACTGGCCGCGCTTTCGCGCTACATAGACACGTTGATTGCGCGGCGGGAATCGTGCTATAATAGAACAAAAGTTTGTGAAGAATGAAAGGAGATTCTCATGACTCAGACGACACCGCTTGCATTGGCTGCTATGATTTTAGCCGCCATCGGGACGACGCTTGCTGTCGCCTCCACTCTGATCTGGATGCGGAAGGCGCGCAGTGAGCATCTTCGTGATCCCGCGAAAATGGTGCGGGACGCGGATGCGCTTGAATCCCACAAAGAGGACACGCCGGAATACCTGTGGGCGTACCACGTAGTAGGGAGCCATTGCGGCCGGGACAGGTCGGGCGTTTTCCGCTGCTTCTGCGGCAAGTGCGTCCCTGTGCGCATCGACCTGTCCGTCAACCCGCATCCGTCAGTGATAGATAGCAAGGAAGGAAAGGACTGCCGCTGCGATGGCAGCGAGCGCGGAAACGGCTGCAATTGCGGTCGTGATTACGAAGCGCCGTTTCTCCGTGCGAGCCTTTGATTCATTCGTTTCGACGAGCACGTTAAGGCCGTCGCGCTGCACAAGCGTGAATTTCCTTGCTTTGAGGTCTTTCTTTTTCTGACGCGCGGCCTTGCGTGCTTCTTTCTTGGCATTATCGCTCATTTCCCATCACCTCCCTGATTCTTTGCCCTTAGCTGCACGATATACTCCCATGCCTGTAGCTTTTCTTCCTCCGTGAGGGAGAACCACCTCGCATCCAATGGGCTGAACTGCTCGCCACCCTCGGCGGGCGGTTCTTTTTTTGCGCCCTTCGGCGGCAGCACCGGGAGAGCGTCGCCGTCGAGGGCTTCGAGCGTAATGCCAAAGTGCTCTGCGATTTTTTTGCGGTTCTTGGTATGCGGCATGCTTTCACCGGATGCCCAATTTAAAACGCTCTGATTATTTACATCAAGTATTTGCGCGAGGCGGTACGCTGAGTACCCCCGACGTTCCATGCAGTACGCTAAATTTTTGGCGAATCCCATAAAAACGCACCTCTATTTTCGTACATGATTATACCCTATTATCCATTGACCAATGCCCTAAAATAGAGTATTATAGTACGCGTAAACGGCAATAGCAAGGCCCACCACTTGGCGGCGGTTCCCGCGAAGTGGCGTTGTGGATACTCTATCTTGTAGCAATTTTAGACTACCACACGGGCAAACTGTTGTCAATATCCCACGCGGGAAAAATCGATTATGGCGTAAAAATCCCGCCCCGCGAGGTTGGATTGCGGGGCGGGATGGCCCGAAGTGAACTCTACTTCTTTTCTAAGATGATCGAAACCACCTCCGGAACAGAAGTGAAGTACGCGACAGAGACGACTTTGTAGCCGTTTCCCATGAGCGCGCAAGCATCACTCCAGGACTGGCAGTAAGCTCTGATAAAATCACCTCCTTCCGGAGGCAAAAGCCTACATCGACCATTGTACACGGAGGGCCCGCCATAGTCAAACTTCAAGTAAAGGAGGGTGAGCAAATGAGTGTTGCCGAAAACCTCGCGAAATACCAGAAAAGCCGCGGGGTGACGAACTACCGAATCGCAAAAGAGATCGGCGTAACGCAGACGTCCATCAAGAACTGGAAGCAGAAGGGCGTAACACCGCACCCGCGACACGTTACCGCGCTGGCCGCGTATTTCGGTGTCACGGAGGCGGACATGAGAAAGTGAGGTTTGGAACATGCCGCGCGTGAAACTGGCGGCGGAGAAGTACGCCGCGGACGATCTGAAAAAGCTGGTGAAATTCCTGCTCTGCGACGAGAGTCAGGCAGAGGTAGCGGACGCGATTGGAATCTGCACGCGGACGCTGATGAACCGGAAAGCGAAGCCGGAAGAGCTTAGGGTTTGGGAAATCCGGAAGCTGACGCAGTCGGTGCGGATGAGCGCGGAGGACAAAGACAAGCTCCGGAAGCTCATCGTGCCGTGAATGGAGGGAAATAAAATGAAAGTCGACAAACTGACACTTAAAAAAGCAAAACGAATGATGGACGAGGGCGGGAACCTCGATCTGCGCGGCACGGGCATCACCTCACTGCCGGACAACCTCACGATTGGAGGCTGGCTCAATCTGAGCGGCACGGGCATCACGGCGCAAGAGCGCAAAAAGGTGCGCAGACTCAAGGATGGCGACTACATGCCGGGGCGGTATCTGTACGCGGACGGCATTTTGACGCACGTCAAGCAGCGCGTGGAGGTGGATGGCTACACACTCTACATTGGCAAGATCAAGGGCAAAAACGTAGTGAGCGACGGCACGCACTACGCGCACTGCGACAAGCTGCGGGACGGGATTGCGGACATCGCGTTTAAGACGGCGGCAGACCGCGGAGCTGACCAGTACGAGGGTCTTCCACTTGGCACAGAACTGACGGTGGACGAGGCAAAGACGATGTACCGCGTCATCACGGGCGCGTGTCGCGCCGGGACAGACGCGTTTGTCGAGAGCCTTGGTGACACGCTCAAGGAGCGCTACACCATCCGCGAGATGCTCGAGCTGACTCGCGGACAGTACAACAGCGATCGGTTTGCGGAGTTCTTCGGGGCGTGACGGAAAGGGGTAAAAATGATGACAAGAACAAGAAAAATCCCCTGCGCCGTTGTGACGCAGGGGAACGAAGAGGCGGAGCGCGAGTTGAGAGCGTCGCTCCGTGTTGCACGCAAGCAGCTACAGATGGTGGAACGTCTGGTTTGGCTGCAATGGCTGGCACTTATCGTGCTCGTGCCGACGTGCATTGTACTTTTGTCGCGGATTTAACCGCGACTCCATTTTACCAGAGAATTGGAGGGTATGCAAGTGTTTGAAGACAAACAGGACGTCGCCCCGGTGTGCGAGTGCATCATGTGCGGCGACGAGATTTACCCCGGCGAGATCGTCTGGGACACGGACGAGGGAGCAGTCCACATCGACTGCTGCCGCGAGTACATCAACGAGCACTATATGTACAGCGCGGATGCCGCGGAGGACCTGATGCGGCTTTTGCGCATCCCGACGAGGAACGCAGAATGATTACCGCCGAAACACGGCGCGAGGGGCTGGAAAAAGTAGCCCCGGAGACGCAGACGCGGCGGCAGGTGATCTATGAGTACCTGAGATACTTCCCGGCCGGGCTGACGGCCGAGGAGCTGACGGACTCGATGTACTGCGCGGGGCTGATCCCCGTGCGCGATAAAAACTATGTCAAGCCCCGCCTTACGGAGCTGCGAAAGCTCGGACTGATCGAGCCCATCGGCAGACGCGAGAGCAAAACGACCGGCGTCAACACGGCGGTCTGGGCAATTAAGGAGGATAAAAATGCTCACAAAGACATTTACCGAGATGATGGGGATTGATGTATCGCCTTACGTCAAAAAGAGAGACGGCGCGGATTATCTGCCGTGGGCAGCGTGCAAGCTGCTGCTCCACAAAAATGGCGCGGAGACGGTTCTTTCCCAGCCGGTTCCTGGCGCAGATGGGTCGACGCTCCGGAAAAGTGACATGGCGTTTACGGACAAAAACGGCGTCCAGAACCGGTGCTATGAGGTCATGGTGCACATCACTGTAGATGACAAAGAGTGGGACACGACTTACCCGGTGCTAAACGGTGCAAACCCAGTCAAGGACAACTCCATGAGCCAGCAGAGGGTACATAACGCGGTGCGCAGGGCGTTTGTCAAGGGCGTCGCGGAGAGGATCGGGTTGGGGTACACTCTATGGCTTGATACCGACGACATGCCGGAAGCCGAAGATCTCTCCCGGCACTCGCTCGCAAAATGCAAGCAACGCCTGACAGAGCTGATCACCGAGAAGATTGCACAGGGCATCTCACTTGACGTGATGGCCGACCGGCTTGGGATGGACGCGGACACACTGCGTGGGAAGTTGTCGCTTTACAACGAGTTAGCACGCTTAGAAAAGGCCATTGGGGAGATGCAGCCATGATCGCAGACCACGATCGGAGCGGATGGTTTGGCGCATCGGATACGGCGCAGATCATGCGTTCATGGGAAACAGACACGTTCCGGCGATGGTGGGCAGAAAAGCTTGGCCTACAGCCGCGGAAATACAACTCTCGGGCGATGTACGCCGGGACGTACTACGAGCACAGGATCCTCGACGCGGTCGGTGTTACGCAGAGAGACCGCCAGATCCTGCTCCCCGAGCTGCGGCTGCGGGTTAACCTTGACGGTGAGGACGCAAACGGCGTGGTCGAGGTCAAAACCTACAAGGCTGGGAAGGAGTTTAAGCCGACCTCGGCATACCGCCAGCAGGTCAACGTGCAGATGTACGCCCGACGCATCGCAGACGGAGCGCCGGAGCGGGGGAGGATCGTGTCCTATGGTTTAACTGACGAGGACTATGCGGATTTCTTCCGACCGGTCGACCCGGCGAGAATTGAATGGCACGAGATCGAGTACGACGCGCCGTTTATCGAGCGATATTTAGAGCGGTTAAAGCGTCTGCGCGACGCTTTAGAGAGAGGGGTGTGGCCGACATGAGCGAGCGGGCAAGCGTATACCGCCCAACGGTTGACCGCGAGGACGGGAAACTATACCTCCGGTTTCCGGTTGGCGACGCGATGGAGGCGCGCCGATTGACGGCCCGCCTGAAAGATGGCGTGCGCTATACGCTGACGGTCACTCGGGCGAAAAAATCCCGCTCCCTTGACCAGAATGATTTGATGTGGAAACTATGTCAGGTCATTGCGGAGGCCGTAGGGGCGACAAAAAACGAGGTCTATCGCCAGCATATCCGGGATTACGGAGACTGGACAAGCATCCTTGCCAAAAAAGAGGCGGAAGAGACGTTTAGACGCCAGTGGGAGAGCAACGGAGATGGCTGGATCGTCGAGACGGGAGAATCATACGGGGGCATGATTTCCCTCCGGTGCTACGCCGGGTCGAGCACTTACGACACTAAGCAGATGACGCGGCTGATCGACTCGCTTATTGACGAGTGCAAAAACCTCGGCATCGAAACGGACGAAAGGACGGCGAGCTTGCTTGCGGCGAACTGACCGGGCGAAAGCCCTTGAGATCCCGAACGAGGTCAAGCGGGCGGTCGCAAGAAGAGACAGCTTTGGCGGCTGGCCGTGCTGCATCTTCTGCGGCACGCCAGCCCCGTATGAGATCGCGTGGAGCAATGCCCACTTTATTCCCCGCTCGCAGGGCGGACTTGGCATCGAGCAGAACGTCCTGACGGCCTGCCCGGACTGCCACCACAAGCTCGACCAGACGAGCGAGAGAGAGGAAATGCTCGAGTTCGCGGAGAAATACCTGAGATCAAAATACAAAGGCTGGACGCGAAGAAAATGCGTCTGGAAGAAAGGATAAAACCATGCTTAATGTTATCACAATCTCCGGCCGGTTGACAGACCAGCCCGACCTGCGCAGGACCGGAAACGGCACGGCGGTCGCGTCGTTTACCCTTGCGTGCGAGCGCGACTACAAAAACGGAAGCGGCCAGCGGGAGACGGATTTTATCCCCGTTGTCGCGTGGCGGCAGACGGCGGAGTTCGTGTCGAACCACTTTGGGAAGGGGCAGCAGGCCATGGTCACAGGCCGCTTGCAGGTCCGGAAGTGGCAGGACAAGGACGGGAACAACCGGTATGCGACCGAAGTCGTCGCGGAGCACGTCTATTTCTGCGGCAGCAAAAACGAGACCGGTAAGCCGGTCAATGTGACGGCGGGCGAGGATTACAGCCTCCTCGAAGGCGACGACGAAGAAATGCCGTTTTAACGGGGGCGGGCGATGGCTGAAAAGAAAGATGCGCCCGGCTTTATGGTTTACCGAGAGGCGGCAATTATGCTTGCACTCATCCCACCTGAGGACGCAGCAGCAGCGATTAAGGCGGCCTGTGATTACTTTGTGCGAGGCATGGAGCCTCAAAGTCTGGACGGCTACAGCGCACACGTCTATGAGACGCTGCGTGAAGGCATAGACCGAGGCGCGAAGAAGTATCAGGCCAAGTCCGAGCAGAATCGCAAGAGCGCCGAAAAGCGCTGGAAGGATGCAAACGCAATGCAAGCGCAATGCCAATGCAATGCGGATGAAATGCAAACGCAATGCGAACGCAATGCTAACCAAAACCAAAACTATAACTCTAACTCTAAACCCAGAACTAAAACTGAAACCAGTAATACGGGGGATATAAACGCGCGTAACGCGCGTAGCGCGCGCAAGGAGCGCGCGACCCCACCCACGCTTGAGAGCGTCATGGAGTACGCCGAGCAGAGGGGCAGCACTGTAGACCCGAAGCAGTTCTGGGAGTATTACAACACGGGCGGCTGGAAAGACGCCAAGGGCAATCCTGTCCGAAACTGGAAGCAAAAATTCCTGACTTGGGAAAAACACGAAACGCCGAAGGGCGCAGCTCCGGCGAGGGCAAGGGCAAACCCGGCCATTGGTACGCCGGGAGACTACGAGCGGGAGGCAATCGCCCGCTTGAACAGGATGGTGGACAATGAGTGAAAGCAAGAAAATACGGGCAGGCGGCAAAAAGCCTGCCGCGGGGAGGACACAGCCAGTGGAACTCCGGATCCCTTATCCCCGCAACAAAAGCCAGTTCTGCAAGAACTTCGGGCTTAACGCGTACTACGCAGGGATGCACTGGTCGCGGAGAAAAGACAACGCCGACCGGATGCACGACACAGTGACGGCGGTGCTGCTGAGAGACCACGTCAGCCGCCTGCCGTTTACAAAGCCCGTCAGGATCACGTTCTGGCATTGTGACCGCATGGACATCGACAACCACGCCGTCATCGAGAAGCTGATCGTGGACGCATTAAAGGGCTGGCTGCTGGAAAACGACGACCGGCGATTCTACGTCGAGCGCGTGAGTAAATTCCACGCGGACGAGTGCGTCCGGGTCAGGATCGAGGTGGCGTAGATGCCGAGCGCACTTGATCTGGCAGGCCAGAAATTTGGCAAGCTGACCGTCGTGAAGCGATTAGGCAAGAACAGCCGAGGGCACTACATCTGGCGCTGCCGCTGCGACTGTGGGAACTATGTGGACGCGGTAGGCTACGCCGTGAAAAACGGGTCGTGGCAAAGCTGCGGGAAATGCGGCAAGCGGCAGGTCGAGCGGGCGGCCGACATCTCCGGGCAGGTCGTCGGCGACTACATGGCCGTCGAGCGGGTCGGGACGTATGGGACAAGCGCGATGTGGAAGTGCGTCTGCACGACGTGCGGGAGCGAGAAAGAGCAGGGCGCGTACCAGTTTAGGATCGGCAAGCGGGCGTCCTGCCCGAGCTGCACGGCCGGCATGACGCGAGGAGAGGTCATCGCGCGGTTGGCGAAAATCAAGCGCGAGCAGGGGAATGAGGCGGGCAAGCCAAAAACGCCCACGCCTGAAAAGCCACAAAAGCGGCCGACGCTGGAGGAGATCAACGCGACGGCTCGGGCGCATCACATGACGTATGGAAAATATATGGCGGCATACGAAGGCTACATAGCACAGCATGGCGAGCTGCCGGAATGGGAGGAATAAAATGCGGATCATCAAACCGGGCGTCGAGATCATGACGCCGACGGACGGGATTTTACAGCACCTTGAGCGCTGCGGGCGCGTCTGCTACAAGTCGGAGGACAAAATCGCGGATGGGACGGCGGAAAAGTTTATCGCCGGGATCATCAAGCGCGGGCACGATGCCGTGTTGGAGCACGCGTCAATCACGGTCAAATTTACATGCGACCGAGGCGTGTCGCACGAGATCGTGCGGCACCGGATGGCGTCGTTTTGCCAGTCAAGCACAAGATATTGTAATTACAGCAACGAGAAATTCGGCAGCGAGATCACGGTGATTGAACCACTGTTTTTCGAGCGCGGAACGGGCGGGTGGTCGATCTGGGAGAACGCGTGCCTTGAGGCGGAGGAGGCGTATTTTAGCTTGCTTTACAGCGGATGTACCCCGCAGGAAGCCCGCGCCGTCCTGCCGAACAGTCTGATGACCGAACTTGTGATGACAGCCAACATCCGCGAGTGGCGGCACTTTTTGAAGCTGCGATGCGACAAGGCGGCGCATCCGCAGATGCGGGAGGTGGCCTTGATGCTGCTGGACAAGCTGCGCGAGGCCGTGCCGGTGTGCTTTGACGACATAGCTGAAAACTATAAAACAGAAATCAGCAATACGGCGAGCACGGCAAAAGGTGCGGTGATTTGACGTGACGGACGCAGAGTACCTTTTTCGGCGCGATTCGGCCGACAAAAAAGCAACCGCCCGCTCGGCGAATAAGCGAGTGAGCGGGGCAAAATCAAAAAAATGCACACTGCCAAGCGACTATCTTACGGCGGCACAGAAAAAAAGACTGAACGGGGAGGTAAAAACGGTGAATTTGGATCGACCCATAAAATGGCCGGAATTTAAGGCGCTCACGCCGGAGACACAGACGATGTACGTCAACGGGCTCGTAAACAAGTACGGGATTTCAATCGGCGCGCTCGCAGAAATGCTCGGAGCCAGCCGCGCGACGGTGTACAACCACTCGCGCAGCGCGTGGGGATTGCGCAAAAGAATGACCCGGGCCGAGCAGGAAATTTTCCGGGAATTTTGCGGCCAGAAACCGGGGAAAGAGATGGCTCCATATGAGGACACAACGGAGAGACATGAGGCGCCAGATTACTTCCCGGCGGATGTTGAGCACATGGCGCTGACGCTTCGCGGGACGGTGTACTTTTGCACCGAGTATATCCGGGCGCTGCCGCTGGGTGACGGCGAGTACACAGTAAAAATCGAGATCACAAAGGAGACTGGGAATGAATCGTGAAATGTGCCTCGACGAGGCGAAAAAGTGCGTATGCACGGATCGGAATCAGCAGTACGGCGAGCCGGAGCAGAATTTTGCGGTGATCGCACAGCTTTGGCAGGCGTACTTGCAGGCGACGCTGAAAAGTGACGAGATCGAGATCCTTCCGGGCGACGTTGCAATGATGATGGTGCTTTTTAAGACCGGCCGCGTAGCGACGGCGAAAGTAGGCAAGGCAGATAATTTCGTAGATTTGGCGGGCTACGCCGCTTGCGGGTGCGAGTTGGCAACGGGGCAAGAGCCATGAGAGTGCTGATAGCCTGCGAGGAGTCGCAGGAAGTCTGCAAGGCGTTTAGAGAGCTGGGGCACGAGGCGTACAGCTGCGACATACAGGAGCCGAGCGGCGGGCACCCTGAGTGGCACATCCTCGGCGATGCGCTGAAAGCCATCGAGGGGGGGCAAGTGACCACGATGGACGGACAGGTGCATGAGGTCGGGAAGTGGGAACTGCTGATCGCGCATCCGCCCTGCACGCACTTGTCGGTATCTGGCGCAAGGTGGTTTACGGAGGGCAAAAAGCCGCTCTGGATGCTATACAACGCGGCGGCGTTCTTCATGAGATTTGCGGCAGCGGACGTCGAGAGGATCGCAATCGAGAATCCGGTAAGTCGGATGTCGTCACTTTGGCGCAAACCGGACTGCGTGATACACCCGTGGCAATTTGGGCACGCGGAAGAGAAAACCACGTGCTTGTGGCTCAAAAACTTGCCTGCGCTCGCGCCAACGAAAGACGTGAAGAACGAAATGATGCGGAAATCGCAGAGAGAGCGTGAGCGCTTGCACTGGCTCTCTCCTGGGCCGGAGCGGGCAAAACTGCGGAGCAAGACTTTTCCTGGCATCGCCCGAGCCATGGCCGAGCAATGGGGCGGAGATATATGGGAGGATAAAAATGACACTTGACGAGATCACAACCACGCTGCGGGCTTTTGCCCGCAGCAGAAAAAGCGGGTGCAGGGCGTGCCCGGAGTACAACAGCTGCGGCAAGATCGGGTGCAGGATGGCAGACGAGGCGGCGAAGTTGATCGAGATGCAAGCGGAGAATGTAGCGACACTGAACGGAAGCTTTAACACCTTACTTGACGAGAAGCTTCAAAATGTTGACGCGCCGGACGATGAAACGATCCTGCGAGCACTCTATAACCTCCACGACTGCGATGTAAATTGCCATGACAATCATGAGGATTGTAAAGGCGTTCCGTACTGCTCGATAGACTGGGTGGCGGACAACGGGCACAAAATCGCGGTGCGGTTTGCACAGCTGATGGAGGCGCAGCGCGCGGCGGGGAAGGTGGAAGCCGATGGATAAGCTCACGGCAAGCAGAATCTCCGGCGGGAACAGCGCAACAGGACGCCGGAAGTCGGATTTTTACCCAACACCGCCAGAAGCAACTATCGCGCTGCTTAAATACCTCCGGCTGCTAAGATGCACGCGCATCTGGGAACCAGCGGCCGGCGAGGGAGACATGGCAGCGGCCATGCGTGAATGCGGTTACACGGTCTATGAATCTGACATCACAACCGGAACGGATTTTCTTAAATCCAATCTCGCAGAAACCGGCGTTAAGTACGACTGGATCATCACAAACCCGCCGTTTTCTGAGGCGGAAGCCTTTATCCGAAGGGCATGGCGGATCGGGAAGCCGTTCGCGTTTTTGCTTAAAGCCCAATTTTGGAACGCCGGAAAGCGGCGGCAGCTCTTTGAAGATTGCACGCCAACGCTGATACTACCGCTGACGTGGCGGCCAGACTTCTTTTTCAAGGAACGCTCGGAGGGAGAGAAAGGGAGTCCGCTTATGGATGTTCAGTGGTGCGTATGGTACCCAAAAAATTTACACAGGGCGGGCACGATGTACTGGCCGCTCGCCCGCCCCAATGGAGGAAAATAAAAATGGATAAATGGATTTCTACATCGGATCGGCTGCCGGAGCCGGAGAAAGAAGTGCTGGCGTTCTGCCGCACGCGTGGCGGTGTGGATTATTCTTGCGTTGCAATCTACATCGCTCCGGGGACGCCGCGCGAGGAGTCAACCATCAACTGGGACTGCGATGCGTGCAGGTATGACGATGAGCGGGACGAGTGCTTCGTGGTGCCGGGGTGGTACGAGATGCTCAAGAACTGGGACGAGTACGTGTGCGTCGGGATCGAGGACGACGTGACGCACTGGATGGAGCTGCCGGAGGTGCCGGAGGAGGGCAAAAATGGACGCGGTTAAGTTTTTAGAGGAGCGCGCGCGGATGTGCGGGCATGGGTGTAAAAACTGCCCTGCCTACGGAGACGAGTGCAATATTTACAAGGAGGGCTGCGACTTCGAGTCGCTGGTCAAGGCCGTAGAGGCGTGGGCTGCCGAGCACCCCAAAAAGACGCGGCAGAGCGAGTTTTTGAAGCAGTGGCCGAATGTAAAGCTGGGCGTCGACGGGGTGGTGCCAATCCTCCCGTGCGGACTAGATACGGAGTATCCTCACAAGAATGGGTGCATTGATGAGGACGGATATTGCACTCATGCTAGTCGAGGATGCGACAAGTGCAGCCACGATTTCTGGATGCAGGAGGTGGAGTGATGGAGCGGCTGACCTTTGAGGGCAATTTTTGCGATATTGCACAATGCTGCCACCTGCTGTGCCCGCATGGCGGTAGCTGCACGCAGAAACAGGTGTGGGAGCGGCTGAAACAATACGAGGACCCGGGTCTTGCGCCGGAGGACTGCGCGGAATACCGTAAATTTGAGGATGAGATCATTGCAAGCGGCAAGACCTTCGGGTGGCTTGTTGAGCTGCTCAAAGCCGACAAGGACGGTCGGTTGCTGGTTTTGCCGTGCAAGGTGGGAGATACGGTGTGGGCTGCCAGTGGCAAAATCATCAAGTGCGAAATCGACGAAACATACCTGTGTGACAGCGGAGGGGTTGAGTTTCTTGTGTCGTTTAATTGCGACGGCACCGACTGTAAGAGATGCCCATTTAACAACTGGACGCAAGATTGTTTTGGTGAGCACTACTGCGACTGTGCATACGGCAACAGCTCATTTAAGGATAGTGAAATCGGTAAAACAATATTCCTCACCCGCGAAGAAGCCGAATCGGCATTGGAGGCGATGAAGGATGACTGAATTGAAACGCTGCCCTGAGTGCGGTGGAGTTGCAACCGTTATCCATATGTACGATACCTACGATAGAGCAGACTTTGGGTGGGATGCCGGTTGTAGGAGATATAGGGCTGGTGATGGCCTTCACGCAAAGAAGATGAAAGTATCTGGGCTGCCCAGCAAAGAAAAAGCAATCGACGCGTGGAACAGGAGGGTTGACAATGGCTGAATGCATTGAGCGAGAAGCATTGGTGCATAGGCTAAAAAGCCCATATTTGTTTAATATTACTCAAAGAATTTTTGAGATTATATCAGAAATTCCAGCCGCCGACGTGGCTCCAATCGAAGCGCTGGAGCGCTTGCGGGACGAGCTGTGCGCGCAGGACCTAATCACCATGGAGGGGCTTGGAAGGCTAAACGCACTGATTTATGAGTGCGCGCATGGGAATGAAGGAGGGGAAAACGATAATGGCCGAATACATTGACCGGGAGGCGTTTAAGAAAAGCGTCGAGGAGCGTTATTGCAAGCCATGCAAAGCAGATGGAAAAGACCACAACGGATGCTGGTGTCGTGCCTGCTGGGTTGACGACATGCTTGATGAGGTAGAGTGTTTCCAGCCCTCTGACGTTGCCCCAGTGGTGCGATGAGTGGTCGTGCTGCTCGGGATCCAATAAAGACAGCGGCCAGCTCGTGGAAGGGCTGGCCGCTATTTCGAAGCATTGCATTTTTACCAAATTTGTTATTTAATTGTATACAGATATGCGGGGCGCGCCGCAGACGGCGCGGGCGGGGACAGCTCCGCGGCTCCGCGCCAAGAAGCGGCTCTGAAATCCTGCTTAAAAGCATATGGCTTTCCCGGCGCATCAGACACCGACGCATCCATTACGCGTGCAGGCATCTCCAAGGCCGGGTGACGTGGGTCGGGGTGATAAAAACACCCGCAGGTGCGTCCTAAAATCGGGGTGAGGCATCCAGTACAGCTGTTGTGGTGCCCACCTCAAAAAACAGCCCAGCGCCCGACAGCTGCGGGACGCTGGGCTGGCGAAAACTAATCTGCGTCGGTGCCGCACCAATTCATCAGTCTCCAAGGTCTCGTTTGATGGCCGACTCAATGTACGCGGAGAGCGTGATGCCGGCCTTCGCGGCCTCGCGGCGGGCGCGCTCGACGGTGGACGCGCTTATGTACAGGTTAAGCCTGATGCTTGCGTCGTCCTCGGCGATCTCGCCGAACTCGGCGGTATACTCGTCGGCGGTGAGGTGCTGCGCAGCCCATGCACGCGCATCGTCGTAGGAGAGCGGGTAAATCTGCTCGCTGCCTCGCGTCTCGCTCGGGCCGGCAGGCTCGGAGTACTTAGATCCGGGACCGCCCTCGCCGTGCAAAAAGTACTCGCCGGTGCGCTTGCAGTACAGGTCCTCGGACCAGCCGTAGAGCCGGTCGCCCAGACCGGAGCAGATACCGCCGACGCAGCGGGCGGTGTCGGTGTCGTAGACCTTGCTGTTGATGATCTTTTTCATTTTTACACCTCCTCCACGAAAACCATCATGTCAGGGTCGCGGACGACGTTGCCATCGTCGTCGTACATGGCGCAAGCGCCGCCTTCGTCGTCGCTGTTGGCCATGTCGACGCAGTAGTCGACGTCGTCGACGATGTACGCGCCGCGCTCCTCGTCAAAGTCGAGCGAGCCAGCGCCAAAGTAATCGGCGCTCCAATCGGGATCGTAGCCGCTGCCATTCCAGCGCATGATGCGGATGTCCACGGTCTTCTTGCCATCGGTGATTTTCATAATGTTTTGCTCCTTTGTTTGTTTGGGATCCTTTGCTTTATGGTCCCATTGTACACCAGAGTTTGCGCAAAGTCAATAGCAAATTAGAGTTTGCGTAAAGTAAAAATAGACAAAAGTTGACATACGATTTTAGGCAGCTTTAAGGATATGGACGGAGGCGAGCGTGTGAGTAGGCCAAGATACTGGTGGTATCGTAATGTGTGCGCGGCCATCGGGCAGTTCCCGGTGCTGCGGGATCGGATTGACGACCGTGGGCGGCAAAGCGTCACGGCGTCGGTAAGCGGGATGCCGCACGGATCGGGCGTGGGCAGGCCAGCTGAAGCTGCTGCACTGCGGGCGGTGTGCGCGCGGGAGTACGACGATTACATTGCAGTCCAGCGCGCGATTGATACGGCCAAGGGGTGGCCGGACGGGGATCTAGTGCTGGACATTGTAAGCATGTGGCATTGGATGCGGGTTAAAAATTTTGATTATATCGCGGACAGCCTCCACGTGGGTAGGAATACCGCAAAGCGCAAAAACGCGCGGTTTGTGTATGAGGTTGCGCGGAATATGGGGTACTATGCAGGTTAAGCGCCTTGTCGAACACGAATAAATGCAACGACTTTAATTTTTGTGACATTTAACGAATTGAGCCTTGCTTTTTGATGGGAGCAGAGCGAAAATGTGTGTGCAAAAGTAAGGAGGCAACTTAAATGGTACAAATCAACTCGTTCGGGTTAGCGATTTCCCTTCTGGAGTCGACCCTTGGCGTGGATGGGATCCCACTGGAACTGCATGGCCGGATTGCTACGGCACTGGCGCTTCTTGATCAGCAGGATGGGGAGGATATTTTTGCGGCAGTAAGCGACGCGCAGGAATATATCGCGGATGACACGGAAAAACTGCAATCCGTCGTCGACGGTATGGGATGAGGCACGGAGCAACACAAGTTGGGCTAACAGAGCCATGTCAATAGGCTATAATACTATTATCGAGAGCGCTGTGGGAGACCCGCGGCGCTCTTACTTTATAAGCGAGGGGCGCACGGAATGGAAATCACGATGAAAAACCTGAACGATGTTATCCCATACGCGGGAAATGCGAAAAAGCATGACAAAAAGCAAATTGCAAACGTCGCCGAGAGCATCCGGCAGTATGGATTTGTGCAGCCGGTCGTGGTAGATCGTGATGGCGTGATCGTCATCGGCCACTGCCGAGTGCTTGCCGCGGAGAAGCTCGGGCTGAAAGAGGTTCCATGCGTGTGCGTTGATGATCTGACGCCGGAGCAGGTAAACGCCCTGCGGCTTGTGGATAACAAGAGCAACGAGAGCGACTGGGACTTTGACCTGCTGGCCGATGAGCTGCCGAGGCTTGACCTGTCGGCGTTTGACTTTGACTGGGGATTGCCAGAAACTGCGATGGAGGAAGTTACCGAGGACGATGCGCCGGAGATTGACGAGACCCAGCCTCCGGTCTCCAAGCGAGGAGACGTCTGGAAGTGCGGGCGGCATCGGATTATGTGCGGCGATAGCACCGATCCGGAATGCGTGCAGAAGCTCATGGGCGGCGCACTGGCAGACCTCCTGCTTACTGACCCGCCATATGGGGTGGATTATGTCGGCAAGACGAAGGAAGCACTCAAGATCGAAAATGATGCGAAAACAGACGAGGAGTTTATCGATTTTCTTCGGAACGCGTTTGAAGCAGCCGACTCTGTGATGAAGCCGGGTGCGGTATTCTACATCTGGCACGCCATCCTGAAGACATATGCCTTCGAATCGGCGTGCCAGATGTGCGGCTGGGAAGTTCGGCAGGTGCTGATCTGGGTGAAAAATACCATGGTGCTCGGACGGCAGGACTACCAGTGGAAGCATGAACCGTGCCTTTACGGCTGGAAGGGCGGCGCAGGTCATCTTTGGGCATCCGATCGGAAGCAAACGACCGTGCTCGAGTTTGATAAGCCGACGAGAAACGGCGATCATCCGACGATGAAGCCAGTTGCGCTTTTTGATTACCAGATCAAAAATAACACCAAAGGCGGCGACATCGTCCTCGACCTCTTCGCGGGATCCGGAACGACGGTCGCTGCGTGCGAGCAGAATGGCCGCGTGGCTTACTGCATGGAGTATGATCCGAAGTACTGCGACGTCATTGTAAAACGATGGGAAAACCTGACGGGCGAAAAGGCGGTGCTTGCGGATGACTAATGCACAGTTTACGGCTCGGAAGCTATTAAAGAAGCATCAGCAGTATTTGACATCCCAGCAGGTTAAGACGCTAAACGGCCTGATCAAAGCCGGAAATATCGAGGGCGCGCTCAACGGTCTCCATACGATCATGGTGCGCTCTTTTCATGAGAGGAGGGGCGCGAATGGCTCGGACAGGAAGGCCGCCAAAGGAGATAAACCAAAAACTCTTCGAGAATTTGTGCGGGATCCAGTGCACGGAGACAGAGATATGCGGAGTGCTTGAATGCAGCGAGGATACGCTAAACCGCTGGTGCAAGCGGACGTATGGAGCAACTTTTGAGGATACATATAAAAGCAAAAGTCAGGTTGGTAAGTCGAGCCTGCGCAGAAGCCAGTGGAAACTTGCTGAAAAAAGCGCAACCATGGCAATCTGGCTCGGGAAACAGTACCTTGGCCAGAAGGACATCGTAGAGGCCAAAGTCGACGCGGACGTTGTACAGGTGGTCGTCGATGTCTAAGGTTTTGCTGTCGCAGATCATTGGCCCGGCCTTTTACAGCGTGGCGCGCGACGTTGTCCAGCACGATCACACCCACTACGACTTCAGCGGCGGGCGCGGATCGTTGAAATCCTCCACGGTGTCTATCCTCGTGCCTCTTCTGTTGATGCAAAAGGATAACCGCAACTGTCACGCTTTGGTTTTGCGTAAGGTCGCAAATACTATCCGCGACAGCGTGTATGCGCAATACATCTGGGCAATCGGCGAGCTGGGCGTGGCAGCGTACTGGGAGGCGAAGGTCTCCCCGATGGAGCTGATTTATAAGCCGACCGGGCAGAAAATCATGTTCCGCGGCGCGGATGACCCGATGAAGATCAAGTCGATCAAGGTGCCGTTTGGCTATATCGCCGTGACGCACTTTGAAGAAAAAGACCAATTCGCCGGTCGCGCGGAAATCCGAACTATTTTGCAATCGACGATGCGCGGCGGGGAAAGATATTGGAATTTTGAAAGCTACAACCCGCCGATCTCGCGTGACAACTGGGCAAACAAAGACAGTTTAGAGGAGCGCGCTGACCGGCTTTGCCACAGCTCGACTTACCTTGATGCACCGCGTGAGTGGCTGGGCGAGCAGTTTATCACAGAGGCCGAGCACCTTAAAGCGACGGACGAGCGAGCATACCAGCACGAGTACCTCGGCATCCCGGTCGGCACGGGTGGGAATGTGTTTGAAAATCTAGAGCTGCGCGAGATCACGGACGAGGAGATCGGGAGCTTCGACCAGATATACCAAGGTGTTGACTGGGGATGGTATCCAGATCCATTTGCGTTTATCCGGCTACACTACGACCGGGCGCGGGAGACAATCTACTTTATCGACGAGATTTATAAAAACAAGCTGACAAACGAGGAGAGCGGCGGAATTATCAAGCAGCGCGGATATGGCGACGCATACATCGCGTGTGACAGCGCCGAGCCTAAGAGCGCTGCGGATTATCGGGCGCTTGGCCTTCCGGCAAAGGAGGCTATCAAAGGCCCCGGCTCCGTGGACTACGGCATGAAGTGGCTACAGCGGCGCAAGATCGTCATCGACCGCCGCCGGACGCCGAACGCATACGAAGAGTTTGTAAACTACGAGTACGAGCGCGACCGGGACGGCGAGATCATCAGCGGATACCCGGACGCTGACAATCACCTGATAGACGCGACGCGCTACGCTTTGGAGCGCATTTCGCGTCGGATGGGAGTTATCGCATGAGCAATGCTATTGTACAAAAGCTAACAGAGTTAGGATATACCACGATTCCGGAGGCGTTTTACAGCAAAGTCGCTGAGTGGAAAAGCTGGTACCAGGGCAACGTGAAGGGGTTTCATTCATACCGCGTGCGCAACGGCGAGAGCGTCGTCAAGTGCAAGCGTTATTCCCTCGGCATGGGAAAGAAGCTGTGCGAGGACTGGGCAAACCTCCTGATGAACGAAAAGGTGCAGATCACGCTGGAAGGTCAGCGAGAGCAGGAGTTTGTCGACCGAATCCGGGCAGAGAACAACTTTACCGTTCGGGCGAACGAGATGCAGGAGATGAAATCCGCATTAGGAACAGTCGCTTACATCCCACGCGTCATTGGGCAGGAGGTCAGCGAGAGCGGCGAGATCGTGCCAGGAAACGCGGCGGGAATCGCAATCGACTACGTCACGATTGAGAATATATACCCGCTGGCGTGGAGCAACGGCTACATCAGCGAGTGTGCGTTTTCTTCCGTCGTGACGCGCGGCGGGAAGGACTACGCTTATCTACAGATACACAAAAAGGGCGCGGACGGGCTTTATGTCATTGAGAACCGCATCTATCGGTATGACAACGAGCTTTTATCGGACGAGCAGCTTGGGAACGTGCAGGGATTTGAGCGCATCCCGCCGGTTGTCCACACCGGCAGCGACAGGCGGCAGTTTGTGATCGACCGACCGAACATCGCCAACAACTACAACTACCTTCTGCCGACGGGAATCTCGGTGTATGCAAACGCAATCGACGTGATGCAGGGCGTCGACATTGCCTATGACAGCTATGTCAACGAGTTTGTCCTTGGCAAAAAGCGCATTATGGTCAAACCGTCTGCGAGCAAATACCTCGACGGCGAGCCGGTGTTTGACCCCTCAGACGTCGTGTTCTACGTCCTGCCGGAGGACGTCAGCGACAGCGCGGTGATTACACCCATCGACATGGCGCTGCGCACGGCCGAGCACAACACGGGCATTCAGGATCAGCTCAATATCCTGTCCAGCAAGTGCGGCTTTGGCGAGACGTATTACCGCTTTGACGGCGGCAGCGTTGCGACGGCCACGCAGGTCATCTCGGAAAACTCCACGCTTTTCCGGACGATCAAAAAGCATGAAATCATCCTCGAGCAAGTGCTCGACGAGCTTTGCCGGGTCATCCTTCGGCTCGGGAATGCTGCGATGGGGCTCGGGCTAAATGAAAATGTTGAAATCTCCATCGACTTCGATGATTCGATCATCGAGGACGACACGACCAATTTCTCGCGCGACATGCAGATGTTGTCTGCGGGCATCATGAACGACTGGGAATTTCGCGCAAAGTGGATGAACGAGGACGAGGAGACGGCCAAGGCCGCGCTTCCGAAGGCCGAGGACATGACGGACGAGGGCGAAGGAGAGACGGAGTGAGGTGACGGGCGATGAGAAAATACCCGTTTACGCCCTCGCTCCTTGACTCGCTCCCCGAAGAACTTGCAGAGCTTTTCCGCAGCCTCGAGTTGACGCTCTTGTCCGGTATTTGCGCGCGCCTCAATCTGGCCGACCAGCTCAACGAGGTCACTGTGCAGCATATCTGCGCATTACGCGCACAGGGCGTCGACCTTGACGAGATCAAAAAAGCCATCCAACAGGAGACCGGCATCGGTGAGAAAAAGCTCGACGAGCTGATATCGGACGTTGTAGCGCGAAATCAAGCGTACTACACAGACCTGATTGATTTCGCAAGACTCACGCAACCGGAATTTCTCGTCGGAGAGGCGGAGATCGACGCGATCCGCCGCCAGACTTTGGGAGAATATCGCAATCTCACGCGATCCATGGCGTTTGTGGTGGACGGCGGTCGCACGACGCTCGCCCCAGCTAAAGCGTACCAATGGGCGCTGGACAACGCCGTGCTACAAATCGAGAGCGGCACGACGGGGTACAATCAGGCGATTTCCTCCGCGGTGCGGCAGCTCGCCGACAGCGGGCTGCGCGTTGTATCATACGAGAGCGGAAGGACGGAGCAGATCGACGTTGCTGTACGCAGGGCGGTTATGACAGGGACGGCGCAGCTGTGCGATAAATTTACGCAGCAGTCGGCCGAATATCTTGGCACGCACTATTTCGAGGTGTCGGCGCATTCCGGCGCACGAGATAAACCGGGGCCGTCTCCGTGGTCATCACACAAGGAGTGGCAGGGCAAAGTATACAGCGAGCGAACTGGCGATATATACCCGAGCATTTACGCCGTCTGCGGCCTTGGCGAGGTGGACGGCCTTGAGGGCGTCAATTGCCGCCATAGACGGTTTCCGTGGGTCGAGGGCGTCTCCGAGCGCACCTACACCGACGAGGAGCTGTCCCACATCGACGACGGCCACGACGTGACGTATGACGGAAAGCATTACACGGCATACGAGGCTACGCAGATGCAGCGCCGGATGGAAAACAGCATCCGCAAGCAAAAGCGCCGTACAATCGCGTTTGAAAAGGCCGGCCTCAAGGAAGACGCACAGGCTGCGAGCATCAAAGCTCGGCGGCTGATGAAGAAGTACAAAGATTTTAGCAAAGCCGCGAAGTTGCCGGAGCAGCGTGCGCGGATGGAAGTTTATAAAAAGAGCTGACCGCTTTGGCGGTTGGCTCTTTTTCTATATCGCCGAGAGGCGTTAAACCGCAGGGCGACGGCCCTGACAAAAAACGGAGGTAAAAAATGAGCGAACCTATCAACAATCCGAACCCGGCCCCCGTGCCGGAGCCGTCCCCTGCGAAGACCTTCTCGCAGGAGGAAGTGGATGCCATGATCGGCAAGCGCCTTGCAAAGGCGATGAAGGGAATGCCCAGCGAAGAAGAGCTGACCGCGTATAGAACGTGGAAAGACGGCCAGCAGACCGAGCAGGAGCGGCAGGCTAAGAGAGACAAAGAACTCTCGGATAGTAAAACCGCATTGACGGCCGCGCAGGCAGAGCTTGAACAGCTTAAACGTGACAAGTATGTGCTGTCAAAGGGTCTGACCGGCGATGACGCGGAGTTTATCGCGTACAAAGCCGAAAAAATGGTGGACGACAAGACCACCTTTGAATCTGCTGTCGACCAACTCATAGCAAACAGAAAAAAGGTCACGTTTGACTGGGCGGCTCCTGCCGGAGACGGCGGGAAAACTGAAACCGTCAATGCCGCGATGAACAGCATCATCCGCGGCGCACTCAAATAAGAAAGGAAGTAAATAAATGGCTACTATTGACCGCAACGCACTTTCCGGGCTTATCCCGGAACCCGTAACCCGTGAAATCATGCAGGGCGCTATCGCCGAGTCGGCTGTCCTCCGTATGGGCCGCCGTCTGGCGAATATGTCGTCCAAGACGCAGACGATCAACGTCCTTGACGCCCTGCCGTCCGCGTACTTTGTCAACGGCGAAGCTACCGAAACCGGCGCTGGCGATGCTTGGAAGCAGACCACGAAGATGGCATGGGACAAAAAGAAAATCTACGCCGAGGAAATCGCCGTCATCGTCCCCATCCCGGAGGCCGCGCTTGACGACGCTGACTATGACATTTGGGGCGAAGTCCGCCCGCGCCTGAACGAGGCTTTCGGCAAAGTCATCGACGCCGCGATCCTCTTTGGCACCAACAAGCCGAGCACGTGGCGCGACGGCGTCGTTCCGTCTGCGATTGCTGCTGGAAACGGCGTCCCGACCACTTCCGACGTCTACACTGACATTATGGGCGAGGGCGGCCTGATCTCCAAGGTCGAGCTTGACGGCTTCAACCCGAACGGCGTTATGTCTGCGATCCAGATGCGCGGCAAGCTCCGCGGCCTGAAGGATACGACCGGTCAGCCGATTTTTAAGTCCGATATGCAGGGCGCGACCCGCTACGGCCTTGATGGAATGGACATGTATTTCCCGATGAACGGCGCGTTTGACCCGACGCAGGCGCAGATGATCGTCGGCGACTGGTCGCAGCTTGTCTATGCCATCCGGCAGGACATGACGTTCAAGATTTTCACCGAGGGCGTCATTCAGGACCCCAGCACCAAGGCAATCACCTACAACCTCATGCAGAACGACATGGTCGCGCTCCGTGCGGTCATGCGCCTCGGCTGGGAGATCGCGAACCCGATTAACGCGTACAACGCCGACATCGAGAACCCGTTCCCGTTCTCCGTTTACGGCAAGGGCGGCACGGTCTCGACCGTAACCGTCAAACCGGCGACCGCGACCGTCGCAAAGGGCGCCAAGCAGGCGTTCGCTGCCTCCGTCGCTGGTACGGGCATCGTCTCTGATGCGGTGACGTGGACGCAGAGCGGCGCGAAGTCGAGCATTTCCGAGGACGGCGTTCTGACCGTCGCGTCCAACGAGACCGGCTCGTCTATCACTGTCACGGCAACCTCGAAGCAGGATAGCTCCAAGACCGGCACTGCGACTGTCACGGTCGGCGCGTAACGGGCGGGGGCTGACCCGATGGTATATGTAACATACGACTACTACGTCGGGACATATTACGGGCAGACGCCGGAGGCCGACTTTGACCGTCTGGCCGTCCGGGCCAGCTCCTACCTTGACTACATCACCCTTGGCAAAGCAGTTAAAAACGCCGACCTCGACGCCGTGAAAATGGCGTGCTGCGCTCTGATCGACGCCTATTCCGGCGTCGAGAAGGCGCAGGAGGCGGCGTCGAAAAGCCTTGACGCAATGCAAGGTGCCGAACTGCAAAGCCAGACGGTGGGAAGCTGGTCAAGGACATACAGGAGCGGCGCGGACACTGCCTCCGGCGCGCTCTCGACGGCGGCGGAGATCGAAAAAGGGCTGTATCTGGTCGCAAGCCGGTATCTCCTGACGACTGGATTGCTTTACCGCGGGAGGGGGTGCGCGTGTGGAGACGATGTTTCCCCATGTTGTGACCGTTTATAACACCGAGACGGCAGAAAGCGCAGACACCGGTTTTGAGCCGGTGCTGCGCAATTATATTACCGTCCTGCACGGTGTTTACCTCGACGCGGCTAAGGGCTCCAACGTCACAAAAAGCGGCTTGGAGGGCGCGGACGCGGTGAACCTGTATATCCCGATGGACGTACAGGCGACGGACGGCGTGACCGGAGAGGCCAAAAAGTACGTCGGCCCCGTCGAGTTCTGGCGCGCTGACGATAAAAGCGGCCTGTGGACGCTGACGGCAAACCGCAGCACCTTTTTCGTAAAGGGCGAGGCGGTGCATCCGGACTGGACGGCGCAGAAGATCGAGGCGTACTACGACGGCGTGTATGACGTATCCAAGGTCGACGAGAAAGACGTCGGAGGCGATATGGCGCACTGGGAAGTCGGTGGCGTGTGATGCTGACCTTTACGATCAAGTTCGACCCTGCGCCCATTGTCGCGGCGCTTAAGTCGAACAAGGAAAAAGCAGAGCACGCCGTCGCCGTGCAGGCGCATAAGGACACGGAACCGTACACACCGGCGCTGACCGGAAGCATGAGCCAGCGGACGCGCGTTATTGGGAATCAGATCGTCTACCCCGGCCCGTATGCACGGTATTTGTACTACGGCAAGCTGATGGTCGATCCGAACACCGGCAGCGCATACGCTCCGAAAGGGCAGCACAAGGTGCTGACGGACAAAAACCTCGTTTTTAACACGTCTATGCACGGGCAGGCGCAAGCGCACTGGTTCGAGGCGTCCAAGGCAGAGAACCTTGAAAAATGGGTCAGAGTGGCCGCGAAGGTGATTACAGATGGATAACAAAAAACCACGGCAGCTTGTGACCGCCGCGGAAGTCGACGACATTTCCCGGAAGATTCTGACGTGGGCGAACGGTTTTTCCGAAAAGCCCGTCTCCGTCATCCGGTATGAGTACCTCGAAGTCGACTCGGCTACGGGCGACGAAACCGGGATGGCGATCTCGACGATCCAAGGGACGTACATCACAAAGCGATATATCCTCGGCGGCCATCAGGCCGAATATCAATTCAAGCTCATTTACCGGCTTAAACCGGCGAAAAGCAACGACAAACGGCTCAAGGCGGACGCGCTGCTCAACCGCTTCGGCGACTGGGCGCGCGAGAACGCCCCAAAGCTAGGCGACGGGGTGCGGGCGATCAAGGTTGAGCCGGTGACGCAATCGTCCAAGTTTGCCGCCTATGAGGACGGCTACGAGGACTACCAAATCTTATTAAAACTGACATATGAGGTGATATAAACATGGCTGATCTTACCTTTAACACGACTGCTGGCCAGACCGTAGCACGCGAGCTGCTGGTCGCGTACCTCAACACGGGCACGTCTTCGGAGCCGGTGTGGTCGCCGATTGGCAAGCGCGTCGAGGATTCGAGCGAAGAGCTTGACTGGGGCGAAGAGTCCAAGCAGGACATCTTTGGAAACACCTATACCACGCTCAAAAAGCCGACTATCACGCAGACGTTTGACCCCTGTGAGCTTGATTCTGACGATAAGGCGCAGGAAAAAATCTGGAACCTCGCCATTAAAGACCAGAACGCACAGGCGCTGGCAAACCTCGATATGCTGATCGTCCACCTGTACGCAGGCACGGAAAACACGGCTGTTTTCGCCGAACGGTATTCGGCGTGCTCTGTCAAGCCGTCCGGCCTTGGCGGTGAGGGCGGTGGCAATATCGGCATGCCGATTGACGTCACATACGGCGGCACTCGCGTCACTGGTACGGCGTCCGTTTCTGGCGGCACCGTGACGTTTACGGCAGGCTAAAAAAGGGCGGCATAGCCGCCCTGATTTTTTTGGAGGTAACCGCATGAAAGACCTTAATTTTGACACTGGCGTAGTCACATATAACCTTAACGGTGCGTGCGAGGTCAGTTTTAACCCTACCGACAGCACGTTTGTCGAACGGCTTTTTACCGCTTTTAACACGCTCGACAAAAAGCAGGAGGACTACAAAGCTGAGGCCGAGAAGAACAAGGGGACGCGCGAGATTTTCACAACTGCGCGCAAGCTTGACGCGGAGATGAGAGACATCATCAACGAGACGTTCGAGCAGGACGTTTGCACTCCGCTCTTCGGCGAGATGAACGTCTACGCGCTCGCGGACGGTCTTCCGGTGTGGGCGAACCTTATGCTTGCGGTGATGGACGAGACAGACAGCGCGTTTGCGCGAGAGCAAAAAGCGCAGTCTCCACGGATCCGTAAGTATTCCGCCAAGTATCACAAATGACATACGAACTGCCGACGAGCGTGACCGTCAACGGGCGGGAATATGCGATCCGCTCCGATTATCGAGTCGTGCTTGATATTATTTCCGCGCTTTCCGACCCGGAGCTTGACAACGAAAACAAGGCGTTGGAAACGCTTGACTGCTTTTACCCAGATTTTTTGGATATGCCAGCCGAAGATTACACGGAGGCGCTGAAACAGTGCACCTCGTTTATCAACGGCGGTGAGACGGAAGAAAACGCAAAACGCCAGCCCAAGCTGATGGACTGGCAGCAGGATTTCCCGCTCATCGTCGCGCCGGTGAACCGCATCCTTGGGGAAGAGATTCGCGCGATGAAATATCTTCATTGGTATACATTCCTCGCGGCGTATCAGGAAATCGGAGACTGCACATTTGCGCAGGTGGTCGGCATCCGGAGAAAGAAGCTGAAAGGGAAGAAGCTGGACGCTGCCGAGCGTGAATTTTATCAGCAGAACCGGAAACTCGTTGATTTTAAGCGGACATATACGGCGGCGGAAAACGAAGCCGTCGGCAAGTGGGTGTAAAAAAGCCGCCCCAGAGCGGGGCGGCAAGACTTATTCGGTGGAAAGGCTGCAATCGGAAAGCTGCACATAAAATACCGATTTTCCGGTGCATCGCCCGTAAATCGTGACGGTGTCACCGTCAGACAGTGCGGCGATTTGCTCCGTGTCGTTCCCGTTTTTCGGGAAAAAGCACTGGATCGGATAAAGGCCGAAATCGCTTCCGCTTTCAAGTGAAACGCACGGCGCGCCCGTTATGGCATCTTTCCCGATATTCGTTACAACGCCGGTGACGGCGACGAGTTTACTTTTATAAAGGTTGTCGGCGTTTACCTCGTTTTTGACGTACGCATCCCAAAGGCCGGTCGCATCAACTGTAACATACTCCGGTGTTTGCTTATCTGTGGAACTCGTGCCGCCGCCTTGCGTAGGTCCCTCGCCTGAGCCAGAACCGCCGCTAAAAGCGACGACTGCGATAAGGATCACTGTTATCACGACGATGACAGAGCAGATGGCGTATGCAGTGTGGTGAGACTTATTCGGGTGCTTTGTTCCGCAGTTTGGGCATTTTTTTGCGTCCTTGGCGACATACTCGCCGCAAGTGCGGCACTTGACAAGATTGCGCCCGGCTTTTAGCGGAGCGCCGCAGTTTGGGCACGTCTGCATGATTTTATCAAGCTCAGCGCCGCATGATTCGCATTTAATGGTTTTCATTTTCTTCTCCTCCAATATGTTGCTGTATGTCCAATCATACACCAACATTCGCATACTTGCAATGGGCAGGTGATTACATGGCAGGATTCGACAGTTCGGTCGTTATCCAAATCGACGCCGATGATAAAGAGGCAGAGCAGAAACTTAACGAGCTAAAAGCCGAGGCGCAAAAACTAAACGACGCGCTAAGCGAGAAAAAGAGCAAAAAATCCGCGCTCTCGCAGGAGTTGTCAGAAATCGGATGGCAGCTTGACGACGCAAAAGCAAAACTTGAAGAGCTTAATTCGGCCGGAGCAGATAGCGGCGCTCTTTACAAGCAGAGCCAAGAGGTATCCCGGCTGCAAGCGCAATTTGACGCTGCTGCGAAAGAGTCCGAGCGGCTTGAAATCTCAATTTCGCGCGGAGAGCGTTCCCTTGCCGCGACCGAGCAAAGCGCGGGAGAGTACGCGGCGCAGCTTGCTGGCGCGCGGTCGGAAGCCGATGGAACCAGCGGCGGTGTTGCTGACGCGGCGGCAGAGACAGAAAGGCTCTCTGACGCGGGGAGAGAAGCGGAAAAGCGTTTTAATAAACTTGCAAAGCGGATTTCCGGGCTGGCAAAGCGCGTTTTTGTCTTTACACTCATCACAAAAGCGCTACGGAACGTCCGCGAATACGTCTGGCAAGCAATCCAGACGAATGGCGAGGCAATGCAATCCATCGCAAAACTAAAAGGCGCACTTCGGACGCTGGCGCAACCGCTTTTGCAGGTCGTAATACCCGCGTTTACCACGCTAGTAAACGTCATTACTCAGGTAATCAACGCAATCACGCAGCTTGTCGCAAAAATCCTTGGCTCGTCCGTCGGCGCGTATGCCGAGTCGGCAAAGAACCTATATGACGAGCAGCAAGCGCTTTCCGGCGTTGGCAGTGCGGCGAAAAAATCAGGAAAATATCTTGCGTCCTTCGACGAGATCAACCAGATCGGCGACAAGGATTCTGGTGGCGGAGGCGGCGCATCCGGGACAAATCCTGACTTTACGGGCATGGTCTCTGACCAGCTTGGGGCAATCGTTGGGCTTTTTGTCGGTGCTGGCCTCGTGGCGCTCGGTGCGATCCTTGCATTTTCCGGTGCAAATATCCCACTTGGTATTGGGATGATGGCCATCGGCGGCCTGATGGTGTGGAGCGCGGTGAGCGAGAACTGGGAATATCTAAAAACGGTTCTCGAGGGGAAAATTGGTGACATCATGGGTGTGCTTGGCCTCTCTCTGCTTGTGATCGGCGCAATTCTCGCGTTTTCCGGCGCGAACATACCGCTGGGCATCGGGCTTATGATCGGCGGCGCGTCCCTTTTGGCTGCACCTGTCGCAGCGCGATGGGACGCGATAGAGACTGCGCTCGGCGGAGCGGTTACTGCTGTGGCTACGGCGCTCTCAATCGCTTCTCTCGTAATCGGCGCAATCTTGCTCTTTTCTGGGGCAAGCATCCCGATCGGTCTTGCGCTTATTCTTATCGGCATATCAGGCACTTCCGCAGTTGCCCCACGGTGGGGGACGGCACTAAGCAAGCTTAAAGGCCCTGTGTCACAAATCATGTCGCTTTTTAGTGTGGCAATACTTGTAACAGGCGCGATTCTCCTTTTTTCTGGGGCAAACATACCGCTTGGCCTTGCTCTTTTTGCGGGCGGGGCGATTGGACTCGCGTCTAATATCGCAGCAAATTGGCAGACCGTAAAAAATATTTTGCAAGGACCTGTCGGAGCTGTTACTGCCATGCTAAGCATTGCATTCCTCGCGCTTGGCGCGATTCTGCTGTTTTCCGGCGCGAACATACCGCTCGGCATCGGGCTTCTTGGCATTGGCGGTGCAACGCTTGCAACGGCGATTGCGCCAAACTGGAACCTTATCCTTGATAAGATTCGCGGCGCGTGGACGGCGATCAAGGCATTTTGGAATGCGCATATCGCCAAGATATTTACGGCAGAGTATTGGAAGGATAAAGCAAAAGCTATGTTGAATGGCTTTATCGGCGCGCTTGAAAGTGGCATCAACTTTATTCTGAGAGGTGTTGCAGCCCTTGTAAACAGCGTGACAGGACTGCTCAACTACATACCCGGCGTAAATATCCCAACAGCGGACTGGGGGAACGTTCAGCTTCCCCGCCTCGCGCAGGGCGCTGTTATCCCGCCGAACCGAGAATTTCTTGCCGTGCTCGGCGATCAGCGGAGCGGAACCAACATCGAGACGCCTTTGGCGACGATGGTGCAGGCATTTCGGCAGGCGCTCTCTGAGGGCGGATATGGCGGGCAAAACGAGGCGCAGCTTGTGCTGGACGGGCAGGTGCTCGGCCGCATCGTGTACAAGCTTAACAAGGCTGAGACAAACCGCATCGGCGTAAATCTGGTGGAGGGGTGACGGATGAATTACTGTAAAATCAACGGGCAGTCGTTCGACGTCACCGTCGCCATCTCGGACATCGAGGAAACCTTCAACGTCCTCGACGGCTCCAACGCCGGGCGCGTCATGTCCGGCCGGATGATCCGCGACGTCATCGGAACGTACATCGGCCACAAGATCACGTTTTTTAACGGGAAGAGCAACGCAGACTTTGATGCTTTGTGGAATTACCTCATCGCGCACAGCGTCGACGACTACGTCAACCTCGAAGCTGCGGACGGGCAAACGTCGCTGTCGTATCAGGCATATTACACAAGCGGCACGCGCTCGCTCCGCAGCGCGGCGGACGGTACAAACGTGTGGGACGAGATCGAGATCAACTTTGTGCCGATGGATGCGCAGGTGAAGCCATGAGCACATCAAAAATCGTCTACAAGGATATTGCACCGGGAGCCGCGGACAACGCGACCGTCGCCACCAGCTCGGAAAATGGGTTTTCCTCCCCCACCGAGCTGGTCGGCGACGGCACCACGGCGGCGCTTGCGACGCTGGAACTAAACCAGTGGGCTTTGG
>ERZ1034998.186-NODE-186-length-42674-cov-5.856989_pt1 | contig 42674 bp, 36 predicted proteins | sample MGYA00520621_ERZ1034998 | MGnify/ENA primary metagenome ERZ1034998 (study PRJEB33766, sample SAMN09781748) | gut metagenome | biome: gut microbiome | host: Homo sapiens | place: Madagascar | study: EMG produced TPA metagenomics assembly of the PRJNA485056 data set... | reverse complement strand
TGCGGACAAACGGTTTTCAAGACCGCCTCGTTATGACCACTTCGATACCTCTCCATGTGTTTCGGTGTTGCGCTCTGAATCAGCGCGAAATTTATATTACCATCATTGTCATACGGTGTCAACTAATTTTTCGATTTTTTTCAAAAATAATTTTGCAACCAGAAGATCCTCCGGTGTTGTGATTTTGATATTCTCGTAAGAGCCTTTGATCAGCTTGATCTTCATTGCTGTCATCTGCTCCACAAGCATCGCATCATCCGTGATTGCCGGAAGTGTTTCATTCGATCTCTGTTTTTCCTGCAGTATCCGGTACGCCTCCATAATGCATTTATAGGAAAAGCTCTGCGGTGTCTGAACCTGCCAGAGAGTTCTCCGATCCGGAGTTGATATCGCATAATCCGACCTATCGGCCACTTTGATCGTGTCTTTTACCGGCATGCCTGCCACACACGCTTTTTCCTTCTGTACTGTCTCTATGGAGCGTGCAATGATATCCTGCGTGATGACCGGACGCGCTCCGTCATGGATCAGCACATAGTCGGCCGCATCTTCTTTCAGCGCACGAAGTCCCTCATACACGGAGTCGTAGCGTTCTTTGCCGCCCGCAACGATATGCTGCACTTTGGTCAGCCCATACCTCTGCACGATCTGGGTTCTGCAATATTCCTCATCACCCGCCCCGGTCACAAGCACAATGGTATCCACACTGCTCTCCTCAAATGCTTTTAGGCAGTAGTAGATCACCGGACGTTCCCCCAGCATAAGGTACTGTTTTGGAATATCACTTTTCATCCGCGAGCCCACGCCCGCCGAAAGCACGATTGCAGCACATCTGCTCATTGCAGCGCCCTCTCTTTCAATTAGTAGCCCGATTCTCCGAGCTTTAGGTTCGGGATCGCGTTCAGGTCATAGCCGGCTCTCTTTCCGGCAATATAATCATAGTATGCTGCCGCTCCGATCATCGCGGCATTATCCGTGCACAGGATCGGTGACGGATGGTAAAATGCCACGCCTTTCTTCTCACATGCACTTCGCATTGCCTCGCGTATCACGCCATTGGATGCGACACCTCCGGCGATTGCAAACTTGTCGATATGGTATTCGTCGATTGCGCGCATCGCATGCTCCACAAGCACATCGGTGACCGACTTCTGGAAAGAAGCCGCCACATCTGCCTGATTAATCGGAATATCCTTCATACGGCACCCATTCAGATAGTTAAGGACTGCGGATTTGAGTCCGCTAAAACTGAAATCATACACCCCATCCGCAATTTTTGCGCGTGGGAAATCAATCGCCTGTGGATTGCCCTCATGTGATACCTTTTCGATCTTCGGTCCTCCCGGATAGCCCAGACCGATCGCGCGAGCCACCTTGTCGAACGCTTCCCCAGCCGCGTCATCCCTGGTGCGTCCAAGGATCTCGTATTTGCCGTAATCCGCCACCCTGACCAGATGCGTATGTCCGCCGGATACCACCAGACACAAAAACGGCGGTTCCAGCTCTTTATTTTCTATATAATTAGCGCTGATATGCCCCTCAATGTGATGGACTCCGACTAAAGGGATATTTCTCGCGAAGCTGATTGCTTTTGCCTCTGCCACTCCAACCAAAAGTGCGCCCACCAGTCCCGGTCCATACGTTACACCGATCGCATCGATATCATCCAGTGTCATGTTGGCATCCGAAAGTGCCTGTTCGATCACCTGGTTGATCTTCTCAATATGCTTGCGTGATGCAATCTCCGGCACAACGCCGCCATACAATGTATGCAGGGCGATCTGCGAGGAGATCACGTTTGAGCGCAGATCCCTTCCGTTTACAACGACTGCTGCCGCCGTCTCATCGCAGGAACTCTCGATTGCCAATATCTTAATCTGCTTTGTATCTGTATTACTCATCATCTTCCGACGAAGCTCCTTCTATCTGATAGAATCCCAATATCTTCCAGTTGCCGTCGCCATCCTTGCGCAGCACATACTGCTGATAGGTTCTGGTATACTCGTTCTTCTCCCGCACAAAATAGGACGCGGTGACATACGCAAGGCTGTCATCCCCATCACTTACATACTTTACCTCCGAGGTGTCGCATACGCGCGCATCCGCAATATAGCGCGACCGGTTCGCATAGTCCGCAATATCTGCCCGCAGGTATGCAAGGTACGTCTTCCTCGGATTGACCTCAAGCAGCTTCTCATCAAACAGCAAAAGCACCTGATCCGCCATCTGCTCCAGTTCCCGATCCGTGTAGTCTTCCTTATAATACGCAGTAATTATTCGGTTGTATAGTTTTACCACCTCGCGCGGTGTTGCCGGGTAATTCTCTGTCAGGTTCTTCGTAATGATCCGTTGTACTTCCGTCAGGTTATCCTTCCCATTGGCGAGATTGTCCTGCGATCTTACCTTGACAAAGTAAAATGCCCCACACACCAGTGCAACGCACAGCAAAGCGGTGACCCACGCACCGATTTTTTTCATCTATGCTTCCTCCTGGAATGTCAGTTCTACACTTTTTCCATCTTTTCCCAAATAAGAATGTTCAAAAATCTGCCGTACCGCCGGCATATAGCTCTCCGCCTTGACCAGAGAAGGGGAAAAATGCGTAAGCCACAGTTCCTTCACCTGTGCCCTTTTTGCCAGCTCGGCAGCCTCGTAAAATGTCATGTGCTTGTACTGCTTCGCCTTTGCTAGCTTATCTGCCTCCGCATACATGCCCTCGCAGATAAAAAGATCTGAGTCCTTCGCCGCCTGCGCGATCGCATCAACCGGCCGGCTGTCTGTGCAGTAAGTGACCTTTAAGCCCTTCCTCGCTGCACCAAGCACCATGTCCGGTGTGTACACATGTCCTTCCCATTCAACGGTATTGCCCTTTTGCAGCGGGTTCCACAGCTGCATCGGTATATTCTGCTCCTTTGCCCGGTCAACGGAAAATCTGCCTGCGCGGCGCAGCTCGAAGGAATATCCGTAGCACTCCACGCCATGCTTTACGCGAAATGCATGGATATGGATTCCATTCATATCAAAATATGCATCCGGCTCCGTGATCTCAATACATTCGATTGAAAACGGCAGCTCCGGTGCAATGCTTCGCAGCGCACCGACCACACGCTCAAGCCCTTTCGGTCCGATAATGGTAAGTGGATCTTTGCGATCCGCATTTCCCATCGTAAGCAGAAGCCCCGGCAGTCCGCTGATATGATCCGCATGAAAATGCGTCACACACAGCACATCGATTGGCTTAAAGCTAAGCTCCGCCTCTTTTATCGCAATCTGTGTTCCTTCTCCGCAGTCAACAAGCAGACTGCTTCCGTTATAGCGGAGCATCATCGCCGTTAACCAGCGGTTTGGCAGTGGCATCATTCCTGCCGTGCCCAACAGACAAACATCTAACATCTTTTAACTTCCTATCCTAGTCTTTTCCCACACCATAATACCGGCATCTTCCTTCGGGAAATCATAAAAGCCCTTCCGTATGCCGACTTTGTAAAACCCCATTCCCTCATACAGGCGTATCGCCGGGGTATTGCTCACGCGGACCTCCAATATGATCCGGCATATTCCACGCTCTTTTGCCTGTCGAAGGAGCTCCCCGATCAGGGCTTTTCCCACTCCGCGCCTGCGTGCCTGCTGCGCGGCCGCAACGTTTGTGATCTCGCCTTCATCCAGCGCACAGTACATTCCGACATAGCCCAGTATCCGGGATTCATCCATAGCAGCATCCTCCGCCACCAGAAACAACGTATCCGGATTGTCCAGAGAATCCAAAAAACCCTGCTCACTCCACGGCTGTGAGAACGTATCCCGCTCGATCGCAGCCACCTGCCGGACATCCTCCGGCATCATCTTACGGATTCTCATATCTGAAAATCCCTCTGTTTTTCCATCCGCTCCCGCTCTGCCTGTGACAGCCGCAGGTAATCCGGCTTGTGCTCTGCCGCACTCTCATACGTTCCCTGTGCAAACAGCTTCATTCCGAGCACCGCAACACTTGCCGCGCGCTGCTTGTTTACATGTGCCGGCGCAAAACGAAACGGTACCGTACAACTCTCCCGGATTGTGTCTGCAAATACATCCGCGCCATCCCCCAGGAAGATGACCGCCCGGTTCTGTTCATTCACAGCTTCGATCAGCTCCTCGATGCTGATCGCACACGGCTTCTTGATTGCTTTCAGCGCCTCGCCCTCAAATGCATAAATGCCGGTATATACCTGACCTCTTCTTGCGTCCATGAGCGGACAGATCACATCACTGCTCCCCCACAGATTGTATGCGAGTGCATCCAGCGTCGGAACATGGACAAGCGGCTTATCCAGCGCAAGTCCGAGTCCTTTTGCGGTTGCAGAGCCGATGCGAAGCCCCGTGAAAGATCCCGGTCCCCCGGAAACAGCGATCGCGTCGATCGTATTTAGGTCAAGCTCGATTGTCCGCTTTACCTCATCCAGCATCGGAAGAAGTGTCTGCGAATGCGTTTTTTTGAAATTGATGGTGTACTCACCAAGCAGATTATTGTCCTCCGCGACTGCGACCGTTGCCACCAGTCCGGAGCTGTCTATTGCAAGAATTTTCATGCATGAACCTCTTTAATCGTGATCCGGCGATAGTCGAATCCTTTTTCCAGATCTTTTTCTATGATAATCTCTTTGCGCTCTTTGGGAAGGATCTCCTCGATCAGGTTCGCCCACTCGATCATGGTCAGACCTTCCCCATAAAAATAATCCTCGTATCCGATCTCGTCCATCTCCTCGATATCCCCAATGCGGTAGACATCAAAATGATAGAACGGCATGCGTCCTTCCTCATACACCTGCACAATCGTGAAGGTCGGGCTGCTAACCGGCTCCATGATTCCAAGTCCATCCGCGATTCCCTGCGTCAGGACGGTCTTGCCAACGCCAAGATCACCCAAAAGTGTATACACTTCCCCCGGCTTTGCCGCGGCACCAAGTCTTCTCCCCAGCGCAAGCGTTTCCTCCGGCGAATTTGATTCGATTATTGTCACATTGTCCTGTTGCGGCATAGCTGTTTCCTCGTTCTGTTACATTCTCGCATATTTTGCAGGGAGCTTGCTTTCCGCGATCTTCTTGATCACAGCATAGTTTTCCTCCCCGACCTGCTCTCTCGGCAGAACATATGCGTATACCCTGTTGCTATATATGAGCAGTTCATTTTTTATCGCAATGACCTTATACACCTTATCCCAGAGGAGCGTTCCTGTTTCACCACCCTGTGTCACATCAATCCCTTCCTCATCGATATGGTATTCCAGTACATCGGAAATGATCGGATTGGTTCGCAAAACATAATTAGAGCGGTTCCACAAAGTAAAAGGCACATAGATCAAAACGATAATACCGCCGCAGATATAGAGTGTGCCATATCCCATGCTCCCCTTGTAAAATGAGATTCCCGCCATAACAAACACCAGAATGCTAAAGAAAATGGAAAGTGGTCCCTGCATTGTGGTATAGGACTGATACATATTAAATTGAAACAGATCCTTTGGAGCAAGTTTTGCATTAAATGTTACTTCCATTTGGAATTGTCCTCCTGTCATTTATGGAATGGGCATACCATCCCATAGTTAAAAATAGTATAGCATTCCTTTTCGCAAAAGGAAAGAAAAAAATAGCCTCCGCCGGGATTCCCCTTCGGAGGCTTGGATCGTATTTACCGGCGTCCCTTTAAGATTGGGGAAAGCGGCTTGTATACCAGCATTGTGATTGCTACGGAAAGCAGTCCTTTGACGATCGTAAACGGCATATTGAAGCAGATCAGGCACTGCAGAATGGATTTCATTCCCGGCAGGATTGCCTGATATGCTGCCAGGATTGCATCCTTTGCCATAAAGTTGTAATAGAACGGATATACCAGAAAGTTGTTGGATATCACACTAAATACGCCCATCACAACAGCTCCCAGAACCGCGCCCCACAGTGCACGCGCCTTTGTCTTTTTTGCACGGTAGATCAGTCCCGCCGGAAGTACAAATGCTGCGCCGAGCAGGAAGTTTGACAGCTCGCCCACACCTCCGGTTGAGCTGATGGTAAGATGTAACAGGTTCTTGATCAGGGCAACCAGAACTCCGCAGAGCGGTCCCATGGAAAAAGCTCCGATCAGCTCCGGAAGATCCGACAGATCCATCTTGATGAACGATGGCATAACCGGAACCGAAAAATCAAAAAACATTAAGATAAATGCTACCGCGGAAAGCATTGCTGTCACGGTGAGGTATCTCGCCGTGTAGCGTGTGGTGTGCTTTGCTGCCTTTTCTGTGTTTGTGCCGGTTACTGCACTTGTTTTTGTTGCTTCACTCATTGTCTTGTCTCCTTTTCTAAAACACCGGGCATACGCCCTTTTATTTGTTTAAGAATCCGAAGTTCAGGAGGAATAGCTTTGTTTTGCAAAGCAAAAAGCCCCGGATAAAATCATCCGGGGCTTGTAATTCTATTCTGTGCAAAAACGGCATGGCACAAAACCATGCGCGGATACATGCGCAAAAATAAATCATCTTCTCTCATCCAGACTGTACTGTCGGTTCCGGAATCACACCGGATCGGCCGCATACGCGGTTCACGGACTTCCCTGCTTGTGCAAGAGTCACCGTCGGTCGGGAATTATCGTCATTGCGATTCACCCTGCCCCGAAGAACTTCTATTCTTTTTACATGGTTATTGTATGCAGTATGGCATAGCGTGTCAACCATTTTTGCTCAATTTGTTAATTTTTTATCACAATGTTGTCGAAGAAGTGATTGCCCTTGCGCTCCTGCTTGGGCTTTCCGCTGCCACGGTTATCCCCGTTTGCATTCCTGCGCGGCTCTCTCTTATCATCCTTGCGAGCTCCGTCTTTTGGGCTTCTCTGCTGCTTCGGACGCTCCTGTTTCTTCGGCTGCTCTGCTTTTTCTTTCTTTGCAGCTCCATCACTGTTTCCAATTTTCATGGTAAGCTGGATGCGCTGCTTCTTTAAGTCAACGCTCAACACCTGTACATCCACGATGTCACCAACGCTGACTGCCTCCAGCGGATGGCTGATGAAGCGGTCACAGATCTCCGAAATGTGGACAAGTCCGTCCTGATGGACACCGATATCGACAAACGCGCCAAAATCAATGACGTTGCGGACGGTTCCCTTAAGCACCATCCCCGGCGTAAGATCCTTCATCTCAAGTACATCGCTGCGCAGGATCGGCTTCGGCATATCATCACGCGGATCGCGTGCCGGCTTTTCAAGCTCTTTTACGATATCGCGGAGCGTCAGCTCACCGATTCCAAGCTCCTCTGCGAGTCTGCCGTAATCGCTGATCTTCCTGGAGATATCAGAGACATTGCGGTTCTTTACATCCTCAAGGGAATATCCAAGCTCCTCTAAGAGCTTTTTCGTTGCATCGTAGGATTCCGGATGCACACCTGTCGCATCGAGCGGATTCTTGCCGTCTGCGATTCTCATAAAGCCCGCACACTGCTCATATGCCTTCGGTCCGAGCTTTGCTACCTTAAGGAGCTGGGAACGGGAAGTAAACTTACCGTTCTCCTCGCGGTATACAACGATGTTCTTTGCAATCGGCTTGGAAATGCCGGAAATATACTCAAGCAGGGAAACGGATGCCGTATTTAAGTCGACACCGACCTTGTTTACACAGTCCTCAACCACTCCGCCGAGTGCCTCGGAGAGCTTCTTCTGGTTCATATCATGCTGATACTGTCCAACGCCGACAGACTGCGGATCAATCTTTACCAGCTCTGCCAGCGGATCCTGAAGCCGGCGTGCCATAGAGGTCGCGCTTCTTTGTCCGACATCAAAGTTCGGGAACTCCTCAGTTGCCAGCTTGCTGGCAGAATATACGGATGCTCCCGCCTCATTTACGATAATATACTGTACCGGAACCGGGATTTCCTTCAAAAGCGCAACGATGATCTGCTCCGATTCGCGGGATGCAGTTCCGTTACCAAGAGAGATCAAGGTCACATGGTACTTGGAAATCAGCTTCTTGAGAACAACCTTCGCCTCCTCCACACGATTCTGCGGTGCAGTCGGATAAATAACGGTCGTGTCCAGTACCTTTCCGGTCGGATCAACGACAGCAATCTTACATCCGGTACGGAATGCCGGATCCCAGCCCAAAACAACCTGTCCGGCGATCGGAGGCTGCATCAGAAGCTGCTCTAAATTCTTTCCGAATACCTTGATCGCGCCATCCTCCGCTTTTTCTGTCAGGTCGCTTCGGATCTCGCGCTCGATCGCAGGTGCGATCAGACGCTCGTAAGCATCCTCGATGGTCTCCTCAAGTGCCTTGGCACACTCGGTGCCTTCCTTTGTGATGATCTGCTGGTTAAGATACTTTAAGATATCCTCCTCCGGTGCCTCAACCTTGACCGTGAGGAACTTTTCCTTCTCACCGCGGTTGAGAGCCAAGGTGCGGTGTCCCACAACCTTTGCGATTGGCTCGTCATAGTCATAGTACATCTCATAGACAGACTCTGCCTTATCATCCTTTGCCGCAGAGGTCAGTCGCCCCTGCTTTACGGTAAGCTCACGGATTCTGGTGCGGTAGTCCGCATTGTCCGAGATCATCTCCGCAAGAATATCCTTTGCGCCTGCGATTGCCTCAAGGACTGTCGCAACCTCTTTTTCTTCATCGACATACTTTGCTGCCTCCTCTAACAGAGAAGCATCCCCTTGTGCGAGGATGAACTCTGCCAGCGGTTCTAAGCCTTTTTCCTTTGCGATGGTAGCGCGCGTGCGCCGCTTCGGGCGATACGGACGATACAGATCATCGACTGCGACCTGGGTCTCTGCCTCCTCAATCTGCTTTTTTAATTCTGCTGTCAGCTTGCCCTGTTCTTCGATGCTGGCAAGGACTGTGGCTTTTTTCTCCTCCAGATTGCGGAGGTAGGTCAGACGTTCCGACAGATTACGAAGCACCTCGTCATTCAATGCACCGGTTACTTCCTTGCGGTATCTGGCGATGAAGGGAATGGTATTCCCCTCATCGATCAATTTGACTGCTGCCTCTGTCTGACTGTTCTTAATCCCAAGCTCCTGGGAAATCTTAGAAATAATATCCATGTACTAATTCTCCAAATCATGTGGTCTCATATCCACGCCGCGGGAACCATCCGCCTCCGGATCTGCTCCGAACTCATAGTCATTTCCCGGCAGGATAGCATTTAATAAAATACCGGCGATTGCTGCAATTGCAAGCGCGGTAAGTGTAACGGAGGTATCCCCGATGGTGAAGGTAAGTCCGTCTGAGAAACCAAGTCCGCAGACAAGGATGACTGCTGCGATGATCAGGTTTCTTGACTTGGTAAAGTCAACGTGATTTTCAACAACGTTGCGGACACCGATCGCGGAGATCATTCCGTAAAGGATGAAGCTGACACCGCCAATGATGGATGCCGGCATAGAGCCGATGATCTCAGCCATCTTCGGGATGAAGCCAAGGATGATCGCATATATAGCAGCAAGACGTACAACCTTCGGATCGTATACTCGGCTAAGCTCAAGCACGCCGGTGTTCTCGCCGTAGGTAGTGTTTGCAGGTCCGCCGATCATTGCGGAAAGTGAGGTTGCGATACCATCCCCGATCAGGGTGCGGTGAAGTCCCGGATTCTCGATAAAGTTCTCTCCGACCGTTGCGGAGATTGCAGACATATCGCCGACATGCTCCATCATGCTGGCGATCGCAATCGGTGCCATAACAAGGACGGAGGTCAGGTTGAACTTCGGAAGCTGGAATGGCGGAAGTCCTACCCATGCAGCAGATGCAGCGTTGGTAAAGTTAAGGATCGCACTTCCGTCCGGATTGGTAAATCCAATCAGATGTAATACAAGCGCAAATACATAAGAGATCACAACGCCCATCAGGATTGGAATGATCTTGAACATTCCCTTGCCCCAAATGTTAAAGATAACGATAACTGCAAGTGCAACAATAGCGATCAGCCAGTTGGTAGATGCGTTGGAAACTGCGGACGGTGCAAGGCTCAGTCCGATACAGATGATGATCGGTCCGGTTACGACCGGCGGAAGGAAACGCATTACGCGCTTAACTCCGGCAAGCTTGATGATAAGAGCCAGTACCAGATAAAGCAGACCTGCGACAAAAATACCGCCGCACGCATACTGCAGCTTCTCTGAATCTGCCATATTGGCAAATACACCGGTATCCAGATTTGCGATTGTGGCAAAGCCGCCCAAAAATGCAAATGATGATCCTAAGAATGCAGGAACCTTAAACTTTGAGCAAAGGTGGAAGAACAATGTTCCCACGCCTGCACAGAACAGGGTAACCTGAACGGATAATACCTGTGTATCACTTCCGAAATAGCCGTTTACCAGAATTGGAACTAAAATGGTAGCTCCAAACATGGCAAACATGTGCTGCAGTCCAAGCAGCAGCATCTTAGGTGTCCCGAGTACACGGGCATCGCGAATGACGTCCTTTTGTTCATTCATAAAATAACTCCTCCTTATAGTAAGTGTACTTTCTATTAAAAAGTGTCGCCCTGCGGCACCTTTTTACAAATATCCAGATAGAACTGTGCGAGTGTCTGTGTGCGGTATGGGATCACCCAGAGCAGGCCGATTCCGAGTGAAAGGATCCCCAGCAGATACATTCCGATAAAACTTAGCTCCAGATACAGAAGCCGTCCCATCTGATGCTTCATACAGCTTGCAGACAGACGAAAAGCCCGCGTCGGTGAGAGTCCTTCATCATCAAGCATCAGGAAAAACACAAGAGCCAGCTTAAGCTCGATGTATGCAACCAGTACAAGGCTGACCAGTCCGAGCACAGCTGCGACCCCGGTTGCCTTGACCGATGGTGCAAGAATCGCGTATGCGATCCCGATTCCCAGCGGAATGACAGAGACAAATGCCAGCGCCATCTTAAGAAAGCCTGCGATCAGATACCGGTCCGGTCTTGTCCTGATTGGTCCGAACACCTGTGGCACAGCCGTCTCCTGCTGTCTTGCAAGGCGAAGGTGTATCCCCGATACGCCGACCGACAGCACCATGCCAAGCAGTGATATCAGGAAATCCACCACATAATACAAGATGGTCTGGAAGGTTGTGGCATATTCACTCTGTAAGAGCATAGAAAAAGGGAGTTCAATAGCAAGTGTAATAAAACTTGCCACCAAGAAAGCTCCCATCGGTGTTTTATAATGTCCGGTAAGATTCTCCCGGGCAATTCTTTTTAATTCTTTACAGGACGTTGCCATGTTCTGTAAGCTCCTTTTATTAAATATTTGGACGTAATTTTCAAATATTATACATTTTTTTGACAAGGATTACAAGAATCGATATACTGCTTTTTATGAAAACCGAAAAAGAACTCGATGTTTATTTTTATATTGGTGGCTGGATCTGTCTTGCCGCCGCAGCCATTTATCTGCTTGTCATCCATTATGCCGATATTCCGCTGCTAAAAGCTGCCACGCCCTGCGTCCTTCACCAAGCGACCGGCTACTATTGCCCCGGCTGTGGCGGTACACGGGCAGTCTCTGCCCTTTTGCACGGTCATCTGCTGCGTGCCTTCATCTATCACCCGTTTGTTCCCTACATGGTGCTTCTCGGCGGATATTTTATGCTGACGCAGACGATCGACCGGCTCTCGCATCATAAGCTTCCTGTGGCGCTGCACTTCCGCCCGTTCTATCTGTGGGCGGGGCTTGGTATCATCCTTGTAAATTTCGTTGTCAAAAATGCACTTCTGTTTTTCTTTCACATCGCACTTTTATAACAAAGAGTCACTTTGTGACTCTTTGCGCGCCCGTGTGGGCACACAAGTGCACCTTCAATTCCACACGGGGCGCATCCCTGCGGAGCATTTTTGTTTTATAGGGAAAGGAATTTCCTATAAAGTAACAAAACAACTCAGTCCCTAGCACCATCGCTAAGGTCTGAGTTGTCCAAGATCATCTAAGCTCATTCCGTAATTTTCCAGATAAACCCGCAGATATTCTTCCAGACTGCCATACTCCAGAATGATCGTATACAGTGTAACCGAATATGTGACTGCCGTTATGGCAAGTCCTGCTACGCCGAGTGCGAGTGCCAGCTTGGCATTCTTACTCATCGTAAGCTCTCCTCCCTTGGATAGGAGCGCCAGCAAAATTGCCAGCCCTCCACACGCAACGGATACATATAGACAGGTGCAGGTCGTCACGGAAATCACTCCGAGAATCGTTGCCGCAACCGTCATAGAAGCGGATCTTTTATCCTGCACCGGCTGTTGATACGGATTGTTCTGCTCATAATAGGAAAAGTCCATTGGTATTCCTCCCGTAAGGTCGGTACCGTCTATTCCTGACTACAATGTAACAACGGCTTTTGCATCTCCGCTTAGACTAAGAACCACGGTATCGTCCTGCTGCTCATAAGCTGCACCGTCTACACCGGCTGCTGTTCCGGCATGAACGAGTGTCACCTTACATGGCTTCTTAGATGTTACACTGATTTCATATCTATTGTCAATATGAGATACCGTAATCTCAGAATCTACTTCGTTCTCGGTATTGTATACAACCGTCTTGGCATCCTTGCCCTCTGCCAGCGCATATACCTTGTAGTCTACACCGTCTGCATAATCATATACGGCATCTGTGTCACATGCGCCAACCGCAACGATGCTTCCCTCTCTTACGAAAAGCGGGATACTCATATAGCCGTAATGCTCTTTGTACCACTTGCCGCCTTCCTTAACCTCTCCGGTCAGAAGTGAAGTCCAGGTTCCCTCCGGAAGATAAAATTCTGCCATGCTCTTGTCGTTAAAGACCGGAGCAACAAGCAGGGAATCTCCGTACATATACTGGGTTGCCAGATATGCGCAGTTGCGATCCTGTGTATATTCGAGCACCATGCTTCGCATCATCGGGACACCGGTTCTTGAGGTCTCGATCGCGTTGCGGTACAGATACGGCATCAGGGATGCCTTTAACTTCGTAAAGAAGCGGAGGACATCAACTGCCTCCTCATCATATACCCACGGCACACGGTAAGAGGTAGATCCATGTAATCTTGAGTGTGAGGACAACAGTCCGAATGCGCACCATCTCTTGTAAACATCCGCTGTTGAGGTAGACTCAAAGCCGCCGATGTCGTGGCTCCAGTAACCGAAGCCGGAGCTTGTCAGTGACAATCCACCGCGCAGGCTCTCCTCCATGGACTCATAATCAGACCAGCAGTCGCCGCCCCAGTGAACCGGGAACTTCTGTCCGCCGGCGGTAGCGGAACGTGCAAAGAGAACTGCTTCCTTCTCGCCCTTTTTCTTCTTGATAACATCATATACCGTCTTGTTGTACATATATGTATAGAAGTTATGCATCTTCTGCGGATCTGCGCCATTGTAATATACGCAGTCGGTCGGAATACGCTCGCCAAAATCGGTCTTGAAGCAGTCTACGCCCATATCCATAAGTGCTTCGAGCTTCCTGCTGTACCATTCGCAGGCTGCCGGATTGGTAAAGTCAACGATTGCAAGTCCCGGCTGCCACATATCCCACTGCCATACGTCTCCGTTCGGGCGCTTGATAAAGTATCCGCCCTTTACGCCCTCCTCAAACATGGAGGATTCCTGTCCAACGTAGCTGTTGATCCATACACAGATCTTAAGCCCCTTTGCCTTAAGGCGCTTTAACATGCCCTCAGGGTCCGGGAACACGCGGGAATCCCAGGTGAAGTCGCACCAGTTGAAGTCCTTCATCCAGAAGCAGTCAAAGTGGAATACCTTAAGCGGGATGCCACGGCTTATCATACCATCTACAAAGCTGTTGACCGTCTCCTCGTCATAGTTGGTCGTAAAGGAGGTGGACAACCACAGTCCGAATGTCCACGGTGCCGGAAGTGACGGCTTGCCGGTAATATCCGTATAGCGCATCAGAACCTCCTTCATGGTTGGTCCGTTGATGAGGAAGTAATCCAGATTCTCTCCCGGAACAGAAAATTCCACCTTCGTAACCATCTCGGTTGCTACCTCGAAGGATACTCTTTCCGGATGATTTACAAATACGCCGTAGCCCTTGTTAGAAATATAGAACGGGATATTCTTGTAGGACTGCTCGGTGGATGTGCCGCCATCCTCGTTCCAGATATCCACGCTCTGTCCGTTCTTGACAAATGCGGAGAAGCGCTCACCAAGTCCATAGATCAACTCCCCTACGGAAAGCGAAAGCTGCTCTCTCATATAGGCATCCTCCGGTCCCTTGTCATACGCAAGTCCCTTCCAGTCAGTCTTCATGTAAGCAAGATCCTTTGCGCCGCTTGCAGTGATCTTCTCATCGCCTCTGTAAAATGTGATCGCAGCGGTTGCCTTTACAACCTCAACGCGAAGTGATCCACTCCATACGGTGATTTTCTCGTCGTCTTCCTCTGCTCTTAAATTGCCGCTCGTCGGTACAGCGATTTCAAACTGTGGAAAACGCTCAGCAAGTCCCATGTGGTGGAAGGTCTGGATACGAAGCACCTCCGGATACGGAGCAGTAATCTGAATGGTCAGATTTACATTGCCAAGTGTGTCGCCTCTTGTCACAACATGATAGGTTGGTGCGCACAGCGTTACCATATCCGGTGTAATCTTGGTAAAATATACCTCCATCGGTGAAAAACAGCTGCATCCTTCTTTTTGAAGCCAGCATCCATTGCTAAATTTCATAATCTGCTCTCCTTTACATCGTCATAGGTTTCGTTTGTATCATAATACCTCTTTTATTCCCCTTTCATCTACCTCACAAATTTCACAAAAAAGGCGCGATAAATTTGACAAAAAAATCATCCAAATTTATAATTCAATAAGGTCACAATATATAAAGGGGTTAATTCTATGTACCAGATACTGATTGCGGATGATGAATCCATCATTCGGGAAGGAATAAAATGTCTTTTTGACTGGGAAAGCCTGGGCTTTACCATCTGTGGGGAAGCCGTCAACGGAGAGCAGGCTTATCAGGAGATTCTTCGCCTGCGCCCGGACGTTGTGTTTCTCGATATCCGTATGCCTGGACTGTCCGGCATTGATGTCATACGTGAAGTGCGCTCCGCCGGATATGAGGGCAATATCATCATCTTAAGCGGATACTCCGATTTTAAATATGCGCAGGAAGCGATCCGTTACGGAGTTCACTCTTACCTTACCAAGCCTGTGGATGAGGATGAGCTTCAATCCGCACTTTTAGCAATTCGCGACCAGCTGGATGCAAAAGCCGCTGCCAGCAGCACCAAGGAGCATTACCGCGACACCATCCATGCGTCCATCGTAAAGGATCTGCTGCTTGGAACTGCGGATTTTCCAAAGACGAATCTGTCCGATTTTCATCTGGATGCACCGGTCTATCAGGTTGTCATCTATGAAAAGTACAGCCACAACTCGCAGGATGCATCATATAGCTTTTCCGACTTGTTGCGCGTGACGAATCAGGACAACAATTCCTATGATCATATCACGCTTTCTTACAACGAAGTGTTATTGTTGAAGGGGGATTTCGCCATCCAGAAATTTAATGAATTTCTGGAGCGCTATGAGAGAGAGCGCCGCCCGCAGAAGGGTTCCCCGCTCGACTCTTTGTTCATTACATACGGCAAGTGCGTATCTGCACCGGACGGCATTCCGGAATCCTACACGGAGGCGCTTAGCCTGATGCACCGCCGCTTCTTCTGTGATCAGGAGCAGCATACCATCGGCTATACCGATCTTCCTAAGTTTTTGAACACGCATCCGATCGACCACGATGCCTTTTTGAAAAAATATTCTGCCATGCTGTTAAACTATCTGCAATCCTTCAACCGCAGCATGGTTGCCCAGACCTTGAACGAGTTAAACAGTGAGCTCTACAACGCATCGGACTCTATCGATGCCATCAAGCTGCTGCTCGCAGACCTGTTTTTACAGATCAAGGAGCAGATGAACCATCTGTATAACCACGCAGATATCCCGTTCCCGACCAACGCTGAGATCATCCGCTCCATTGAGAGCAAATATTATCTCTACGAGATACTTCTGTTCTTTACCGAGCAATTTGAGATTGTGATCGGTTCGATCGGTAATTCCACGCGCGACAGTGTGCTCGATGATATTTTAAACTATATCAATCACAATTACGCCAACAACATCACGCTAGAGAACATTGCTCCGCTATTTGGCTATAACAGCTCCTACCTCGGCAAGATCTTCAGTAAGCGGATGGGGGAGAACTTCAATTCCTATGTAGATCATATCCGCATTGAGAAGTCTAAAGAACTGCTGCTGAATGAAGATCTGAAGGTGTACAGCGTTGCAGAGAGGGTTGGCTACCGGAATGTGGATTACTTCCACATCAAGTTCAAGAAATATGTCGGGCAGAGCCCGGCGGAATACCGTAAGGTGCACCGCAGGTAGCTTATGCTGCTAAAGCACTGCGCGATAACAAAACGAGCGGAACGTGGGGCATCTCCCTCATTTTCCGCTCGTTCTTTTTAACTTTTTATAAAGCCTGCCGCTTCATGCCGAAACACTTATATGGTCTTGTATACATCCTTCAGTGCCGGATACATCTTGACGAACTTCTCATAGCACTTCTGGTACTTCTCCACAAGCTCCGGTGTCGGCTCGGTCGTATCCTTCACATGGACGATCTTCTCTGTCGCAGCTTCCACGTCTGCGAAAACTCCGGCAGCTACCGCCGCAAGGATCGCGCCGCCATACGCAGGTCCTTCCTCAACCGCAACGGTATCGACCTTCAAGTTCATGACATTGGCAACGATCTTTCTCCAGAGAGGGCTCTTTGCGCCTCCGCCGCAGATCGTCGTGCGCTCTGGTGCAACGCCTAAGTTTCTTGCCACCTCAAGGGAATCCCGCAGTGCGTACGCAACACCCTCGAAAACAGCCTGCAGCATATCAGCCCGGCTAGTGTCAAGGCTCATTCCGATAAATGCCCCCTTTGCCTGTGGATCGTTGTGCGGGGACCGCTCTCCCATCAGATACGGCAGGAAGTATACATGATTCTCGCCGAGAAGTCCGTTTGCATCGCGCTCGTCGATCGGCTTCTGCTCTCCCGCAAAGTCTCCGGTCTTTAAGATTTCTTCCATCCACCACTTGTTGCAGCTTGCCGCAGAGAGCATGCAGCCCATCAGATGATAATTGCCGTCTGCATGTGCAAATGAATGCAGCGCATTGTACGGATCTACCCCATAGCTGCCATTGGTGATAAAAATCGTTCCGCTTGTGCCGAGTGACAGGTTGCATTTTCCTGCATCTACACATCCGGTTCCGACTGCCGCTGCCGCGTTATCGCCTGCTCCTGCCGCAATGATGCAGTTCTCCGGGAAGCCAAGCTCCTTTGCCACTTCAGGAAGAAGTGTTCCTGTCTTTTCGTAGCTTTCAAACAGCTTTGGCATCCACTCCTCTTTTACCGAGCAGATCTCCATCATCTCTTTTGACCAGCATTTGTGCTCCACATCCAAAAGAAGCATACCAGATGCATCGGAATAATCCGTGCTGCTTACTCCGGTCAGGCGGTATGCCAGATAGTCCTTCGGCAGCATCAGCTTATGGATGCGCGCAAAATTCTCCGGCTCATGGTTCTTTACCCAGAGGATCTTCGGTGCGGTAAAGCCGGCAAATGCGATGTTGCCGGTAAGCTTTGATAATTTTTCTTTTCCGATCACATTGTTCAGGTAATCGGTCTCTTCCATGGTTCTTCCGTCATTCCACAGGATCGCCGGGCGGATAACCTCGTCCTTCTCATCAAGGATGACAAGTCCGTGCATCTGACCGCCGAAGCTGATGCCCGCAATCTGGCTCTTATCGCACTCGGCGGTAAGCTCCTTTAAGCCCGCAATACTCTGTGACCACCAGTCTGCCGGATTCTGCTCTGACCATCCCGGATGCGGAAAGCTGAGCGCATATTCCTTTGATACGATCTTTTCAACGGTTCCGTCCTCGCTCATCAGCAACAGCTTGACAGCGGAGGTTCCCAAATCTACTCCAATAAAATACATATATGTAAGCTCCCTCTTCAAACAGCGGCATTTGCCACCGGTAATAAAAATTGGCAGGAATATTGTGATACTCCTGCCAATCTGATGCTTTATATCTTACTTAAACGGGTTCTCTGTCGGGTATGGCAGGCTTGCCGGCTGATTGTAGTTGATGTCCTCCAGCGGCACTCCGATATACTTGAATACTTCAAACAGAGCCTTGCCGTAATGTCCGAATGCAACTGCTCCGTGGTGCGGGTAGTTCTTCTCGATCAGCACATGGCGGTAGAAGCGTCCCATCTCCTTGATCGCAAATACACCGATTCCACCGAAGGATCTGGTTGCAACCGGAAGTACCTCGCCCTCTGCAACATAAGCGCGCAGCTTATTATCAGCGGTAGACTGGATACGGTAGAAGGTGATATCTCCAGGGATGATGTCTCCTTCGAGTGTTCCGTTGGTAACCTCAATCGGAAGGCTTCTTGCCATGATCTTCTGATACTTCATCTCGCCCTTTGTAAGCTTTGCGGTGCAGGTGTTTCCACAATGGAAGCCCATGAAGGTATCCTTGTGTGTGTAATCGAACTTGCCCTTGATAGACTCCTCGTACATATCCTTCGGTACGGAGTTGTTGATGTCAAGAAGGGTAACTGCATCATCGCTGACACAGGTTCCGATGAACTCTGAAAGAACACCGTAGATATCAACCTCGCAGGATACCGGAATGCCTCTTCCGGTCAGACGGCTGTTTACATAGCAAGGAACAAATCCAAACTGTGTCTGGAACGCCGGCCAGCATTTGCCTGCGATGGCAACATACTTGCGGTATCCCTTGTGTGCCTCCACCCAGTCAAGAAGTGTAAGCTCATACTGAGCAAGCTTTGCAAGGATCTCTGGCTTCTTGTTGCCTTCTCCAAGATCTTTTTCCATATCTGCTACTACTTCCGGAATACGTGCATCCCCTTCATGCTTGTTGAATGCCTCAAACAGATCAAGCTCGGAGTTCTCCTCGATCTCAACACCAAGGTTGTAAAGCTGCTTGATTGGTGCGTTGCAGGCAAGGAAGTTGAGTGGTCTTGGTCCGAAGGAAATGATTTTTAAGTTGCTAAGTCCATCGACAGCTCTTGCGATCGGAAGGAACTCATGGAGCATGTCTGCGCAGTCCTCTGCGTCACCGACCGGATATTCCGGTATGTATGCGCCGACATTGCGAAGCTTTAAGTTGTAGCTTGCATTTAACATACCGCAGTATGCATCGCCTCTGCCGTCCATAAGGTCGTCCTGGCTCTCCTCTGCTGCTGCAACGAACATCTTCGGTCCATCAAAATGCTTTGCAAGAAGCGTCTCAGAGATCTCCGGTCCGAAATTGCCAAGATATACACAAAGGGCGTTACATCCCGCTGCCTTGATGTCCTCTAGTGCCTGTACCATGTGGATCTCGCTCTCCACGATACATACCGGGCACTCATAGATGTCTGTGGCATCATACTTGTCGGCATACGCCTTTACAAGAGCCTTTCTTCTGTTGACAGCCAGGCTCTCCGGGAAACAGTCACGGCTTACTGCCACGATTCCCACTTTGATTTTTGGAATGTTGTTCATAATGTTCTCCTTCTCTCTTATATTGAATGCGTCCCGCACTCAGATTCAATTCTATTCAACAGTCAGATTCTCACCGACCAGTCCGCAGAATGCGCCCTCGATCTTTGCCTCCGGGTGGGCGATCAGCCACTTGTTCTTCGCAGTGATCAGTTTGCCCTCGCCTTCGCTCCAAGGTCCTGCCTCAAGCTCGGTATTGGTTCCCTGCGGAAGAACGATCACACAGCGGAATCCCTGCTCACCCGCTGCGGTGCAAGGAGCATAGTGAAGTGTGGTTGCAAAAAGCTCCACACCTACGCCCGCCGGCAGATAGAAGGCTTCTATCTTTGCGGTGTCGTATGTGAAATCCGGCTGGATGTCCTCCTCCCTGCCTAAAAGAAGCACAAGCCCCTCTCCGACTGCAATGTCAAGCTCGGAAGATCTGTGATACTCAACGGCGTTCAGCTTCTTATTGTTGCCGTTGCAATATCCGATCTCGATCGGAAGTCCGCCATAAGCGCGGTCTGTCAGGTCTTTTGCCACCGCACATGCCTCCAGCTCCGGTACGGATGCCACATAGATTGGTCCGTCCGATGGGCATGGGGTTACTGCCATCTTCTCTGACAGTTCGGTAAAATCATACCCTTCGAGGATGCGTCCGTATTTACGAAATATTACATCTGTTACACTCTTCATAATATCCCTCCATCCATTATGTCTATTGTCTGTTTGCTTCTATCTCTGCTCTTAGCAGCTCCGTCATCTGCTCCTGCGCCTGATATGCGCCTGCTGCAATCAGATTCTGCTGCAGCTGATCCCATTTGGAATCAAATTTATCCGGCGTACACACCACACAGTCGATCAGGCCCTCCCATGCAATCTCGTCCAGCCTTGAAAGCTGTCTGCCCAGGTCTTCCGGAAGTATCCTTGACCACAATGGAGTGTATTCGTTCTTTTCAAATTCATCTGTCTGTGGAAAAATATCCGTCAGCCGTTCCACATCCCATGCCTCAAGCGCTGCCTGTTCCTGTTCATTGTAGGAATCCGCAACACTTTCCGGGTTTAAGATGCAAAAATAATTTCCGGTTGAATCCAGCACGGTGTTTCCATAGCTTGGGAACGGATAACTGTGCCGTCCGACTCCGGTCTCGTTCTGATAGGACACATTCTTCTCCGCGCGCTCGATTTCCTCCGCGGTGCGGCAACGCACGCCATCCTCGTCATAGTAGTAATTGACTCCCTCGATTCCCCAGTTTACAAGAATCTGTGCCTCCTCCGTGCAGAGCCAGTCCAAAAACTGGATTGCTCGCACCGGATCCTTGCAGGCTGTCGTAATGCCGATTCCCCAGGTGTTAAGCCCCTGCGGTGCAAGAGATGCACATTTTACCGAGGAATCTATTGTTACCGGAAGTCCCGCGTATGTACGTTCATACCGTCCCGCTGCCTTTAGCGTATTCTCGGCGGTGATATAATCCCAGTCGGCATCTAAAAGTCCGAGCACTCTTCCGGAAGCAATTTTTTCCAGATAATCCTCGTGTGTCTGGATTGCAAATTCCTGATCCAGTACCTTCTCGTCATACATGCGGTTAAGCCACCGGTAATACTCCTTCTGCCCGCCCGCCATGTGCTTATACTGTACCTCATAATCGTCGGAGACGATCCACTGTCCGTTGTCGATCGCCCCATTGGCAATATAGCCGGATGGGTTGGCAAGTGTCGTATACCAGTGCCAGTCTGTGACCGAAAGCGTGATTCCGATGGTCGTCTGTCCATCGATATTCAGATGGCGGGCCTTGTATTCCCTGATCATATCCCCATATTCTTCCAGGGTATAGGGAATGCGGTAATCGTTAAATGCCAGTACCGCCCACTGTAACTGCGCCGTTCCGGAGCTGGTCAGTGCCTCGTCCTGCACCTTTCCGCAGTAGAGCTGGTAGATTGCAGGATTCTCCCTGCTGCTTTGCAGCTTCTCATATTCATCGCCGTACAGAGCCTTGATATGAGGACCATATTCATCGATCAGATCGGACAGATCGATCAAAGCGCCCTGCTCAATCAAAATATCACTATCGCCTTTTGCGAAAATCAGATCCGGCAGCTCGCCGGTAGCAATCATCAGTTCCACCGTCTTTTCTTCCACGTCCGACGGATACAATGTGTCCAGCGTCACGCCAGTTGCCTCTGTGATTGCAAGCGCTACCGGATCCGTCCATGGATCCTCCGAGCCGTCTGCATTATAAAAAGTGAATGTAATTAGTTCTAGGGTGGAACCCGCCTGATCATTACTGTCGTCCAGCTCCCCCGCACATCCGGTAAGCGTCAGAAGCATTGTGCCTGCCAATGTTCCCGCGACGATCCGATTCCATCCGATCTTCCCGACTATCGCTCTCTTCATATCTTCCTGCATCTCTGTCATTCTATCTCTTATTGCCAATCCGTGCTCCAAAAAACTTTTACATAATTATCTCATACTTTTGATGGTTGTACAAGATATGCATACTGCCAGTGGCAGCAATCCGGAGATTATTTTTCCTCCTTTTCGGCGACTGCGCCCGGTTCCTTTTCAATCTCACGAAAAAAGCGGATCGCGAATGAACAGATGGTAAGTGCGATTGTTCCCGGTCCGATCAAAAGACCGATGAACATCAGCGTGTAATTCCACATAAAAAGAACCAGCTCGACTGCAATGATAAACGCAAGAAAAAGTGTTCTGAGGAAATAGCGGGTTGCAATGTCATAGGAGTTTTTCAGAGTCCTGAAGGTTGTGTTCTCATAGCGCGCCATAAGCGGAAATGCATAGATAAACGCCATTCCACAGACAAAGCCCGTTATGATGGCTGCTACAAGAAAAAGCATAGAGCTGCCTTCCGTCACTTGAAAGAACTGAATATCCAGATAGACAGCATAGAAAGCAACCACGCCGATCAGGCCAAGCAGTATGGAGGATTTAAAATTCTCCCTGAAAGCCTTGAGAAAGTCCCTTGCGACATATCCTTCTGCATCATCTGCCATCTCAAGAGTGATCTTGTTAAGGGCTGTCGTTGCCGGTCCGATCGTAATGACCGGAAGGCTGCACACCAGCCATAAAAGGCTGATCTTAACGATATCCCACAACCGTGTCATGAACTTATATACCGGACTGTCTGTACTGAAAAACTTCATACGCTTATTCCTTCCATGTGTCAAAAGCGGGCAAGCCTGTTTCCTCTAAAAGAGCTCGACTTAACCCGCTTTTTTTATTTCGTATTAACTGATTAACGAACTGCAAGCTCGCACATATATCTTTCCTGTGCCTGCTCTTTTGACCACTCTAAGCAATCCTGATAGTAGTAAGCGTTTGCCTGCTCGATCATCTCTGCTACAATCTGGTCATATTCCTCGTCGCTCTCTGCATAAATTGCATTCCATGAGTATGTGGTGATGCACTTGGTTGTCTGTGTCCACTTGGTTGTGAATTCTTCATCCTTTGTCCCGTTTACGAATGTGGATGCCGGAGAAACCGTGTAGTTGCCGGAAGCCATGTACTCGTTGATGGTGTTGCATCCGGTGTAATCTCTCCAATCCTGATCGATATCACAGGTTGCAGGTGTCTGGTTGCTCTTCCAGTTCAGGTAGTTGTAGGTTTCACCATTAGAATCCGGGTTAACTGCATCAAGAGCCCATGTGATGTTATTGATCTGAAGCATTCCATCATGGAAGGTTCCCTGATATCCGGCATCAACCATAGAGGTTTCCTGATCAGCCTTGCACTTTGCGCCAAGCTCGGTAAGATAAGTATTCTTGTCAGCATCGTAATCCCATGTAACACCCTGTGGACCATATTCCATTGTCATACGGCCTTCCGGTGTTGCAAGGTAGTTGATAATCTCCATGCAAAGCTCCGGATACTCGGTCTTAGCGCCGATGCACCACAGACGGTTGCCGCCAAGAACGTCCATACCATAAACGATCGGTGAAGCGTTCTTTGGAGTAAGGGATCTCATCATCTTTCCTTCTGCAAGATGCTCATCCGTATTATAAAGCATGTATCCTGAGTAGTTGAAGATGGAGAAGAAGGTTCCGCCAGCCTGTACCTTCGGGCTCATCTCATCATAGGTCTGAGTCATGGAGTCCGGATCAAGCAGTCCGTTCTGGTATAACTGGTTGTAGAACTTTAAGCATCTTAAGTATGGTCCATCCTCCATCAGGCAGTCATAGTAATCGCCGGTGTTCGGATCGTACAGACCGATTCCAAGTTCATCATATCCATAGTAAGCAGTCGCGGTAGACTTAACATACATTACCATGTCGCCATCCCAATCCGGCCACAAAGAAGCAGCGTAGGTCGGCTTTCCGTTCTCATCCGTCGGGCAGATTTCCTTCATCTGCTTGAATACATCTACCAAATCCTCAAGATCGTTTACTTCCGGATAACCAAGTTCCTTATAAAGATCCCAGCGGATATCCCATGTATAGAAGAAGTCCTGTAAGTCGTTACTACTTGTCGCAACCGCATGACCAAATCCGTAGGTAGTTCCCCCTGAGTAATCCGCATTATGCTCAAGTGCATGGCTCATATTCTCCTTGATGTACGGGCCGTAATCAGCGAGAAGATCATCCTCATTCCAGTCATACAGAAGCCCTGCGCTGATTGCATTCTGATAATCGGTTCCGTTGTCACCGAATACAACAATGTCACCTAAGTCACCAGCCTCCATACGGGTCTGCAATGTGCCATTCAAATCCGGAATGATATTCAGTACAACGTTGAACTTTTCCTTTAAAATATCTGCTGACCATCCGGTCTGCTCGCCGGAATAGTTCGCCAACTGGCTGAATACCGTAATGGTGATCGGGTCATCCCCGTTGGATGCGCTGTCCCCACCATTGGAACCGCCATCACCGCTGCTTCCGCAGCCAGCGGTAAGGCCAACCGCCATTGCTGTGCAAAGCGCGATCGGTAAAACTTTCTTTTTCAATGTCCTTAGCTTCATAAAAAATCCTCCTTTTATTCTACAATAGCTGCCATACCGGACGGCTATAATGTATTCATTAACCCTTTACCGCACCTAACATGATACCTTTTTCAAAGTATCTCTGCATGAATGGATATACCAGCAGAATCGGGATTACCGTAACCATGGAAATGGTGTACTTCAATACCTTGGTGTTCAAAAGTCCTGCTGCTGCAGCCGCCGCACCGGAGCCACCGGCACTCATGATATTGCTTAAGTTTGAGCTTGTATTCAGGTAGATATATAATCTGTGCTGCAAGGTGTAAAGGTTCGGGCTGTTCTGCATCAGGATCAAAGAATCCGTAAATGAGTTCCAGTGTCCGACCGCACCGAAGATTGCGATTGTTGCAAGGATCGGCTTACACAGCGGCCAGATGATCTTGCGGAATACCGTCAAGAATCCGGCACCATCCATAAATGCACTCTCCTCCAGCTCTGCCGGAATGGATTCGATGTAGGTCTTAACCAGGATGATGTTGTAAGGTGCCACGATGCCCGGAATGATATATGCCATAAAGTGATCCGTCAGGCCAAGCATGGACATATTCAAATACCACGGGATCGTACCTGCGTTAAAGTACATTGTGATTACAAGGAAACGATACCAGAACTTTCTGTGCCACATTTCCTGCTTGGTAACCAGATATCCGATCAATGCGGATGCGCCTACCATGAGTGCCGTTCCGATCAATGTTCTTGCGATGGAAACGATAAATGCATTACCGAGGTCGGATACATTAAGCATCATGATGTAGTTCTGGATATTGAGTCCGTGCGGAATCAATGTAATCTGTCCTTTTCGTACCATGTCATTATCTGAGATTGTGTTGATAAACAGATAATAGAATGGGAACAGACAGCAAATTGTAAATATTCCGAAAAATGCGTAGTTGATGATATTGAACACATAATCCGAAGGTTTCTTTTTAATATGTGAAACATGATGCTTGTAGTAGGCTTTTTCTGCCTTTGCATCGAGTTTTTCCTGTTTTGTCATTGCCATGTCTGCACCTCCTTATACAATGCTCTCGCCACGAATTGCCTTGGAAATTCCGTTTGCAGCGAACAGTAAAATGACGCTGACGATGGATTTTACCATACCGATTACCGTTGATAATGGAATGTTGCCGCTTCCGATACCCAACTGGTAAACATAAAGGTCAAGCACCTGCATGTATGAGGTATTCTGTGCGTTCTCGAATACGAGGTACTGATCCATACCATTGCTTAAGATATTGGCGATAGACATAAGAAGCATTACGCAGTATGTAGGGATCAGTCCCGGAACTGTGACATGCCACATCTTCTGGAATCTTCCTGCGCCGTCAACCGTCGCTGCCTCGTAGAGCTGCTGGTCGATACCGGAAATTCCTGCGATGTAGATGATCGCGCTCCAGCCGATTCCCTTCCAGGTTCCCCAGAGAAGCATCTTCAGCCAGATATGGGAGTTTCCCATCAGGTAGTTCGTACCGCCATCGATAAGTCCGAGTGCTGCGCCAGCGGTATTGATAAATCCGTCTGTTGAAAAGATTGCAAGTGCGATCGCATATACCAATACCCAGCTGATGAAGTTCGGGATCGTGGTAAAGGTCTGCACGAAACGGCGGAACCTTGTGTTCTTGATCTCATTTAAGAAGATTGCAAACGCCATCGGAAGCCAGCTTGTTATAATACCGAGTCCACTCATTGCGAGGGTATTGCGAAGCACCCGGATTACATCGGCTCTTGTTGCTTTATTCTGGAACAAAGAGGTAAACCACTTGAATCCGACAAAGTTGTCAGATGAAAGTGTACCACCGGCATGATAATCGAAGAATGCATATCTCCAGCCATACAGCGGCAGATAAGCGAATACAAAGCAAAGCGCTGCAAATGGTAAGAAGATCAAGAACAGCTTGTATTTGGATTCCATCTCATATTTGCTTCCGGTTTCCGCTCTCGGAAGAAGAAGCTGAATCGCGACGGATGATACCAGCAGCAGAATGACAAGAACCAAAAATACATACCAGCCATTCGGGAACATCGGTCCAACCTTTGCTGGCTTCTCTGTCAGTACGACCTGTGCGTGTGCAATACGGATCATTACGAGTCCGGCAACGCCAAGTGCACCTCCGACGATGGCGAATGGATTACCGAGTCTCTTCATCTTGAGATTGCCAAGAGAAAGACATCCGCCAGCTCCCGCTGCCACGATTCCGATCAGCATGATAAGGGATGCGCAAAATACAAGTATCATTGTGTCCTGACTGACCCACCCCTTTGAAAGGGCTCTTCCCATTTCACCAGTAAGTGTTCCATAAGAAATGCCAGCCGTGAAAAGAGAAACGTTCTTGTTGATCAGTTCACAGATCCGCCCCGGATTCACTCCCGGGAAGAAGATCAGGATTGCCATAAGAAAGGCAACCGCCCGCTGAACATAGTAGATTTTGTCAGCAATCAATTCTTTGCCTTTTTTCTCTTCGTTCATATTAACCTCCAATATTACAATTACTTATTACAGTACCTATTATAGCGAAGCCCTCCGAATATAAATACTTGAAAATTTTCACATAAAATACCCGACTTTTTGACATAGCAGATCCGACAGAAAAAGGAGCGCAAAACAACTGCCTTGCGCTCCTTAAACTTCACGAAATTATCGCTTTCTTATTCCGAAATTATTTTGTTTCTTTTTTCTTCTTGAGAACAACAACTACACCAGCAGCTACTGCTACTACAACTACTACGATAACCACAACTACTACCGGGTTCACTCCGGAAGCGGATGCATCTGCACCGGTATTTATTGCAGAAACTTCATCGGTGTCATCTGTCTGTGTATCAGCAGGAGCAGCATCAGAAGCATTTGCATCATCTGCTGGAGCAGCCGTATCTACAGCGCCTGTTGCATCCGGGTTGTCATAGTTGAATCCGGAAACCGTAAAGGTAATGGTGATATCTGTTACCGGAACATCATAGTATCCGATGGTTGCAACGTCGTCATTCCAGATGTTCTGGATGAGCATATTGAGGTAATCAACAGAATCAGGGCTGACGATTGGGTTAGTGGATACATCTCTTCCGTTGATGTTCAGCTTAATATCGGAGATTGTGATTGCTCCGGTATTCGGAATATCGGTAGAGATGAAGATCAGGTTCATGTAATCCTGTGATGCAAAGTCATCTGCTGCAAACTCGATACCAGTTGCAGAGATCGTGTACGTTCCGTTACCATCAATCACGGTGTCGGTAAGAGTGCCTGGGATTGTAACAGCGTTGTTGCTTGCATCCCATCCGGTAATCTGGTTGAAGTACTCAGTATCACGACCGTATGTAGCATCATCAAATGCGTTACGGAATGAGTATGATGGGGACTGGAATCCAATGTAAGCATTGTATTTTCCATCTAAATCAACTTCAGCAGGACCTGCTGCCTCGCCGGCATCTGTGCCACCTGCAGAAACGCCAAAGTTAGATACGGTAAAGGTTACTTCGATAGACTCTACCTTGAAGCCGCTTCCTGAAGAGGCATCTACATAATCGCTGGAGAACAGGCATGCAGTTGCATCCATAAGATTGCCATCTGCGACACGCTGATCCGGATGGCCATCCTCGCCTGCGGTTGCAGTCTCATCCGGAGCATTCCACTCATTGTAAATATTAACACGGGTTGTTACGCCTGCGCCATCTGCAGAGCAGGTGTAGCTTGGTCCGGCAAGTTCAACTTCCTCGCCGTTGATCTTGATGCTGTCTACTGTAAGCACACAAGCATTGCCCATAAGGAGCTCGCCGTTCTCAACCTCCAAAGCGTTGAACTGAACAAGGCTCTGTCCCTCAGTTGCGTTCATGGATACGGTATAGGTTCCGTCTCCGGTAATCTCAGCGTCAACATATTCAGCCTCGAACTCGCTCCAGTCTGCATTGTTGATGTTTAAGTGAGCGATTGCAGGTCCTTCAACCTCAACTGCCGGCTCTTCAGAAGTCTCAGCAGCTGCTGCCTGGGTACCAAATCCGCTTACAGTAAAGTTTACTTCGATAGATTCTACCTTGAAACCGCTTGCAGATGAAGAATCTACATAGTCGCTGGAGAACAGGCATGCAGTTGCATCCATAAGGTTGCCTTCTGCGACACGCTGATCCGGATGGTTATCCTCGCCTGCGGTTGCAGTCTCATCCGGAGCATTCCACTCATTGTAAATATTAACACGGGTTGTTACGCCTGTGCCATCTGCGGAACAGGTGTAGCTTGGTCCGGCAAGTTCTACTTCCTCGCCATTGATCTTGATGCTGTCTACGGTAAGAACGCATCCGGTTCCAAGATAAGATTCACCGTTTACAACCTCAAGTGCGTTAAACTGTGCAAGTGACTGTCCCTCGGAAGCCACCATTCCTACAGTGTAGGAGCCGTCGCCTGTAATCTCGGCATTGGTCCACTCTGCGTCAAAATCACCCCAATCCGCATTGTTGATGTTGAGGTACGCTGTACCATCTGGCAAAGCAGATGCATCCTGTGCGCCGAATACTGTCAAAGAAGAAAGCATCATCGCGCCAGTACATACAGCAGCTAACAACTTTTTGAACTTTTTCATAGTTCACCCTCCTGTTATAAATGTAATTAACATAGTGCCAGTTTTTCTGACTACTTACATGATAATGGTTTTATTATTTCATAGAAACATGAATATTTTGACATATTTACCCTCAAAAATTCATCTTACCCACAAAAATTGGATGACTGCCTAAGCAGCCATCCAATATACAAAGGTCAATATAGAAGTATCGGCAGCCGGATCGTCACCTTCGTGCCGTGCCCCGGCGTGCTTTCTATGGTGACACCATAGCTTTCGCCGTATTGCAGCTTGATTCGCTGGTTGACATTGCAGATGCCGATGTGTGTGCGGTCAAGGTTGTCAAAATCGTTGAGATTGTGGATAACCTCCGCAAGCTTCTCCTCATCCATACCACATCCGTTGTCCGAGATCGTTATCCAAAGATGCGTCCGCACCTCCACCCGGATCTGGATGATCCCGCCGCTCTCGCGGCTCTCCAGCCCATGAACAAAGGCGTTCTCAACAAACGGCTGCATCAGAAGCGGCATCATCTTAAGCGGCGCGATCTCTGCTTCATCCACCTGAATGTCATAAGAGATCCGGTCATGGAAACGATAATCCTGAATCTTCAGGTAATACTGCACCAGCTTAAGCTCCTCGCCCACCGGCTGCAGGCTGTCCCCCACCTGGATGTTATGACGCATGATCTTTGCAAGCATCTTTGCAAGCTCCTCGATCTCCGGTTGCTTCTTTACTCGTGCCTGCATACGGATTGTCTCAAGCGTATTGTACAAAAAGTGCGGATTGATCTGGCTTGCCAGCATCTTAAATTCAACTTCCTTCTGGCGGGTGTTGATCTGCTCCTTCTGCACCTGTTCCGCGACAACGCGGTCCATCAGCTCCTGAATATCCGAGATCATCACATTCAGATCCAGATAAAGCTCCGCGATCTCATCCTTGCCCTGCAGACGCTCCGCGATATGGAAATCACCGCCCGCCGCCTTGTGCATCTCGTTTTTGAACGCATTGATTCTCGCGCTGAATGAATTACTGAATACCACAAGCATCGCCAGTGCGGCAAGGATACAGATGAACATCGGAACAAGGTTGCCAAACGCCGCCGCCGTCGCAAGCGCCGTAATCTGGCTGTACGGTTTGACGCTCACAACCGTATAAAAATCCTCCGCATACGCCGGGCGGATGCGAAGATACGATACCAGACACTCCCTTCCCTGATACATCACCTTATCTGCAAAGGAATCCTCGTCATGCTTCATCAGTATGGAAAATAGCTCATCGTAATCCGCATGTGTGTTGTTGCTGTGAACAATCATCGTGTCGTCGTAAAAGAGGAAGGTATCCTCCTCCCGCGACGAAATGCTCAGCTCCGAGCGCAGATTCTGCATGGAGATATATGCGATCCCGACGATTTTAAAATCCGATGTATACAGCATACGCGACAGACACAGATTGTTTTTGTGTGTCAGCTTATCATACTGGTAGCTCCAATACGGACTTCCCGCGAGCTTCCTGGTCATCGGATACCAGTCACTGCTCTTAACGGAAGCATCCGCGTATACGAAATGCTCATTCGGAACCAGACTGGTATTGTATGTGTATATCGTGATCGACGAAATATCCTGATAATAGCTTCGCACATAGTCCTCGATATTGTCGTGCTCCCGGTAATCGCGCACAATGTCCTCATAGTCCTCATACCTTGTGAATGCGATGTGCTCAATATTCTCATCGAAGTACAGCCTTTTGGACACTTCCTCTATGACCGAAATGCTCTCCTCCAGCGAACGCCCGATAACCGAAAGCTCTTCCACCGAATTATCCTTCGCCTGCTGGATCATCAGCGAGCGCACCGATGCGTACATATAAATATTTGCCAGCAGCAGTGGAAGTATGCCTCCCACCAGATAAAGCAGGAGCATTCGTTCCCGTAAACGAATGTTTCCAAATGCAGCCGATACCCTCTGAATCAGTTTCATAAATTCTCTTTTCTTACTGCCTCAAAATCATAAAACGTTGCCTGTGTATCCTTCTCTGCGTACAATCCGATCATAACTCCGGTAAATCCGGAGGTGACCTCCGTAGAAAGATAACGTGTCTGCGCACTTCCAAGATCTTTCTCTGCGCCATCGATTACAACTGCAAAATGATACAGCATCGGCTCCATGCGGATCTTGACCGTGATGTCCTTTACGTCCGCAGAAAGTGCCACGCGCTGTGCCTCATGCCGGATATCTCCGATGCACAGTCTCTTTATAATATATTTTCCACTCTCGTCCTCACAGAGTGCAATATCGTAATGATGTTCCTCATCCATGTAGAGTGTAATGCCCGCTTCCGGTCCATTTACGGACAGGCTGCAGACCACATCCTCGTCCATCTGCTCCTGCCGGATTGCGGTAAAGCTGCTGCTGCCGAGTGCATCATTGATCGATCCGCCGTTTCCGGTTATGCGCACGGAATTATTACTCCACTCATAGCACTCCGGATGCGGATTGCGCTGATATACCCACTCGATTCCCGGTGTTGTATTTGCAAATGTGCGGATCACTTCGTCCGGCTGCTTGATGTCCGGCAGGCGGTCTGTCTCCACCTCCAGCGTGGTCGTGCCGTTCTCGCCGACCGTGAACCAGCCGTTCTCATCGAAGGTTACAGGCATCAGATAGGTCTCTCTTCCGGTAATGTGGTGCATCATCCAGCGTCCGGTCTGACGGAATGCCAGATGTACCATCCACCAATTGCCCCTTTTATCCTGCACAAGATCCGCGTGTCCGCAGCCCTGGATCAGATAGCCGCCGAGATTGCGGTTGGTAAGCACCGGATTCTTCGGATAGCCTTCAAACGGACCGTACGGATTCTTGCTTCTCGCATAGATTGTCATGTGTCCGTACTCGGTTCCGCCCTCTGCTGCCATCAGGTAATATTCATCCCCAATCTTGTAAAGATGCGGTCCTTCCAGATATCTTCCGCCGTTTCCACGCCATACACCCTTTAACGGAGTAAGCATCTCTCCGGTCTCCGGAACAATCTCACACTGTAAAACGCTCTGGCAGCCCTCCTCATCATGACCGTTTCCGGTAAAATAGCACTTTCCGTCCGCAAAGCACAGGGACGGATCGATTCCGCCGACATTCAGCCAGACCGGATCTGACCACTCACCGTAAATATCATCAGTGTATACTAAGAAATTGCCACCATCCGATACATTCGTGGTGATCATGTAAAAACGGCCTTCGTTGTACCGGATCACCGGTGCGAAGATTCCCGCAGAATGTATGGCATTATCAAGTGGAAGCTGTTCCTTTCTGGTCAGCACATTGCCGATCTGCTTCCATTCGATCAGGTTCTCGCTCTCGAAGAGTGCAACACCCGGAAAATACTGGAAGGTACTTGTCACCAGATAAAACTTCTTGCCATCCGTACAAATACTTGGATCCGGAAAAAATCCCGGTATAACTGGATTGCGATATTTCATAATGTCTCTCCTTATTTCATTCTCAGATCTATTCGTGTGTATGCCTTTTGCACACATTATCAGCCTTTTTCGGAGTTCTGTCTACTCAACATGCACGCGGATCACAACCGGGAAGTCACTCTTGATTCCCTTCGCCTGCACAACGAGACCTTCTGCGCCGACCTTCCACTCCACGTCCCCGTCAAAGCCAAGGATGTCCACGCCGTCAATGATTCCGTGGAACTCCGGCACATTCTGGTCATTGCTGTCACGGAGCGACTGAACCACAAACCGTCCATCCGCCGGGCATTTCATGCAGCACGCATAGATATTTCCATGTCCTGCCGTAAAGCGGAAATCCTTCTCGGTATAGACAAGTGCCTGCTGATCCTGGAACTGTCCCTCTTTGTTGCAGACCGGACCTTCCATGGACTTACGCCATACCTTTACTCCGGTCACGGCTTCCTTGTTGTCCTTCATCCATGCTGCAAGATCCTCTAAGATCCTGCGGTCACCATCCGGAATCGTTCCATCCGCTTTTGGTCCGATATTTAAAAGGAGATTGCCATTTTTGCTAACCACATCCACAAGTGTCTGTATGATCTCCTCGCTGCTCTTATAATCAAGCGTATCCGTGTAACACCATGAATTGCGCGCAACCGCGGTATCTGTCTGCCAGCGGTAAGGCTTTGCCTCCGCAAATCCGCCCCGCTCCACATCCACGATTCCACTTCCGAACATCATGGCATCATGCTTGTAGCAGATCTGGACATCCATGCCCCACTGCGCACCGCAGTTGTAGTAAAATGCTGCCAGCCTTTTCAGATAAGGCTTGAATGCTTCATGCTGAAGCCACCAGTCAAAATAGAGGAACTTCGGGCGGTATTTTACAATGAGTTCCGCCGTGCGGGCAAGCCAGTCGTCCAGATACTCCTCCGTCGGGTACGGCTTGCTGAACAGATCCTGATTATCCGGTTCCGGCATCGCCGGCCAGTAAAAGTCGCCCTTCTGCATCGGATCCTTGATATCGCTGTCGAATTCCTTACCATGTCCCATGAAGAACCAATGCTCCGCGCGATGGCTTGATGTGCAGAATACCAACCCCTGCTTCTCCGTCTCATCTTTCAGGCTTCCGACAATATCCCGCTTCGGTCCCATCTCCTTTGCATTCCAGTGGGACAGCTCACTCTCATACATCTGGAAGCCATCGTGATGCTCTGCGACCGGGCAGATATACCCTGCTCCCGCCTCCTTAAACAGGCGTACCCACTCCGCCGGATCGAACTGCTCCGCTTTAAACATCGGAATAAAGTCCTTATATCCGAACTCGGATTGCGGTCCATACGTCTTAATATGATGCTCATACGCAGGCATCCCCTTTATGTACATATTTCTGGAATACCACTCATTTGAGTTTGCCGGCACACTATACAAGCCCCAATGGATAAAAATTCCCAGCCGTTCCCTGTTGAACCACTCCGGGATTTTGGATTCCATAAGAGAACCCCAGTCCGCGCTGTACGGTCCCTGGGCGATCACATCATCGACCAGCTTCAAATACTTCTGTTCTGCTTCATTTGTCATGTACTTACCCACCCTTTTAATTCTTATATTGGATCGATCCCCCGATCATCCATATTGCATTCACATTATACTTCCATGATATTTTTATATTAGCATATTCTTCCACTATTGTATAACCGCATTTATTTGTCTTTTCGTACATGAAAATTCAGATACCGCCTGCCGGCACAGGAAGCAAAGAGTCACTTTGTGGTTCTTTGCGCGCCCGTATGGGCACACAAGTGCATCTTTAATGCCACACGGATGCACATTCCTGCTGTGAAAAACATAAAATCGCCGCAAAGACCTGTATGCTCTGCGGCGATTAAAAATTCATTCAGCTTTTTGTTTAGAACCTGCTCTTATATGCGTAGTATATATATTTAGCCAGCTCGGCGCGTGTACACAGCTCGTCTCCGTGGAACTTGTGATCGCCCTTATTCTTGATGATGCCCTTCTCCTCTGCCCATGCAACTGCATCCGCATAGTATATCTGACTGGAAACATCTTCAAAGGTTGCAGCCTTCTTTGCTCTAGGCGAGCCAACAGACTTCCATACCAAATACAGCACATCCTGCTTCATGTTGTATTCATCACCTCTGAAAAATCCCTCAGTGGAAAGTGCCACATTATCTGCCCAGATTGCAGGCAGATAATATGCTTTATCCGGTGTCAAATCCAAATATGGATTTTCTGCAAGTGTCTCCGGCTGCTTATTTGCACGATACAAAGCAGTGATAATATCTCCGTGTGTGCAATATAATGTCATTCCAAATTCTTTCTTGTTAACGCCCGGCATGATCTCATTTTTCGCTACCCATGAGACGATCGTTTTATCACGCTTGGATGTCACATCCGAAAACTTTGTAACCGGATCTGTTCCGTTTTTAATCTTGATCTTAATCGTCTTTCCATGCGCAACCTTAATCGTGTAGCCGCCCTTGACCTTTGTCATATAGGACGGATCCAGTGGAAGATACGATTTCAGACCGGAATCATCTGTACAGATCAAATATTCTCCCAGCATGTCATCCACCGACTTAAATGTCGTTTTGCCGGTGCTGGTCGTGTAGGAGACGATCTTATGCTTTGTGCCCGCAAATAATTGTACTGCCTGTATTCCATCGACACCTGCACCCATGTATGCATAACTGGTTTTCAGTATATTTGCGCGGTGTCCCGGACTATTCATCCAACTGTTTAAGGCTGCCACCCCATAAACATTGCCTTTTCCCGTGCGATAAAGATTTTCTCCGGCAGATGAATATTGAAATATAGATGTCTCAATCGCTGTAAAACAGCTCTTTCCGTCCGGTCTCTTATGATCCATTTTCTCAGCTTCGCTCTCCTCGGCTGCACGGATCTGGCATGCCAGCTGAAGTGGCTCAACCATCAATATTGCCGGGCTGCCGTTTTTATACCGGTAATAGTTCGTCAGGCGGATAATGTCCCACTCTGTTTTGCTGACTGTTGCTCCGCTTGGCAGCTTTCTCTGTAACATTGGGATTTCATCACGATACGAAAGCTCTTTTTTGTTGCCATTTAATGATACTTCTAAAGATACCTGCATCCATCCCGCTGAATCATAAGTTGCATCTACTTTATAGAACGATTTCCAAGTTGCTGTTGAACCATACTTTGCAGCCGATAATGCTTTCTTTAACAGCTGCTCCTTAGTGACCTTATTGGACGGCTTTATCTTGTCAAGTGCGGCGCTCATATTCGCCCAATCTTTATTGAGATTGTCAATATCTGCCGCATCTCCAGAACCATCGGTCGTCTTAGGAATCGTCACGCTGATAATGCGCAGCTCCGTATCTTCTTCGCTGGTATAATACATATATATATCAGCTTTTCCATCCTGATCCGGGGTTGCCTTAGTCGTATGAACTTCCATAACATCTGCAATGATAAGTGCATCTGCCGGAACCGCTGACTGAGCAATTCTGTCATAATCTGCCAGTGTCATATCATTTTTCAGTGTTGTGTTCTGAAAGGCACTTTCAATCGATGCATGTGTTGCGTCAATGACGTCATTCGCGTACACCTTCGTCCTTGCACAGCCCAGTATCAAGACCAGTGCAAAGGCTGCGATCAACGACACTTTGTAGCAAAATTTCTTTTTTTCCATACTTTACTCCTCCTTTGTTGTGTTTATATGTTATTGCTTATTGATACTCCTTCTGTCGCTCTAGGATCTCTGTGATGATCGTTTCTGCCACGTCCGCCTTCGACATCATCTCCAATTCCTTGCAGGTATCCCTGGTAATGATGGTGACAACGTTCGTGTCGGTGCCAAATCCGGCTCCCTGTACCTTAAGATTGTTGGCAACAATCATATCCACATTCTTCTTTTCAAGCTTCCTGCGGGAGTTTTCAAGCATATGCTCCGTCTCCATGGAAAAGCCGCAGATAAACTGCCCATCCTTCTTGTGTGCGCCAAGGTAGGACAAGATATCCTGTGTGCGCTCCAGCTCGATGGAAGAGTTCTCTTCATTTTCCTGCTTTTTGATCTTCTCGTTCTTGGGGTCTGACGGTCTGAAATCCGCAACCGCTGCCGTTTTTATGATAATGTCCTGCTCATCTGCCCTGCTTATCACAGCCTCCGCCATATCCGCAGCACTGACAACCGGAATTGTCTCAACAAACCTTGGTGCCAAAAGTGCTGTCGGTCCGGATACCAGTGTGACCTGCGCGCCTCTGCGCGCGCAGTTTACTGCCATCGCGTAGCCCATTTTTCCGGTGGAATGGTTCGTGATATAGCGCACCGGATCAATTGCTTCCTGCGTTGGTCCGGCGGTGATCAGCACGCGCTTGCCGAGCATGTCCTTCTCATGTGCGATCCAAAACAGGATATGCTCCAAAAGGGTCTCCGGCTCCGGCATCTTGCCGGCTCCGGTATCGCCACAGGCAAGATACCCGCTCGCCGGATCAATGATCGTAAAGCCATAGCCTTCGAGCTTTTTCAAATTATCCTGCACGATCTGGTTTTCAAACATGTTCGTGTTCATTGCCGGTGACACCAGCTTCGGGCACTTGCAAGCCAGTATCGTTGTCGTAAGCATATCATCCGCAATCCCATTCGCCATCTTGCCGATCACGTTGGCAGATGCCGGTGCAATCAGAACGATATCCGCTTTCTTTGCAAGTGAGACATGCTCCACGCTATACTGGAAATTCCTGTCAAATGTGTCGACCAGACATTTGTTGCCCGTCAAGGTCTCAAATGTGATCGGATTGATAAAATTGGTTGCATTTCTGGTCATGATCACAGTCACATCTGCGTGCAGCTTCACCAAGGCACTTGCAAGGTTGGCAATCTTATATGCAGCAATGCTTCCAGTCACTCCGAGAACCACGCATTTTCCTTTTAACATCTCTCCCGCTCCTTTATACTCACTTAATCTCTCTTATCCTCAGGCTTTGTTCTGCTCCAGATCACGCGCAGCGAGCAATCCGCATGCGCCTTTTGCCGCGCGCACTCCGTTTGCGATTGCTTTCGCCATGACGTATGCGCTTAACGTCCCGACTGCATTGATGTCAGAAACAACATCCCCCATCGACAATGCATAGATGGAATCTCCGTCCGCCATCGTATGTACCGGGCGGATGGCTCTTGCATATCCGTTGTGTGCCATGGATGCGATTTTATTCATCGCAGTCTTGTCCATCCGGGCATTGGTAAGGATTGCGCCGATCGTTGTATTGCCTGTAAATAAATTCGTCGGCCTTTTTACTATATTATATAAAGCCTCCTCCGAAGATGCAAGCCTGTTCTCATCGTCCAAAAGCCCTGCAATCTGCTTTCCGGTATCAACGTCAAATATATCTCCGAGTGCATTTACCGCGACGATCGCGCCAACCTTTAGCTCACCAACCTGGACAGCATAAGCACCGATTCCACTCTTCATGCAGTGCTCGGCTCCTTTTATCTTTCCGACCGTGCAGCCGGTTCCCGCTCCCACGTTGCCCTGCTCCATCGGCTTCGTTGATGCATTCTCACACGCCTGATACCCCATTGCCTGATCCGGTCTTGCCTTCATATCCCCGATACGAAGATCAAACAGGGAGGACTGGCATACAAGCGGAACCTTTGTCACTCCGGTATCAAATCCGATATTACGCTCCTCAAGGTAGCGCATAACGCCGCCCGCAGCATCGAGTCCAAACGCCGAACCGCCGGATAAGAGCAAAGCGTGAATCCCTTTTGCATCCGCTGTCGGAGCAAGGAGCGGTGTCTCTCTGGATGCCGGACCGCCGCCTCTGATATCCACGCCTGCCGGAGCTGCCTCATCACACAGGATCACCGTCACTCCGGTCATTCCAATCTCATCCTGCGCATGGCCTACCTTAAACCCACCGATATCCATGATATTGATTTCTTTCAGCGGGCTATTATTCTGTTTCTTTATTGTCTCCATCTTTCCGTTCCCCTTTGTATGTTCACCATATTATCTGCTACTTTATCTGTTCTATCTATAAAGGGCGGCCATTTCAGGCCGCCCAGATTTTCTTACACTTATTTGTTATCCTTGTGTATGCTTTTCCTATCTCTTCAATACACGATTGAGCTGCTGTGAAACAAATCCGGAAACAAGTCCGCAGCAGAGTGCTTCGATAAGTGCCTGAACACCTACAACCGCAATGATAAAGGCAAATGCATTTGTCACATTGAGACTGCTTCGTAAATTAACAACAAACTCACAATTATAAAACAAAAGTACCAGCGTACTCATAAACAGAACCGTGTTAAATACCGGACAGCTGATTCCCGCAATATAATAGCTTAACGGATGACTCTTCGTAGCTTTACGAAGTCCCTTAAAAATTAAGCCGCATAGCCATCCATCAATAACTCTTGGCACAATGCATAAAATAGCTGTATAAAATGGATTTACTTCTACAAAAGCAGCCATCATTGCACTTGGTGCCGTCAAGGCCATATAAAGGCTTGTCAATCCAAACGTTAATCCGCAGATTGCTCCACCCAAAGGTCCCATGATAATGCCGCCTACCGCAACCGGTATCGTAATCAATGTCAAAGTGATAATTGGCGTTCTGATGTAACCAATCGGTGTGAGCGCCATGATGACAATGATCGCGATCAACAGCGCCAGTTCTGTCATGAATTTTACATTCACTTTCTTGTTACTTGTGTTTTCCATATTAAATTGTCCTCCTACTACCGTTTCCTCTTAGAATACAGTGTATTTTTTATGCTGCATGTCAACCGTCCGGCGCTGCTTCCAAAAATATCCTCCAGTGACGGTCAGATTTTCTTTCCACAGGATGCCTGATCAACATCAGCTTTCCAATTATACCCTATTACATTCCGCTATGCAAGTGTGGGATGTGCCAAAGGGCGGTGCGCGTGCCATTGGGCGGTGCGCGTGCCAAAAGGAACGTCCCCACAAAAAGGGAGGGAGATCCGCAATCATCTCCCTCCCTTTAAACGTCTTTTCAAGTTAAAAAACTATGCTGCAATTATTTGTTCATTGCTTCCTTTAATGCTGCGGTAAGCTGTGGAACGATCTTGTTGAGATCTCCAACGATGCCGTAATCTGCTACATCAAAGATTGGAGCGTCTTCATCCTTGTTGATCGCAATGATCAGGTCAGACTCTTCCATACCTGCAACGTGCTGGATTGCTCCGGAAATACCGATTGCAAAGTAGATCTGAGGACGAACGGTCTTACCGGTCTGTCCTACCTGATAATCCTGTGCTAACCAGCCATTCTCAACAACGGCACGAGAGCAGGATACCATTCCGCCGAATACATCAGCAAGATCCTGAAGCATAGCGAAGTTCTCTTTGCTTCCTACTCCACGACCACCGGATACCAATACCTTAGCATCCATGATGTTCTCAACGTTGCCAACTGCCTTAACAACCTCAAGGATCTCAGTGTAACGGTTGTTCTTTGGAAGCTCTGGATTGAACTCGATCACTTCTGCTCTTCTGCCGGCTTCCTTCGGGAGCTTCTGCATAACGCCCGGACGTACCGTAGCCATCTGTGGACGGTTGTTCGGACATGCGATTGTTGCGATGGTGTTACCACCAAATGCAGGACGAGTCATAAGAAGCTGATTGTGCTTCTGCTCATCTTCCTTGCCCGGAACCGGAGCAAGTGGGAAATCACCAATCTCAAGAACGGTACAGTCAGCGGTAAGTCCGGTTGCAACTCTTGCAGATACGGTAGGACCAAGGTCACGGCCGATTGCTGTTGCACCAACTAACATGATCTCCGGCTTGTACTCATTGATAACTGCTGCCAAAGCCTGTGCGTATGGCTCGGTGCGGTAGGTCTCTAATTCCGGATTATCTACAACGATAACCTTGTCAGCGCCGTACTCGCCCAACTCATCTGTAAGACCCTTAACGTTAGAACCAAGAAGCACTGCTGTAACTTCGGTTCCAAGGTCGCTTGCTAACTCTTTTGCTTTTCCGATCAATTCAAAAGCGATAGAGCTAAGCTGATTGTCTACCTGCTGTGCGTAGATAAATACGCCCTTATATTCTTCTAAACCCATTTTAGATTTCCTCCATTTAGATGATGTGTTTCTCTTTGAACTTACCCATTAAGTAAGCAACTGCTTCTGCAGGATCAAGGTTGACCTTCTCACCAGCTCCCTTCGGAACCTTGTCAGAAGCCTTTGCGATCTTTGTCGGTGATCCCTTAAGTCCAAGGTTGCTATCATCAACATCCTTAAGATCTGCTCTTCCCCATACAGTTACTTCCTTGTCACAAGCATCAAAGATTCCACCCGGAGTCATGTATCTTGGGTCGTTTAACTCAGAAAGTGCAGTAACAAGGCAAGGCATCTGTGCCTTTACCATGTGGTATCTGTCCTCATACTGACGCTTAACGATAACAGCATTGCCCTCTACCTTGATGTCTTCTGCATAAGAGATAACCGGAAGTCCAAGATGCTCTGCAATCTGTGGTCCAACCTGTGCGGTATCTCCATCGATAGCCTGACGTCCTGTGATGATCAGATCGTAATCCATGTTGCGGAGTGCTCCGGCAATCGTGGTAGATGTAGCCCAGGTATCAGCTCCACCAAGGACTCTGTCTGTTACGAGAACTGCATCGTCAGCGCCCATAGCCATAGCTTCACGAAGAACTGCATCAGCCTTTGGAAGTCCCATGGTAAGAACGGTAACCTTTGCGCCTGTCTCATCTTTGATTCTAAGTGCTGCCTCAAGTCCGGCCTTGTCGTCCGGGTTCATGATTGCAAGCATTGCTGCTCTATCAAGTGTTCCATCCGGGTTAAACTTAACGCCACCCTTTGTATCCGGAACCTGTTTAATACATACTACGATATTCATGTATTTTCTCTCCTTATTTGAATTTGTTAACCGTGACTATTTCAGTAATGCACCAGAGATGACCATACGCTGAACTTCTGAAGTTCCCTCGTAGATCTCTGTAATCTTAGCATCACGCATCATACGCTCAACATCATACTCACGGATGTATCCGTATCCACCGAAGAGCTGTACGCACTTGGTTGTAACATCCATAGCGGTCTCTGCAGCAAAAAGCTTAGCCATAGCAGCTTCTACTGAGTAAGAAACCTTTGCTCCGTTTGCAAACTCCTGCTTCTTGAGTGCAGCCTTGTAAACAAGTGCTTTTGCAGCCTCAATCTGGGTAGCCATATTTGCTAACTGGAACTGAGTATTCTGCTGTGCTGCGATTGCACGGCCAAACTGCTTTCTTTCCTTGGTGTAAGCGATTGTCTTGTCAAGAGCACCCTCTGCAATACCAAGAGCCTGAGCAGCGATACCGATACGTCCGCCGTCCAGAGTATGCATTGCGATCGGGAATCCCTTGCCCTCTACTCCAAGAAGAGCATCCTTCGGGATTCTGCAATCCTCAAAGATCAGCTCATAGGTTGAAGATCCACGAATACCCATCTTCTTTTCCTTGGTTCCGAATGAGAATCCAGGAGCACCCTTCTCAACGATGAATGCGGAGAAGTTCTTCTTCTTACGTCCTCTCTTGTCCTCAGTTACGCTTGTGATAGCGATAACGATATAAACGTCTGCAACCTTACCGTTGGTGATAAAGCACTTAGATCCGTTTAATACCCACTCATCACCATCCAAAACAGCCTTGGTCTGAGCACCCTGAGCATCCGTACCAGCACCCGGCTCAGTAAGAGCGAATGCGCCGAGCTTCTTGCCGGTAGCAAGATCTCTGACATACTTCTGCTTCTGGTCTTCGGTTCCGTATGTAAGGATCGGGTCTACACAAAGAGAAGTATGTGCAGAAACGATAACGCCAGTGGTACCGCAAACCTTTGATAATTCCTCTACACACTGGATATATGCAAGGATATCGCAGCCCTGGCCGCCGTACTCCTTCGGAACCGGGATTCCAAGGAAGCCGTATTTAGCCATCTTGTCTACTGTATCCTGTGGAAATGCTTCTGTCTCATCAACCTCCTGGGCACGAGGAGCAACTTCCTTCTCAGCGAACTCTCTAAAGAGGTCACGAGTCATCTCATGTTTCTTGTCTAAAGTAAAATCCATGATTTAATTTCCTCCTTTAAAAATAATTACTGAGCGTCTACCGGGGT
>ERZ1034998.182-NODE-182-length-42862-cov-6.713692_pt1 | contig 42862 bp, 47 predicted proteins | sample MGYA00520621_ERZ1034998 | MGnify/ENA primary metagenome ERZ1034998 (study PRJEB33766, sample SAMN09781748) | gut metagenome | biome: gut microbiome | host: Homo sapiens | place: Madagascar | study: EMG produced TPA metagenomics assembly of the PRJNA485056 data set... | reverse complement strand
TAAAAAATGTATTTTTTTACATTTTTTATGAAAAATATTACCAATATTTTAGATTTTCTTTACACAAACTGTCTTGTGGATTTTACATGCGGTTCCTAGAATGATCCATATGTGCAATACCAAAAAGCTTGCGCATATTACCCGTAAACCCCCAGACAGAGGAGGAAATTTATGAAAAAAAGAATCACACAGTTACTGGCTCTCGCTTTATCCGCCGGCGTTTTAGCAGGATGCGGATCTACCGCCACTTCAACCGCAACGGCAGACAATACTTCAAGCGAATCCTTAACCGCAGACAAGGAATCATCCGACAACGGAACTTCCAAATCCGGCAATGAAAAGACCGTCATCGAGTACTGGCACTGCAATGCCGAAACCCAGGGAGGCCTCACCGTCGATGAACTGGTCAAAAATTTTAACGAGAACAACGATCACATCGAAGTGGTCGCAAAATATAACCCGGACATGTACAAGGGTCTGATGCAGAATTTACAGGCAGAATCCGCAGCCGGAAACACACCGGCGCTGGTGCAGATCGGCTGGGCATTCGTGGATTACTTCTCCAACAACTTCGCTTATGTTTCCCCGCAGGACGCGATCGACACCTACGATTCCGGAGATTCCACCTTCTTAACCGATAACTTCCTTCCAAATATCTTAGATCTCGCAGTCAACAGCTCCGGCGATCAGGTAGGTATCCCTTATTCTTTAAGCACTCCGGTTTTATATGTAAATACGGATCTTCTTGCGGAAGCAGGCGTTACCAACACCAAACCGCAGACCTGGCAGGAAGTACAGGAGATCTCCGAACAGGTAAAAGCGAACACCGGAAAATACGGTCTTTATGTTCAGGAGCCTGAGGATTTCTGGGCACAGCAGGCGATCATCGAGAGTAACGGCGGAAAACTTTTGACCAAGGACGGCGACTCCTACAAAGCGACCTTCGCTTCCGATGAAGGCATCGAGGCAATGCAGACTTATGCCGATATGGTCGCTGACGGCAGCGCACTTCACATCAGCTGGGAAGAAGGCGCACAGAGCTTCGTTGACGGAAACTGCGCAATGCTCTACACCACGATCGCAAGACGCGCTTATGTACAGGAAAACGCACAGTTCAACGCGATCTCTGTAAAATCCCCGGAATGGGAAGGCAAGAAACGTCAGGTTCCGGCAGGTGGATGTTTCCTCGCTATCACCGCGCAGGACGACGATCAGATCGCTGCTGCATGGGAATTTGAAAAATATTTGTACAGCATTGAATCCATGGCTGCATGGACCGAAGGAACCGGCTATGTACCTCCGAGAAAAGATGTTGCGGACGCAGAGAACGGCTTAAAGGATTTCCTTGCGGAAAACACCATGATGACACCGGCGATCGACCAGATGGAAGACGTTGTAAAATGGACCGCATGGCCGGGTGATGCCGGACTTACCGCAGAGCAGACCCTGCTTGATATGCGCGACCAGATCCTCGGCGGCGAGGTGAGCGCGGCAGACGGCATGAAACAGGCCGAAGACCAGATCAACGCACTGCTGCCACAGTAAACATGGATTTTTCCGCCATTTTCTTACGGACAGCTCCGCTCTCCTGCGGGGCTGTTTGCATAAACAGAAGTTATCATTAAAGGAGTTTCTATGAAAAACAAATTACAAAAAAGGGAAAGTCTGCTCGGTTATCTGTTTTTGATCCCGTCGCTGATCGCCTTTGCCGTTTTTATGTTTTACCCGATGGCTGACACCATCTATTTAAGTTTTTTTGACTGGAATCTGGTAAAGCCGACGAAAACCTTTGTCGGTCTTTCCAACTATGTACGCCTGTTCACCGACCCGAATACCTTAAAGATCTTAAAGAACACCATGCTCTATATCGTGATCCTCCTGGTCTTAAACCTGATCATCCCTTATGTGCTCTCCTTCATCCTTTCGGTCATCATAAAGAAGGGAAAGGGCTTTTATAAGGCAGTCTTCTTTCTGCCGAGCGTGATCTCCCTCGTCGTCGGCTCGATCCTTTATACCTGGATCTTAAATCCGGTATCCGGCCCGGTCGCGATCATCGCAAAGCGCCTTGGCCTCACAATGCCGATCTGGTCGCAGACCGAGGGCTGGGTCATCGTGGTCTTATGTCTCATCACTTCCTGGAAAGCCTTCGGCTACAATTTTATCGTGATCTTAGCCGGTGTCTCCGGTGTCTCTCAGGATGTGATCGAAGCGGCAAGACTCGACGGCGTTCCGATCTTTAAGATCTTCCGCGACATGGTACTCCCGATGAGCTCCGCAACCGGGATCTATGTGTTGATCTACACCATCGTTCAGGGACTTCAGTTTGTATACACGCCGATCAAGGTCATCACCCAGGGCGGTCCGAACTACGCCAGTTCCAATCTGATCTACAAATCCTACCATGAAGCCTTCACGTTATACCAGACCGGGATGTCGTCCGCGACCTCCGTGCTCACCGTGGTCATTTTTATGGTGCTTCTGGTTTTGGAATTTAAGTTTGTGGAGAAAGGAGTTTACTATGAAAATTAAAGATAAGATCAAGGACTCCCAGATTTTCTGGCATATTTTTCTATGCCTTATCGTTGCCATCCTTTTATTTCCGATCCTGTTTGCGGTCATGAATTCATTTAAGGATAACACAGAGGCGATCAACAATGTCCTGCGCCTTCTTCCGAAGACCCCGACGATCCAGAATTATCTGCACGTCTTTGAGAAGCTTCCGTTCGCGCAGATCACCTTAAACACCTTTATCATCGCAACGGTTGTTACGGTCTTAAAGACGGTGACCAGCCTTTTTGCGGCTTACGCGTTTGTCTACTTTGACTTTAAGGGGAAGGGCGTTCTTTATTTCCTCATGCTCTCCACGATGTTCATTCCGTTTACCGTCACCATGATCCCGAATTACCTTCTGGTGTCGAAGCTCGGCCTTTCCGACTCGATCATCGGCGTCATGCTGCCGCAGTTTGCGGATGTCCTCGGCATTTTCATGCTGCGCCAGGCTATGCGCGGTATCTCGAAATCCCTGATCGAGGTGGCAAGGCTCGATCGCATCGGAAACGTAAAGATCATGACCGACATCGTGCTTCCGCTGGTGCGTCCGGCGCTCATCTCGACCGGGATCATTTTCTTTATCAATTCCTGGAATGAATATGTCTGGCCGGTGCTGATCTTAAAGAGCAAGGAAAACTACACGCTGTCACTGGCGCTTCAGATGTATATCAGCGCGGAGGGCGGAACCAACTTTGCGGTTGCCATGGCGGTATCCGTCATGACGATGCTGATCCCGCTCGTGCTCTACCTGATCTTCCAGCGCTATATCATCAATACATTTTCCATGTCCGGCATCAAGGGCTAACAAAAAGGAGAATATTTATGGAAAGCAAAGAAATTATTTTTAAACATGTAAAAAAAGTTTACGGAAAGACCGAAGTCGTAAAAGATCTAAACCTGACGATCCACGACGGAGAGCGTCTGATCCTGCTTGGCCCGTCCGGCTGCGGCAAATCGACCACACTGCGCATGATCGCAGGGCTCGAGGATATTTCCTCCGGTGATCTTTATATGAACGGTATACGCAGCAATGATGTTCCTTGCGGCGAACGCGGCGTTGCGATGGTATTTCAGAATTATGCACTCTATCCGCACATGACTGTGCGCCAGAATATCACTTACGGGCTCTCCGTCCACAAGATGGACAAAGTGGAGGTGGAAAACCGGTTAAACGAGGTGCTTGATATGCTTGATCTTGCCGATTATGCCGACCGCAAGCCAAAAGAGCTCTCCGGCGGTCAGCGACAGCGTGTCGCACTGGCAAGAGCAGTGGTAAAACGTTCTCCGTATTTTCTTCTGGACGAACCGCTCTCCAACCTGGACGCACAGCTGCGTCTGCATGCAAGAAAAGAGCTGGTGCGTATCCATGAGACCTATCATCAGACGCTTGTCTATGTGACGCACGATCAGGTGGAGGCAATGACGGTCGGACAACGGATCGCACTTTTAAAGGACGGCGATCTGCAGATGGTCGATACGCCAACTAACATCTACAATCATCCGGCTAACGTATTTACCGCAAAATTCATCGGTTCTCCGTCCATGAACATCCTGCCTGCTCTTTATGAAAGCGGCAGTCTGCGGATCGCTGACCAGATGATTCCACTTCCGGATGCATGGTGCCGCCAGATTGCCGCAGCAGAAACCGAATCCCTTTATTTTGGCATGCGCCCGGAACACATCCTGCTTTCTTCCGTTCCCGCCGCAGACTCCTTAAAGGCAGTCGTAAAATATGTGGAAGATTACGGAAACCGTTACGGCGTGTACTTAGATGTCAGCGGCACAGAGATCATTGCGCTTTTAGAGGAAGAAGTTCCTTCCTTTGGTACCACGGTATTTATCCATCCAAACTTTGACAAGGTACATTTTTTCCGAAAAGACAATGAATGCTCCATCGGTTACCCGGAAATACAAACCCAGAACACTGAACAGAAAGCAGGTTGAAACATATGAATATCTTTTTTAGCACTAACGGCGTAAACGCCCTCGATTTTGAAAAAACATTTTCCTATATTGAACCTTTTAACGGAAAGGTCGGCGTGGAAATTTTTCCATGTTTCCATGTAAACGGCTATAAAGAACTCTTTGAAAAATGCCATGCGCGCCTGCGTGATTACCCGGTCAGCTGTCACGCGCCTTACTATGAATCGGAATACTCCGCACCAATCGGAACCGCTTCCTACATCCGCAGTATGGAGCTTTTAGATCTGACCTTAAATGCCGTGGCCGACTTAAATACCCGTTACATGGTATTTCACCACAATAACTGCTCCTTTGATCCTTCCGAAAAAGAAACTATGCTGAAAAACGCAGTAAAAAACTATTCCCTGATCAAAGAACAATGTGAAAAATATAACATTCCGCTCGTCGTGGAAAATGCCGGTGTCAAATCGCATCAGAATATGTTGCTCGATGAACAGGAATTTATTGATGCCTGCCGTGCGCTTTCCTGCCCGGTCTTAATTGACATTGGACACGCACATGCCAACGGCTGGGACATCTGCCGCGTCATTGATGAGTTAAAGGATCAGATCATTTCCTATCATGTACACAATAACGACGGCTATGAGGACGGACACCGCCGCATCTTTGACGGCACACTGGATTTTGAAAAATTTCTTGTGCACTACAAAAAAGTCACTCCAGATGCCGACATCGTCGTGGAATACTGCCCACAAGCCGCGGCGGATGCTGCCGGTGTGCAGGAGGATATCACCTATCTGCTGAACACACTTGAACGCTAGGCTAACGCAAAAACACTGCTGTCACGCACCTCTGCAATGCCTGACAGCAGTGTTTTATATTCTCATTAACATATTATTAAAAGTAGATCCAGGTACTGAGTCCCGCAACAAGAAATCCTGTGATCGGACAGATGAGAAACGGCCACATGATAAAGTGCTCCGGTACCAGTAATCCAGTCCCCAGAAATCTCCCATGTTGATAAAAAACATCTCAATATATCCTATCCAGAACAGATTCCAGAATCCTCTCACGCCCGCCAGATGCGCACTGTAGATCATGTACGCGAAGATCAGGATGTACAATGGATATAAGACCGCCGCAAAGATCAGCACTTCTTTTTTCTTGCGCGGTGGTGCCGCCATTCTAACATATTTCATTTGAGAAGTAAAACCCGGTATCCCCAATGAGCTGCCGCACGCTACGTCCCCTTATTTCGCACAGGTTGTCTTTTCCTTTTTCCCCGTATAATCAAAGCGTCCATCATTCTTTTCTTCCAATGCTTTTATCATATGGTAGGTGTACTCGTTATACGGCGTCGGTATCCCCAGTTCTTTTCCCATTTTTATCAATGCGCCTGAAAACATGTCGATTTCCGTATGCCGCCCCGCATCAATATCCTGAAGTGTCGAGTAGCGTGCCGATGGCGGAACCGCGCTTCCGTGTACGGATGACCCGGCTGCCTTATTCATATCAATTCCCTTTGCCGCCGCAACCGCTTCTAACTCCTGTCTTAAACCGTCACTGATTGCCTTCATATGTACGCTGTCCTGATAACAGCCTACGCCCGCGCTTAAGATCGCCTGTGGCAGATTGTTGCAGACATTGAGGCGGAATTTGCTCCATATCTCTTCCCTTATGTGCTCCGTGTGCCGGAAATGAATCCCGGTATCCGCAAAAAGCTCTTCCACCGCGCGTACACGGTCACTCTCATACGGCGCACTTAGTTCGCCGAAAACAATCCCTATCGTAGTATCCGGGTCAAAACAGTAACCATCGCCCTCTTTGTGGGACGCCACTTTGATCAGCGAATACAGCATATGGGAGCTGCCTGCCTTTTCCGCGATCAGTTCCTCGCTGTCCACTCCGTTCATAAGACTCATGATAACTGTATTTTCCCCTGTGACTTCCCGTATGCTCTCCAATGCGCCCGGCAGCGCTCCGTATTTTAACGCGACAACAAGCAGATCCACGCCATGCGCTTCCTTCGGTGTCCAAACTTGCGGACGATAAGTAACACCGTTGATCCTGCATCCGTTCTGTTTCAGGCGTCCGGCGCGCTCTCCTTCCGCGACAACGCCTAACTTTAGATTGCTTTTCCCGGAAAGTCCCCAGATCACATAGGAACCAACCGCACCGGCTCCCAAAACCGCAACTGATCTTATCTTCATTTGTTTTCCTCCTGCTATGTTTTCATTCAATTTCTTTTCCCGTCACCATTACAAAAAAAACACCGCCGCAGACTCCAATGGTTCTGTAACGATGCTTTTAGTTGCGGGGACAGGATTTGAACCTGTGACCTTCGGGTTATGAGCCCGACGAGCTTCCAGACTGCTCCACCCCGCGTCAACATTGCTTATTATAGCCCTTATGAAAGAGAATGTCAAATTTCTTTCGCTTTCTATATAGGATATGCAGTAAAAAACCGCTTTATGACAACTTTTTTTCTAAAATTTTCCCGCAAGCCACACGGATGCCGCGATGCCGACTCCTGTTGCGAGCAGTGCTCCCGCAAGCGTATACCGGGTCTTCTTTATTTTTGCTGTCATAAAATATAATGACATCGTATAAAAAACATTTTCCGTTGCGCTCATCATTAAAGATGCCGCCCTGCCCAGATAAGAATCCGCTCCATACTCCTTGTAAATGTCGATCGTGAGTCCGTTTGCCGCCGAGGAGGAAAACATTTTTACCAGTGCAAGCGGCAGTAACTCGGACGGGAAATGGATCAGGTCTGTAAAAACAGAAAGCTGCTCTGCCAGAAAGTCCAAAAAACCGGATGCGCGCAGGATACCGACCGCAACCATGAGCCCGATCAGTGTCGGCAGGATTCCGATCACCGTCTTAAATCCCTCCGCCGCCCCCCTGATGAACTGGTCATAAATGTTCTGATGATTCAAAAGCCCCATTCCCACGATATAAAAAATAAGCAGTGGGATGATCGCATCCGACAAAAAAAGCAGCAGCTTCATAGAAATTCACTCCTGATCCCTGTCATTTGTTACATTCTATTCCACTGCCGCCGCTTCTTATGCATGACTTGTGCCGAAATCCTCCACTGACTTATCCGCACAGCCATCTATTCGTTTATGATCGCGCGGATTTCTTCTCCGAGGTGTCCGTTATCCGCGACAATGTTATTGATCGTGCTGGTTAGCCGGATCGGATTTCCCTCGTAATCGGTCACATTCCCGCCCGCTTCTCTGATGAGGAGCAGCCCTGCCGCGTAATCCCATATTTTTAAATTCCGCTCAAAATACGCCTCTGTGCTGCCTTCTGCCACATGCGCGAGGTCAAACGCCGCCGACACCACGCTCTGGCGGTAGTGATGGATCAGATTGGTCGTTCCGTCAACCGGATCTACGATCCACATCCTGCCTGATACCTGCTCGCCCGCATAGCTCTCTTCCCCGAGAAATCCGATATCCGGATACATTTTTTTTAATTCCTCCGCCAGAAATTTCTGCACACCGTCATCGACCTGTGTCGCGTAATCCGCCAGTCCCTTGACACGGATATTTCCCACCGCCTCCCTGTCCCGGAAAAACGGTTTTGTCCGCTTTACGACTTCTATAATCTTTTCTGTTTCAACCATATCCCTTTCCTTCTCACTTTTCTTTTTTACGACAGAGACGCGATGCGTTCCGCTTAAGATCCGCAGTCATCTCCACAGATAGCGCACCGACATGCTCCCATCCGGCGCGACCGCAAAAGCCACCCCCGCATGCGGCATGAGCCCGTCTGTGTACGGCGGCACATCCGGGACATCGGTAAAATACGTTTTTGTCCCGTACGCATGAAGCATCGAAAGGACTCCCGGTGCCGCACTCTCATAGCGTCTGTCGCTGGATGCACTGATTATAGCATACTTCGGCGCAACTGCGCCAAGAAGTTCCTCATCCAGTGCGTTTGCCTGCCCGTGATGCCCCACCTTGAACGTCTCTGCACGGAGCGCTTCCCTGCGCATCTGATATCCCGTAACCTGCGTATCGGCCGGCGCATCCCAAAACGGAAGCGCTTTCTCGCCAGGATATATGCCGTTGCAAGTCCAAACGATAACGACAGCACAAGCGCCGCGACTGCGTTGATCAGACTGTTTTTTAACGCCATGTCAAATCCCTTTTCCACGAAAAGCTGTCTGTAATGTGAAAATGTCACGTTTTTTATCGGAAATACCATTCCGCTCTGGATGTCCTCCGTTGAACTGATGGATGTTTTTACCAGCCAGCAGATGGGAAACAGCGTGATAAAAAGCACTGCCGCAAGAATGATTCCCTTTAAGAGAAAGAAACCTCTCTTTTTCCATTTTGCCAGATTCTTTCTTTTTCCTGTCACAGGATCTCCCTCCTTATATGCAGCTTTACGAGATCGGTATTGATGTAATCAAACGCGTACATCACCGGTCTGTCCTGACTGTCAAAATGAAGCTGCTCCATCAAAATGACCGGACTGTTCAAAAAGCGTTCTGCCTCCATATCCCATTCATTTCTGTGGCTGAGCCCCTTGATCGAACTCTCCGCGTAAGTAACTTTAAGCCCGCAGTCATCGGAGAGCATTTTTAGGATGCTGCCCGAAAGTCCGCCGTTCTCGCACGGTTTACCACAACGATCTTCTCATCCCCGGTCAACCCCCTTTTTCTTTGGATATGACCGGTCGGCAGCTCATGTGTCGTGCTTCGGAACACACTGCCCGCCTGATAACCCGCGTCTTTTATCATCGTTCCGACCGAAGTGAGCAAAAGCAGCGGATTTTCCATGACCTTTTTATTTTCTGTGACATAAGTCCCCGAACCGTGGAGCGCCCCACGCCGTATTCCCGCGCAAGCTCGATCTCCCCCGGGAGCTTCTGTCCGATCTGCCATTCCCCGTTTCTGATTTTTGCCGCAAGTATTTCCGCGACCTGTTCATATCTGTACTGCATCAATTTCTTATCCTTCCTTGCGCAAAAGTTGTCTGACATCTTTTCTTCTCACAGAAACAAAAAAACAGCCGGTTAGAAGTTTCTCTCCTAACCGACTGCTTCCTTTATTTTCGCAACTGCAAGCGTGATCCCGTCCCTTGCCTGTTTTTTTATAACCAGTATTCCATTTCCTGCCGTACCGTTTGCTCCTGACAGCTTCGCGCAGCCCGCGAGCGCCGACCGCTCACAGACATTATCCACACCGACCGTCTTTTTTACAAAATCCGAAGACGAAAACTCCCCGGATACCCGCATTAAGGTTTCCGCAGAAAATGTATCATAGGGAACTGCCTGATGCGCCGCCCATCTCACAATACCCGCTTCATCCTTTTTCCGGTCAATGGAAAAAATGCCGGCGACATCTTCTTCCGTAATGCCAAGCGCATCCAGGTTTTCCCGGATAAATGCCGCAATCTCGTCCTCCGTCTTTCCCTTTTTGCAGCCGATCCCAAGTACATATTCCTTTGGCTTTAGCGGAAGTACCGCGTGGGCAAGCGCCTCTTTTTCTGTGGATATCACAAGGTCTGTCTGCCCATCCGGTGGATAAGTCTCCTGCGCGAACTCCTCCGGCAGCTCTTTTAGCAGCCCATAAAACTTTGGTGCCACAGAGACTGTGACCGTCTCCTCCTCTAAAACTTTTTCCGAGATTTTTGCGATCCCCCGGCGGTCCAAAATTACAAGCGCATGATCCCGCGCAAATACATCCACCGCAAATTTTCCATTCACATCCGTTGCCGTTGTGATCACCGCAGTCGCAGAAAGCCGTGACGCGAGACGCTCCGCGATCTCATTTGCGCCTCCGACATGCCCGGATAAGATTGGGATCACATACTGTCCGCACTCATCCACGACAAGCACCGGACTGTCCTTTAATTTGTCGCGCACCGCGCCCGCGATCGCGCGCACCGCGATTCCACACGCCCCGACAAAGATCAGCACGTTTTTTTGTTCAAACTGCTCACCTGCCCACTCCGCCAGCGGTTTTTTTAGGGAACAGATCCCATGTGCATCCAGATATTCTCTTTCGGTCTCTCCCGCTTTTTTCTGTCCGGTATAAAGCCGGATCTCGTCGTCCGCACTTAGCACATCCCGGATTTTTTCCGACAGCGCACGCCCTTTTTTTGTAAAGCTGATGACCGCCGTCCTCATGATCTCTTCCTCCGAAATTCCGTCTCAAAATCCGGGTCATACAGCTTTGAGCGCTCGTAGCTTCGATGCGCGACCGCCTCTCCGACGAGGACGAGCGCAGTCTTTGTGATATTGTGTACACGCGCAGTCTCTTCCAGTTCTGCCAGCGTACAAAGATATGCTTCCTCCTCCGGCCAGGTCGCCTTGTATACAAGAGCCGCAGGTGTATCCGCCGGATAGCCGCCGGTGACAAGCCGCTCTGTGAGCTCCCCGAGTCTTCCGGTGCTCAGATAGATCGCCATGGATGCTCCATGTGCCGCAAAGCTCTCGATGCTCTCTCTCTCCGGAACCGGCGTTTTTCCCGCCATCCGCGTGATGATAAGCGACTGCGAGATCCCCGGAAGCGTGTATTCCAGATTTAAGGACGCCGCCGCGCCAAAACACGCGCTGACGCCCGGACAGCTCTCATAGGAAATCCCCTTTTCATCGAGGATGTCCATCTGCTCCCGCACCGCTCCGTAAATACTCGGTTCCCCTGTGTGCAGACGCACGGTCATCTTCTGTTCCTGTTCCGCCCGCTCCATCACAGCAATGACTTCCTCCAACGTCATGGTCGCACTGTTAAAAATTTCACAATCCTTCTTCGCATAAGAAAGAAGTTCGGGATTGACCAGCGAACCTGCGTAAATGATGACGTCCGCCTGTTCCAGATAGCGCCTGCCGCGCACCGTGATGAGATCCGGCGCACCGGTTCCCGCTCCCACAAAATAAACCATATCAGCCTTCTCCTTTCATGATCGCCAATCCCTGCTGTTTGATCGAAACAAGCAGTTCATGCGCATGCTCACTCGCCGCAAGCTCTCCAAATTCATTGGAATATAAAATACATTCGATCTCCATTTTCCCGGCGGCGCGCTTATTTAAGTAAAAACAGATCTTTTCCATGACACGGCGCATGACTGCTTCCAGTTTTTCCGCATCTTTCAGAAAAGCGAGTGCTTCCTCCGTCGTCACGCAGCCCAGGATCTTCTTTGCCAGATCTGCCTGCACATCTTCCATAAGCGCTGCAGCCGCGAGCAGCTCCATCCGGCAGTCCGCCTCCCTCGAATGGGTATTCATGATCCCGCCCGAGACTTTGATGAGTTTGCCGATATGACCGGTCATGAGCATGTACGTAAATCCGTACTCCACCGCCATGTCGATCGTCTGCCCGATGAAATTGCTGCACTTGACACTGCGGTCAAGATCGTAATCATACGTCCGTTTCATAAAATCCAACCCGTAGTTTCCCGGCGAAACCGCGACTAACTGCTCTCCAAGCGCCCGGTGCTGCCTTAATTCCACGCGGATCGTATCAAGCAGTGCCTGTGCGCTCATCGGTTCCACAATGCCGCTTGTTCCAAGGATGGAAATGCCTCCAACGATCCCCAGTCTCGGATTGAACGTGCTTTTTGCAAGCTCCCCGCCACCCGGCACTGAGATCTCCACCGCAAGCGCTCCATGGAAATCCAATGCCACACAAACCTCACACACCTCTTTTTCGATCATCTCTCTCGGCACATGGTTGATCGCCGCGTTTCCTACCGGCTGATCCAGCCCGGGACGGGTCACACGGCCAACGCCGCTTCCTCCGTCGATCGTGATCACAGGCTCTTTTTCCCGCACGTGCTCACTTTGATCCTCCGCGTTTATACCGTCCTGAAACGAGACTGCCGCATAGATGAGTGCCCCGGTCGTGACATCCGGGTCATCCCCGCCATCCTTTTGCACGGCGCACGAGACTTTCGTCTCCCCACGCACCGGATCACAGATCTTCGCGTGATAGAGGATGCCTTTCGGCGTTTCGATCGTGATCTCTTTTTTCTCTTTTCCCGTTAAAAGCATATATGCTGCTGCCTTTGCCGCCGCAGCCGCACAGCTTCCCGTTGTGAATCCGTAACGCATCGGTTCCCCGCTTCCTTCCATCCGTATCTATAAATAATAACAGTTTTTCGTACATCCGCCCCGGAAAAGTTCGGTCCGTACCCGCTTTTGATACTGCGCTGCCTGCCCGGTTTCCATGCTTTCGACTTCCACAAGGATCCGAAGCGCCCGCCTCGCCTGCATAATGTCCCGCTTTGCATACTCCGCATAATTGCCGCGTCCCACGATTTTTAAATGCGTGACCCCCGCTTTTTTTAAGTCATATAACGCGCACAGGCCGCAGCCGGTCGCCCCGGTCACATAGCCATCCGGTTCCGTTTCCACGCATAACTCGGACCTTTCTTCCGCTGCCGCCAGACTGCTTTTCTTTCGTCCATCCACGTTTCCAAGTTCATATGGCACATGGCACAGATGCGCAAACTCATCACAGTGAAAAGAATTGCAGTACGCGCCGGTAAAATGGCACATTTCGTTTAAGAAAAACGCCTCATATTCCGGGATCTCTCCCCTGCATTTTACAATGCACGCCCGCATCTGCGCAATACTGTTCTTCCGGTGAAAGATCACGCGGCGAATATCAAATTTTGCAATCTGTGCTAAAAACAGGGAATTGATCTCGGCGCATTCCCCGCTCAGATGGATGTTGCAGGAGATTTTCTGTTCCCGCAGGTATAGGATGAGCGCCGGATCCGCAATGATAAACGTGTCAAATCCGATCTGCATACACGCATCGATAAGTTCTGCGATCTCCTTATACTGCTCGCCTGTGTAATACAGGGAATTCAGGGCAAGTTTCACCGGCACACCGTAACAGTCCACCATCTTTTTTAATATTTTCAGTTCCTCGAACGCGCCGATCTGAACGTTGTAATTCATGACTTCGCGCCGGTTTAACGGCTGCATGGTTCCGTATTTTTTACTCCAGGTAAATGGAACATAGCCGCAGAAAAATTCATCTGCGCCCGCCTCGGCAAACGGAATGTATTCATCTAAAGAGCCAAGCCCGGATACGATCTTCACAACCTTCCATCTCCTTTGTTTTTACATCTGATATTTTTATTACATCCGATATTCTTACATCAAATTTAGCACAATGCGGTCCGCTCCGTGCGCAATATAAGAAAAAAGCAGCGTATTTTCCGTCAGTATCTGTGTGTCATACGAAAACAGCGAATTATATCTTCCGACCATATGCAGATGATCGGGATAGGAAAACACATAGTCCCCGCAATAACGCGGACAGACCTCCGTCTCCCGCTGTCTGCCCCGGCCCCCTTCTTTGCACCTCGCATAAAGCGGACAGTACTGGGACGTATTGGTCTGATAAAACGGAAAGTGGATACTGTTTTTCCCTTCCGGTAATTGTATACAGTATCCACAAGATTCCTGTTCAAAGCGCGTGATCCCATATGTTTTCTTCAGATATTCCCGGTAAAATGAACTGTTTAGCGCATTGTCCGCCGGCGGCTCATTCACACCGGAAACCCCGATCTTGTAACGCACGCGCGGATCTTTTCTCCGTTTGTTTAAAAGGACTCCAAACACCGGCTCAAACCAGGTTCCCCTCTCGCAGATCAGTGAAAGCATTCCCCAGTCGCCCGCCACGATCTCGATCCGGGTCTGCGCCCGGTCACACCATGCCGCGATCTGATCCAAAAGCTTTCCTGTATCCACGATCCGTTCTTCCCGCAGATAGGAAAACACCAGCGTGATCTTTAAATGTTCCCGCTTCGCCTTATCGAAAAGCTCTTTTAATTTCTCCCAGTCCGGGAGCAGATGCGGACAGAACTGATTTCCAATGTAAAGGCGCCCCGGCAGATACTGCGCAAGCGGATGACGGGAAAGTCCATGCTCTTTCCAGTAATTTTCATAGAATACCGCTGCCGCTTCCTTTCGATATCGCTCATACAGCTCCGGACGATCCAGCTCTACCGCCAGTTCTGCCTGATGCTCCCGCAGTGCAAAAAGAAGCCCGGACGCCTCAACCGCCTCCGTGTCGATGTCACCAAACCACGCCGCGCGCTGTTTCTCGAAATCCGTCGTGATCACATCATCCAGCTTCGCCGGGTATCCGGTATAATCCTCGGAAAGCGCCGCATCATCGCCCGCAAGTTTCTTTTGGATATAATGGTCGTATGCCACATAGAGCTTTTGCACCGCTTTTTTGTAGCTTTCCTCCGCGATCTGTACTTCATACTTGAAATAGAACTGCCGCACCGGATCCGCCTCCCGCTTGGACAAAATTTCTGTCACCGCCGGATATTCCAGCACGATCCCATCATACTGCCCCGCTCTGTCATCGTAAAAATATAATTCCAGCCGGGAAACGGTTCCGATCCGGTCCGCAGTCCGAAATACAACCCTGTCTTCTTCCAGTTCCAGGACCCGCACTTCCAGACGCTGTCCGAAATCCTCTGTAATATAACCTGAAATCAGCGCAAACGGAAACATCATTGTTATCGGATTTCCTCCTTACATGTACTGCCCGAGAAATGAAAAAACACTTTCCCAGTAAGTGTCTCCTAACACATACATTGCCTCTCCGTGTCCGGCTCCTTCCGCCGTCAGGCTCGTTTTGTTATCCCCCGGCTTTGCCTGATACAGGGTATCCATCATCTCATAGGGAATGAAATCATCCGCCGTTCCGTGGATGAACATCATCGGTTTTTCACAGGATGCAACCTGTTTTAACGCAGATGCCTCCTTGAACGAATACCTGGCTTTCACAGAAGAAAGCGCACTTGCGCTATAAAGAACCGGAAATTCCGAAAGCCCGAACCGGAGCTTTAACTCATTGGAAAAGATATCCCATACACTCGTGTAACCGCAGTCCTCAACAAATGCGCACACCTGATCCGGTGTATCTTCCCCGGAAGTCATCATCGTGGTCGCTGCCCCCATGGAAACTCCGTAGAGTACGATCTTTGCCGATGTATCCTGTCCGGTGATCCAGTCCACCCAGTCAAGTACATCCTTTCTGTCAAGCCAGCCCATACCGACATAATCGCCCTCGCTGTCCCCACAGGCACGCAGATCCGGCGAAAGCACCTGATATCCCGCATCATAAAAATGCTGCGCCGCCGCAACACCCGCGCGGTGATCACTGCGATAACCATGCAGTGTGATCACCCACAGATGGCTGTCCGTATTCTCATAATATACTCCGTTTAATGCCAGTCCGTCATCCGATGTGATCCCCACCGTTTCTCCCGGATGCTCCGCCAAAAATTCCTCGTTTTTTGTCTGCTGTAATGCCCGGTTGTCCGCGATCGTCTTTTCAACGCCTTCTCCCGGTGTCTCCACATCCAGTGACACTTCTCTGTCGCCGCCGTCTCCACTCCGTCCGATCGCGTAGTTGACTAAGTAATTGCTGATAAATAAATCTGCCGCCAGTAAAATAACGACCACCGCGATCAGCAGTTTCGGTAAAATCTTTTTTCTCATAACGTTCCTCTCATTTGTAGTTTTATTTCAATAACTACCATCATACCATTTTTGCTGCCGGGAAATCAACTTTTGCAGGGCGCTTATTTTTCCCTCAAATACACTTCCACGACCGCTCCGCCCGCTTTATTCCGGTATTCCAGATACCCGCCCTGCGCCGCCGCAAATTTCCTTACGATGGCAAGTCCAAGCCCCTGATGCGTGCTGTCATGGCGGCTTTCATCCCCGCTGTAAAATTCCTGATCCGCGTAAATCAGATCCCGCTTTGAAAAACCTCTTCCGAAATTATGGACCGAAATTTTTAAAAACTGCTCCCCCTCTCTGCAATTTTCCGCAACCGAAAGGCGGATCCCTTTTTCCGTATCGCCATACGCAAACGCATTGCTCAGTATATTTTCAAACGCACGGATCAAAAGCTGCCGGTCACAGATCACCCCGCCTTTTGTTTTTTCGCCGGAAAACAAGACAAAACTGCCCTGCGCCGCCGCCGTCTGCCTTGCGATATCAAAAAGCAGTTCCTTTACTTCCTCCCCCGAAAACCGTTCCTGCTGCTCGGGGAGACTGCCGCCGTCCAGTACCTGCCGCATGGCTGCAAGATAGTCCTCGATCTGCTGCACATTGGAAAGAATGTATGCCGTGCTCTCCCCTGCCTCATCCGGCAGTGTTTCCTCCGCCAGAAGCTCCGCATGCCCACGGATCACGGTGAGCGGTGTTTTGATGTCGTGCGCCAGTGCCGCCATCTGCTCTTTTTTCTGTTGCTCCAGCTTCCACTGCTGCTCCAGCGACTCTTTTAACGCCCGCTTCATTTTTTCAAACGAATCCATGACGGTATTGATCTCTCTGATATCCGATGCCTCGATCTCGAAATCCAGTTCCTGATCTGCGATCTTTTTCGTGACATGCTCTAACTTCTGCAATCTTTTTTTCAGTACCCGCGCAAACGTCCGCGACACAAGCACTGCATTGGCAAGAAGCAGCAGCACAAACAAAAAAAGGACAACAACGATCAAAATTCCCTCCGCATTCGGCAGATGATCGTTTAACTTTTCATTGGCGAACTGCAAATGGAGCGCGTATTTTACAATGCAGACCTCCCCGCTCTCCCGCCGGATATACTGATAATAGAAAGCTCCGCCCGCCGATGACTTCTCCTCCTCGTAATGCTTCCACGCCGGCTCTTTTTCCTCATCCGCAAAATTTCCATACAGATACCATCCATCCGCATCATACACGCCGTAGCTGCACCGGTTCGGGATAAGATCGGAGGTTACCACGTCTGCCTCCGCGATTGCGTCCCGTCTCTCATCGATCTGCTCCTCCGCATAATTTGCCGGAAGGAACAGACTGCTCAAGGGAAACAGACAGATGACACCGATCAGAATCACAAAAATGAGCAGGATATTCACACAGAAGATCACCGTATATCTGGTAAAAAGCCCCGCAAGCGTAACCTCTCTCTTTTTTCGTTTTATTTCCATCTGTACCCGATCCCCCATACCGTCTCCACCGGAGAAACCTCAGATTTCTGAAATTTTGCCCGGATATTTTTAATGTGCTCGGTGATCGCGGAACTGTCCGCCTCCCCGTCATATCCGAACACATGCTCATAGATCTGCTCTTTGGAAAACACCTGTCCCCGGTTTAACGCCAGATACTCACAGATTGCGTACTCGCTCTTCGTAAGAAAGATCCGCTGTCCTTTGCAGAAGATCTGCTTTGCCTGCAAAGAAATCTCCACCTCACCGATCGTGACAAGATGCTTTTTTTCCCGCAGTTCCCGCCGAAGATGCGCCGCCACGCGCGCCCGCAGCTCCCCGATGCCAAACGGTTTTATGATATAGTCATCCCCGCCGACGCCAAGTCCGATCATCAGATCCTTTTCCTCGGATTTCGCCGTCACAAACAGGATCGGACAGTCCACCTTATCCCGGATCTTCTCACAGAGCGTAAAGCCGTCGATCCCCGGCATCATCACATCCAACAGGATAAGCTGGTACCGATTTAAGTGATCCATCTCTAACTTTTCCGGATCTTCGACGGTCGTCACGTCGTATCCTTCTTTTTGCAGCGTCCGCTCGATCAGACGCAAAATTCCTCTGTCGTCATCGATTACAAGTATTCTAGTCATCACAGTGCCTTCCCTCATAAAAATGAAACCATACCATGATTATGACACAAACGGCAGCCCCAATCAATCCACCCGTGACTGCGCTCTGCCACAGCTGCGCCTTTGTATAAACATCCGCTTCCGGATAAAGTGCCACTGTAACATACGTCATGCTTCCCCTTGCGCTGAAAGCCGCCGGGACAAACTGCCAGATGCCATCTCCCAGTCCGGTTAAAAACAGTGCCGAGACCAGACTTTCCGTCACTGCCGCTCCCATGGAGACTGCCCTTGAAAATCTTAAGTTCAAAAAAAGATGCTCCGCATACAGCGGAATGCTGCCTGCCCAGAGAAGGAGCGCCGAGACCGCATAGACCACCGGAGGGATCTCCGTATTTTTTAAGAAAGACCATTCCCCCGCCGCCAAAATACCGACCGCACCAATCACTGCGAAAAAAGCGAGTATCAAAAGCGCCATCCACTTCGCCAGAAACGCATACGCGCGCCGCGTCGTCGTTCCAAGAAACGTCTGAAAGTGTCCGACTTCCTCTAACGCGACACTTTTGGCACACAAAATACTGATGACCACCGGAAACGCGATCCCGACTGCTTCAAAAAATCCCGAAACCTGCAATATCACACTCCAGTTTGATGACGCGTAATAGCATAAAAAGACCACCGCCGGCAAAACCGCCCCTGCGATATGCATGGGATAACATCCACTATGCCGCATCTTTAAAAGTTCCGCTTTCCATGCTCTCCCTGTCTCTCTCATGCTTTTTCCACCTGCCTTTTGAACCACCTGCGGCTCCCCGCCCGGAGAAGAAATAACCAGAGCACCGATGCCACCATTCCCAAAAGCACGGCACGCGGCTCCATAAGTTCCGGCTTCCACGTCATCTGCCCCTCTTTTGCGATCAGTCCGTTTGGCAGAATCTCTAACAGTACGCACATCAGACGCGCCGTGATCCCCTGCGGCAAAAGAAAAAAAGCAGCGTCAAGCGACAGGCTGCCCGCAAGCACCATATACACTGCAAGGTGAAGCAAAAACATCAGAAATCCCCCGAACTTCTGGGACATCCATAAGCAAAACGGGATCTGCCAAAGCGAGGTAAGCCAGATCACGCCTGCCGCCACAATCTGCATGCGGACTGCCGGCATCGCCACCATGGTATAGGAAAACATCTCCGTCAGACAAAAGTTTCCTGCCACAGCCCCTGCAAGCAAAATCCCATTTGCGATCGCAGTCATGCCTGCCGCAGTAAGGATTTTGGCATCCCACACCTTTCCAATATCCACCGGAAGCGCAAAGATCGTGCGGTTTTGCTGTTTTTTATCTTTGCCCCCGACCACAGCGCAGATGATCGCGGTCATGCCGGGAAACATCATCATATACCACCAGTTAAAGCTGTCTACGGCAAAATAATTTCCGGTAAGAAACGCTGCCAGAAGACAGGTCATAAGCGGCATTGCCACGACAAGAAAAGGCAGAAACGTATGCCGGTATTTGAGCTTTTCCGCTAAGAAATATCGTTTCATCGCACACGCCCCCTCTCTGCAATGTCCAAAAACAGCTTTTCCAGATCCGCGCCCTGATCCACTCGGCCCTCATATTCCAGTCTGCCATGCGATAAGATCCCGATATGATCCGCCATCTGCCGGATCTCACTTAAAATATGGCTCGAAACAAGAACCGTCATTCCCTGCCCCGGGAAACTTTTTATGAGTTCCCTTAAGTCCCGGATCCCGACCGGATCAAGCCCGTTGGTCGGTTCATCCAGGATCAGAAGCTTCGGATTTCCCAGCAGCGCGGTGGCGATCCCAAGCCGCTGTTTCATGCCAAGCGAAAATGCTCCCGCCTTCTTTTTCCCGGTCTGCGTAAGATCCACGGTTTGTAACACTTTTTCGATACGGCTTTCCGGCACGCCAAGCATCAGCGCGCGCACTTTGAGATTCTCCCGGGCTGTCAGATTTTCATAGATCGGCGGTGTCTCAATCAGCGAGCCGATCTTTCCCAGATCTTTTCTGCTCCACACATGTCCGTCAAAATACAGGCTGCCCGCAGTCGGTGTCAAAATCCCCGTCATGGTTTTTAACAACGTGGATTTTCCCGCGCCGTTTGCTCCGAGCAGGCCATATACCGAGTTTTCCGGGATCGCTAACGTCACCCGGTCCAGGGCTTTCTGCTTCCCGAACTGTTTGGAAAGCTGCTTTGTTCTTAAAATCGCTTTACTCATAAATTCCTCCCTGTTTCTTTTTGTGCTTACAGGATACCGGATATTTCTAAGGAATTTATAAGGAAAAGACTTCAAATTTCAGAATCGGGTGTTTATAATAAAACATACAAAAGAATTTCTATGGAAAGGGATGATACCGGGGATGCACGAAAATTTAAACTGGGCAGTACTTGGCACAGGCGTCGTCGCAAACGAGATGGCACAGGCACTGCAGAAAATGGGGAGATCTTTATACGCGGTTGGAAACCGTACACACGAAAAAGCCGTCACTTTTGCGGAAAAATACGGTGTTTCAAAGGTGTATGACAAAATTGATGACATGTTTTATGATGATGCGGTTGACATCATCTATATCGCCAGCCCGCACAACACGCACTACGCGTTTATGGAGCAGGCGCTTTTGCACGGAAAACACCTTCTGGTAGAAAAGTCGATCACGTTAAACAGCAGGGAGCTTGACAAAATGATCGCGCTCGCAAACGAAAAACACCTACTCCTTGCCGAAGCCATGACCATCTGGCATATGCCGCTTTATCAAAAACTCTGGGAGATCGTAAAGAGTGGGGAACTTGGAAAAGTTCAGATCATAACCATGAATTTCGGAAGTTTTAAAGAATATGACATGAAAAACCGCTTTTTTAATATGGATCTCGCCGGCGGCGCCATGTTAGACATCGGCGTATACGCGCTCTCGATCGTAAGAAGCTTTATGGATGAGACGCCGGACGATATCGTAAGCCAGTGGAAAGCCTCGCCGACCGGTTCGGACGAGCAGGCGACCATTCTGTTAAAAAACGGCTCCGGCCAGATGGCGACTGTCGCTCTCTCCATGCACTCCAAACAGCCCAAGCGCGCGATGATCAGCTGCGAACAGGGCTATATTGAGATCATGGAATATCCAAGAGCCGACAAGGCTGTTATCGTAGACGCAAACACCGGCAATGTGCGAGAGATCGCCTGCGGAGACACCGCAAACGCACTGTATTACGAGATGCTTGACATGGAAAACGCGGTAAAAACCGGCGACGCTTCCTCCATGCACCTCGCGTATTCCAAAGATGTCATGGACATCATGACCAGACTGCGGAAAAGCTGGAACATGAAATATCCGGGCGAAACGTGGTAAATCTATCGCCCAAGCTCATACAACAGGGCGTTACAGATCGCGGCAGCTACATTGCTGCCGCCTTTTCTTCCCCTGTTTATGATATAAGGCACATCTGTTTTTAAGATCAGTTCTTTCGCCGCTTCCACATTGACAAATCCAACCGGAACTCCAATGATAAACGCCGGGCGAAACTCCCCGCCTGCTATCATCTCATAGAGCCGGATCAGCGCTGTCGGCGCATTGCCGACCGCAAAGATCACAGGCTTATTTAACTGCGCCGCAAATTCCATGCTGACGGTCGCGCGGGTGACGCCCCGTTCCTTTGCCAGTGCCGCGACTTTTTCATCTGCCATAAAACAGTGCGCCTCCCCGCCGTGGCGCGCAAGCGCGCGTTTGTTGATCCCGGCAAGCGCCATATTGGTATCCGTCACAATATCCGCGCCCTGCAGGATCAGTTTTTTCGCCGTCTCGATCGCATCCGGCGCATAGACCATGGTTTTTACATAATCAAAATCCGCAGTTGTATGGATCACACGCTTGGTCACCGGCTTTTGTTCCTCCGGGATCACCAGTCCGCGCTCCTTTAATTCTTCCTCGATGATGGCAAAACTTCTCGCCTCGATCTCTCCCGGCTTTACATATTCAATCCCTTCCATGTCATGCACCTTCCCTTTCCTTTTTGTCCGCGCAGATCCCGGCAAGCGCACGAAGCAGCCTGTCATTTTCGCCGCGTGTCTTCACCGCGATCCGGTAATATCCCGTTTTCAGTCCCCGGAAATTACTGCAGTCCCGGATCAGTATCCCCTGCTTTAACAGTTCCTCATACAGCGGAAGTTCACTGTAGAGTAATAAAAAATCTGCCTCTCCCGGAAAAACTCTGATCCCAAGTTTTTCTAACTGTGTCACGAGATAACTCCGCTCCTCCTTTAAAAACGTAACCGTTTTTCTGCGGTAATCCTCTTCGCCCGCCGCAGCAGCACCCGCCCGCTGCGCAAAGACCGAAAGGTTCCACTCCGGCAGCTGGTCTTTGATCCGCTCTTTTACCGCTTTATTTTCACAGACCAGATAGCCGAGCCGCACGCCGGGGATCGCAAAGATCTTGGTGAACGCCCGCACTACAATGAGATTTTCAAATTCGCCCGTCCGCTTAAAAAAAGTCCGCGCTTCCCATCCGTCCGTAAATTCAATAAAGCACTCATCCAAAACCACCGTGATCCCGTTGTCCCTGCAAAAAGCAATGATCTTTTCCAGAAGCTCCGGATTTACTCTGCTTCCGGTCGGATTATTCGGATTTGCCAGGAACAAAAGATCCACGCCGTCCGCCAGTTCTCTAAAGATCGCATCGTCCGATGAAAAACCGTTTTCCTCGCTCATATGGTAATAGCGCACTTCCGCCCCCGATGCCGCAGCCGCCTTCTCATATCCCAGAAATGACGGCACCGGGATCAGTATTTTCTCCGGTTTGAGTGCATGCATGAGCGCCACAAACAGTTCCGACGCTCCGTTGCCGCACACGATATGCTCTGTGGATACCCCCGTCATCCGGCCGATCGCCTGCAACAGCTCCTCCGCCTCCATGTCCGGGTAGTGCGTACACTCCGATACCGCCTGCGTGAGCGCCTCCCGCACACGCTCCGGTATGCCGAGTGGATTGATGTTGACCGAGAAATCAAACTTCACCGGATTGCGGTAAATGTCTCCTCCATGCTTCATGTTTTCGCTCCTTCCCATCCTGTCTTCCTAACCCAAATAAGCCAATGCAAACGACAGGCAATTACCTAATTCCCTGCCTTACCAACAGCCTGCAACAACAGCGCAGACCACGATAAGCAAAACCAATAAGATCGCCTCGCAGAGGAATGCCGTCACATACAAAAGCCGGTTTGCCCGTCTTATATCCGAGATCTCCACCGGTCTTACGTCATCCCCGATATAGGGCTTTTTTACGATCTTTCCGAAATAGCTCGCGTCACCCGCCAGCCGCACGCCAAGCGCTCCTGCGCAGACCGCCTCCGTGTGCGCGGAATTCGGGCTTGCGTGTTTTCTCCGGTCACGCCGGTAAACAGAAAAAGCTCGTGTTCCGTCAAAGTCTCTGCCCGCCAGATACGCCGCCGCGATCATAAGATACGCGCTGATGCGCGCCGGGAGATAATTTACCACATCATCGAGCTTTGCCGCAGTGCGCCCGAACAGCAGATAACGGTCATTCTTATAACCGATCATGGAATCCATCGTGTTGACCGCCTTATATAGGAAACCGAGAAACGGCCCTCCGACAGCTAACGCGATCATCGGCGCGATCACCCCGTCCGAGGTGTTTTCCGCTACGGTCTCAACTGCCGCCTTTGTGACTCCCGCTTCATCGAGACATGCGGTGTCCCGCCCGACGATCATGGAAACGGCACGCCTTGCGTCTTCTATTGTCCCGGTCTGTAAGGCATCATACACTTTCATGCTCTCGACCTTTAACGATCGGATCGCAAGGATCTGATAGGTCATAATACTTTCGACCACACAGCCCGCCACCGGCTGTATCCTGTATACAAAATACAGAATGCCACCGGACACCACACCGGTGATAAAAAGTACGAGCACGACCAGGACGCTGCCCCGCGCACGCAGATTTTTTGTTTCATCGTATAACTTTTTTTCCAAAAATGAAATGAGCCTCCCGATCAGCCGGATCGGATGCGGCAGCCAGTGCGGATCCCCAAACAGAAGATCCAGCACAAAACCCGCCAGAAACGCGATTCCATGATACACTATCATAATTTTCTTATCTCCATACCGTTTTTTCGGAGAAATTCCAGATCATCCCCCTGCTCTGCCGGAAGATGAAACCGGCACACATAGCCTTCCCCGTTTTTTACCTGAAAATCAAAATAGGCGCCCTCCGAAAATGAACTGCAAAGCGCCATGATCGTGCCGCCGTGTACGACTGCTGCCGCCCGGATCTCCGTGACACTTTCCATGGTATTTTCCGCACGCAGATACGAGAGCGCCCTCGCAAATCCAAGGCTTGTCCGCCGAAGGAACGCTTCCCTGCTCTCCCCGCCTGGAAATGACAGCGTCCCGCCGCTGTCGATCCACGCCTGATAGTCGGGATCTCCGTTTAGTTCCCTGTAATTCTTTCCCTCGAATCTGCCAAAATCCATCTCTGTCCACTCCGGGATCTGCACCTGCGCTCTGCCCGGAAAGAGGATCTCCGCCGTCTGCCTGCACCGGAGCATCGGACTGACCAAAAGAAGTTCTGCCGGAATTTCTTTCTTTTTTAAAAGAAGTTCTGCCCGCCCTTCTTCCGAGAGCGCCTCATCCGTCTTTCCCAGATACCGGCGTTCTCTGTTTGCCGGTGTTGCTCCATGCCGGAGCAGAGAAAGCGTTACTTTAATCTCTGTCCGATTCCGCATATGACACGCTCCACCCTTTCTGCCTCTGCCGCAATGGAGATTAAGATCCTGCCAAGCCTGTCGCGGTATTCCCGCTCAGCCCGCTTCATCGGCACAATGCCGTTTCCGACTTCATCCGCAACGATCACACAGTCTGGGTGTGCCTTAAGCCATGCTGCCGCGACCGTCTCCGCGTCTTTTCCAGCCAGAAGGAGCCGCCGGATCCACAGATGAAAATGCAAAAACAGCACGCGCTCCGGCTGCGCGGTCAGATCCGCGTCTTCAAATCCAAGCCCGGTCGTTTCGCCGTCTATGACCACCAGCGGTTCCCCTTTATATTTCCTTTTTACATAGTCTGTCTTTCCCTGCGCGTAACCGCCCACATAAAGTTCCATCCTAACATCTCCCTCCAACTGCTGCCGCGACCGCAACTGCCGCCTCACAGATCATCACAAAATAGCCCGCGGTATCTCCGGTGATCCCGCCAAGTTCATGATAACTCCGGTAACGATAATAAAGGAAACTTCCTGCCGACGCGATCAGCACAAGCACTCCCGTCTTTCCACACAAGATAATGAGAAGCACTGCGCAGAGTATCAGCTGCAGATAGAGCGAAACCCGCACCGCCCGCTTTGCCGCGCTGTCCGCAAAGGTATAAAGAAGCCCGTTATTTTTTGCGGATCGAAACGTGACCACACCGATCCCGCTGAGACACCGGGAGATCACATAGCCAAAGCCAAGCGCAAGCAGATCACGTCCATCCTTTATCTCCGAAAATGCCGCAAGGTAGATCAGATAATAGAGCACCAGCATGAGCACCGAAAACGCTCCAATATGGGAATCCTTTAAGATCTCTAATTTTTCTTTCCGCTCTTTATAGGAATGAAACGCATCCATCGTGTCCATAAATCCATCCGCATGAAATCCGCCGGTGACGAGCAGCGGAAGTGCCGTTCCGATACAGGTAAACGCAAGATTTCCAATGGAAAGCCGCTTACAGATGTAACTCCAGAGCAGCAAAAGCGCTCCGGTCACCACACCGATCCATGGAAAAAAACAGAGGACATACTTCATATCGTCCTCCTCCCATGCAAACTGCGGCACCGGAATTTTGGAGTACAGCGAAAATGAAATACAGAGTGATTTTAAGATCCGCATGGCTCTTTTCTCCCTTCCTTTAAACTGACCGGAAGCCCGACCACGACCTCGGCCGCCTCATCCGCTTCCCTGAGCAGACACTGATTGATCTCGCCGAGCGTTCTTATATATGCAAGCGTATCCGCATCATAGGGCACGCCATCCTCAAACACGTTATTGGTCACGATGACAAGCCGGGATGCCGCCTCCCGCAGCGCGCGCATTTCCGACAGGATCTTTTCTTTCACCTGTCCGCCGGGCACTATGCCATCCGCGCGAAACATCTCGTTTGCCACAAGGTTGGACATACATTCCAGCAATACCGCACTGCCGGGCCTGATCTGCTCCGCCGCCTTTTTGATATCACGCGGCTGCTCGATCGTTAAAAATCCCTTTCCCTGCCTTGCCGCTTTGTGCTTCATTTTTCTCTTTTCGCCTTCCTCATCAAAAATCTGCATAGTCGCAAGGTAATACTTTTCGGTAACGCCCGTAAAGCGCTCCATAAGCTGCTCCGCATACGCAGACTTTCCACTGCCGCTTCCGCCGATGATCAGATAAACCATAGTTTCCTCACTTAAAAACGGACATACTGTTCCACCGAAATGTCCGAAAATGTTGTTCTGGTTTCGTACAATGTCATTGCCATATCAAGTAGCGCAAACATCATGACTGCGCCGGTTCCTTCCCCGAGCGCCAGCGACGCGTCGATGACCGGGGTAAGCGCAAGCTCCTCAAGCATCCGTGCCGCCGCCGGTTCTTTGCTCTTATGCGACGGGATCATATAGGCGCGGGTTCCCGGAACCAACCGCTCCGCCACAAGTGCCGCCACCGTACTGATAACACCGTCCAGAACCACCGGGATCTGATAAAGCGCGCCGCCGATAAACACGCCGGCAAGCCCCGCAATGTCCAGTCCGCCCACCGTGGACAGAATGCAAAAGGTCTCATCTTTTCCAAAATCATATTTTTGTAATGCTTCCGCAATGACCTGTCGTTTCCTTAAAAGCCCCACATCACTTAAGCCCGCGCCTCTGCCGGTGATCTCCTCCACTGCGCAGCCGGAGAGCGCCGCCGCCACCGCACTGCTTGTCGTGGTATTTCCGATCCCCATTTCTCCGGTCGCGAGCAGGGAATATCCCTCCGCTTTTAAGCGGCGCACAAGCTCCATTCCGACCTCGATCGCCGCTAACGTCTCCGCCTCTGTCATCGCCGGTTCCATTAAGAAATCCCTCGTTCCGGATCTTATCTTTTGATCCAGCACGCCATCGATCTTTTCCGTGCTGTTGATCCCGATATCCACCGGAAACACGTCCGCCCCGATGCTTTTTGCCATCTTTCCGACCGAGGATGCCTGCTTTCCCATGGATGCCGCGACTGCCGCCGTGACTTCCTGCCCCGACTGGCTCACGCCCTCTGCCACAATGCCGTTATCCGCGCACATGACGATCACCGCCTTTTTGGTGAGGTCAAAATCCGCCGTGCCAAGTGCCGCACCGATCTTTGCAGTCAGGGCTTCAAATGCTCCAAGCCCGTCGAGCGGCTTCGCGACCGCGTCCCAGTTTTCCTGTACCTGTTTTTTTATCTCCTCCGATGGACATCTGATCTCCAACTGCTGAAGTTCTTCCTTTGTCATGGTGTCTCCGTTATCCTCGCTTCCCGCAAAATCGAATAAATATGATCCATATCCAGATATTCCCGCAGAGTATCTGCCAGTTTATTATACTGCGTTTCCTTAAAGGCTGCATAGTCCATCATTTCACCGGTGTCGCACGAAATCCCCTTCCGCTCTGCCAACGCCGCAATGACTTCTCCCGCAATTCCGTTTTCGTCAAAGATCCCGTGCAGATAGGAACCGTACACATTTCCTTGGGAAAGCACGACCGGAAGCTTATTCTCCGAAGCTTCCCCGCATCCTTTCGTGTCTCCCATATGGATCTCATAGCCCTTTGCCTTTTTCCCGGAAAGCCCGGAAAGCACGCCTGAGATCTCTGGCAGTACCACTTCTTCCTGCGTGCGTGTCTTTTCCTTTTTTAATACCGTCCGGGTCGGCAAAAGCTCCATGCCGCGCATTTTTCCGCCTTCTTCCACGCCGTAGGGATCTTCGATACACTCCCCTAACATCTGGTAGCCGCCGCAAATTCCAAAGATCACGGTCGTCGCCGCCTTCTTTTTGATCGCCGCTTCCAGTCCGTTTTCGCGCATCCACTTTAGATCCCCCATCGTGTTCTTACTGCCCGGAAGCAGGATCAGATCCGGATCTGACAGTTCTGCCGTGCCGGTCACATACCGCACCGATACATCCGGGTTCTGCTCAAACACATCAAAATCCGTAAAATTTGAAATGCGTGGAAAATGAATGACCGCAAGATCGATCGCTCCTTTTCTTTTTTTCGCGAAACGGTCGGTCAGACTGTCCTCATCTTCCAGTGACAGGTGCATATATGGCACCACGCCCGCCACCGGCACATGACCTTTTTCCTCAAGCATCCGGATCCCCGAATCCAAAATACTCTTATCGCCCCGGAATTTATTGATGATAAGCCCGCATACCCGGTCTCTTTCCCTCTCCTCCAGCAAGAGGAGCGTGCCGAGCAGCTGCGCGAATACGCCGCCCCGGTCGATATCTCCCGCCAGAAGCACCGGCGCATCGACCAGTTCCGCCATTCCCATGTTTACGATATCATTTTCTTTCAGATTGATCTCCGCAGGACTTCCCGCCCCCTCGATCACGATGATATCCGCCTGTTCGGACAGCTTTAAAAACGCCTTTTTAATCTCGGGAACCAGCTTTTTTTTGTAGGCAAAATATTCTTTTGCCGGCATATTTCCAAGCACCTCGCCGTTTACGATCACCTGTGAGCCGACATCCGTCGTCGGTTTTAAAAGGATCGGATTCATACACACGGACGGCTCGATTCCTGCCGCTTCCGCCTGCATGACCTGTGCGCGTCCCATCTCAAGTCCTTCCTTTGTGATAAAGGAGTTGAGTGCCATGTTCTGCGACTTAAACGGCGCGGTGCGATAGCCATCCTGCGCAAAGATCCGGCAGAGTCCGGCGCAGAGCAGACTTTTTCCAACCCCGGACATCGTTCCCTGTATCATGATCACTTTTGCCATGGCAATTCTCCCTCCACTGATTTTCCAAGACTTTTTGCATACAAGAAGAGCTCCCGGTCTGCCTGATTGAACGCGCCAAAATCAGGAAACAGACATAGCACCCACCCGCACTGATCGATCTCACGCTTTGCTGCCGCAAGCGTCTCTGCGGTGACTGTTTCAAACGCTTCCTCCGCGATCACCTTTGCCGCCAGTGCGCACGCCACCGGGTAATCGATGTCATTTTTCCACAGGATTCCCGTGGAAAACGGTATTTTTCCCCGCTGAAGCCTGCGATAGACAGGCGCGCCGTTTCCGCCGCCCGCGATCACAAAAACTTCCGGCTTTCCGGTCACACGGGGAAGCTCCGCTCTGCCGGACGCTTCATCAAATGTGCCTTCCGTAATATCATAAAGCTCACTCATATACCCCGGCGTGAACACCTCCTCCGGCGTTCCAAACCGCCCGGCATATGCGCCTTTGACACACAGCACACAGTCGGAGACCCGCTCGGCGAGATCCAGCTCATGCAGTGACATGATGACTGTCCGCTTCTTCGTCTTTGCCATCTCCTGCAAGATCGATAAAAATTCCAGTTTATAACGGATATCGAGATAAGACGTCGGTTCGTCGAGCACTAAAATCTCCGGCTCCTGCGCGATCGCACGCGCCAGCATTACACGCTGTCTCTCTCCGTCGCTGACCGAATGAAAATCCTTTTTTGCAAGCGCCGTGGTTCTTGTAAGCTCCATCGCCTCCCGCACAACGGCATGATCTTTCTCGGAAAGCACACCAAGACGCCCGGTATAAGGGTAACGTCCGGTCTCTACGACATCCTCACAGGTCATAAGCTCGGTGCGCACCTGCTCGGTCAGAACAACAGACATCTTCTTTGCCAGTTCTGCCGCCTCCATCCGCTCAATGCTCTCTCCGTCCAAAAGCACGGTTCCGGCGATCAACGAAAGCTGCCCGATGATACTTTTTAATATGGTAGATTTTCCCGCGCCGTTTGGCCCGATCAGTGTTAAGATCTCACCCTTTTTTACATTCAGTGTGATATCTTTTATCAGTGGCTTTCCGTCGTATCCAACCGTCATCTGACTGGCAGAAAAATAGTAAGTTTCCATGCTGTTTATCTTACCTCCCTTTTCTGGCGTATCATGACAAAGATCACGACCGGCGCGCCAAATACCGCTGTCACGGTGCTGATGGAAAGCTCGGTCGGCGCAAACAGCGTACGCGCGATCAGGTCACAGAACAGACAGCAGATGCCGCCACCCAAAAAGCACGCCGGGATCATAAGGATCGGTTTTGCCGTCCGAAACAGATTTTTAATGAGCTGCGGAACCGCGATCCCGACAAAGGACACCGGTCCTGCAAACGCGGTCACACACGCGGACAGGATACTGGAAAGCAGTACCAGAAGCACGCGGAACAGCCGGATGTTGACTCCCATATTTTTCGCATAGGATTCCCCGAGCTGATAAGCGCCCATCGGCTTGGACAAAAGAAACGTCACTGCGCCTGTCAGAAGAACGACCACCGACATGCCCCGGATATTTCCCCAGGAAATTCCGGAAAAACTGCCCATTGACCAGTTGTGGAGGTTTACAATATCGGAATCATCCGCGAATGTCACGACAAAATCCGTGACAGCCGAGCAGATATACCCGATCATGACGCCACTCACCACAAGCATTGACATCTGCCGCAGTTTTTTTGAGATCAGAAGTACAAATCCCATGGAGATCATCGCTCCCGCAAACGCCGCAAGAATCAGCGCAAACGAACTGATCTTTAATGCGTTTCCAAGGAAAAATACCATGACGAGCGCGACTACAAGCTTTGCGCCGGAAGAAATGCCGAGCACGAACGGCCCTGCAAGCGGGTTGTGAAAAAACGTCTGAAGCAGGTATCCGGAGAGCGCAAGCGCGCCGCCTAAAATGACCGCCGCAAGTGCCCGCGGAAAACGGATCTGCAAGATGATGTTTTTCACCGTCTCGCCCGCTTCTTTCCCGCCAAGGATGGAAAGCACCTCGGACAGCGGGATATTCACACTGCCGATACAGATATTACATGCCACAAGAATGAGAAGCAGCAAAATAAGACCTGCGTACAAAACCGCATATGCCTTTTTTTTACTGAAGCCGGAATAAAAACGTATAGGTTTCATCGGCATTCTCCTCTCCTTCTAACATCGTGTGGATATCACCGGTCATCGTGCCAAGCTCCATGGATCTCTGATAGAGATTCTGCGTTGTGCAAAAGACATTTCCGTCCTTTACCGCCTTGAAATCGGACATAAGATCACTCTTTGCGAGAAGCGCGTCCAATGATTTTACCTCGCCCTCGATCGTACTGTTGTAGATCAGATAGTCCGCGTCCTTCGCGCGCGCGTAAAATTCTTCCATCTGCATATTGACTGACGAGGATGCATCGGTATCGGCTCCGAGGTCAGAAAAAATATAGTTTCCGCCCGCAAGTTCGATCATTTTGGGGACATAGTCACCTGATTTCCGGACGTTGACACTGCCATTTGACGTGATATAGAAAAACGCTACGGTCTTTCCGGTATTTTCTCTGTCAGATGCCGCCGCCACGGCGTCTTTTTGCTCCGCGAACACCTGCTCCGCCACATTTTCCTTTCCCTCGAGCACGCCATATAATTTCACCCACTCCGTCCTCCCGAGCGGATGTGTCTCATAGCTGGAGTGATCGACCAGTACCGGAATCCCGAATTTTTCCAGATTTTCCTTGATCTCCGGGGAATGGTAGATCATCGTTGACTGGATCGACAGATTGCATCCGGTGTCTAAGATCTGCTCATAGTCCGGTGCGCTGTATTTTCCCGCATAAAGGATACTTCCATTATCCATTGCCTGCCTTGCTTCGTCAATATACCATCCGTCTTTTTTTGTCCCGGAAAGGCTGATCGCATCGAGCGCATCGAGCGACCGGAACATGTCCATCGTTGCAGATGCCACAAGATAAATGTGATCGACCGGCCGTTTTAACACCACGATATCGGAATCGAGATCATCCGGCGCCTCTTCCTTTTGCGGCACAACCAAAAAACGGCTGCCATCTGATATTGTAATCAGCGCCAAGCCGTCATTATAGTAATCCACTGCAAACTCTTTCGCGTAATCAAGCTGCATTCTGTGATCGTAAGTAAGAGATGCGCTGATGTTTTCATCCACAGCAAGGCTTCCGGCATCCTCCTGTTGTCCGCAGGATGTCAGAAGCACTGCTGCCATTATGAAAATCAAAAAAAGTATCTGCTTTTTTCGTATCATCTTACTTCTTCTTTCTTTTCCAGATCATATAGCCAATACCGGTTCCCGCAAGGAAACAGACTGCAAAGATCCCGACGATATACGGAATGGAAACTCCGTCTTTTTTTGCGGAATCCTCATCAAACGTCAGCGTGTAGGTGATCTCATGCGGCTCACTCATCGCCGTTGTATCCGCAATGACCGTCATTTCCTCATTCCATGCCGTGACCGGGATCTCAAATGTGGAATTTCCGTCTTTATTTACCGGATCATAGGTCGTATCCTCAACGATCATATAATCGTAATTCGGGCTGCTCCACTCGATCGTCGCGGTTGCGGTATGATCTTTCACTGTAACCTTCGCCGGAGATGTAATGGACGCTCTGCCGCTTCCTCCGGAAAGTACAACGTCTACCTGGTAAGTGCCATCCGAAAGAGATGTCTCCTCCGGTTCGCTCTCCGTTGCTGCCTCTGCAGCCGGTGTCGGATCCACGAGAAGCGCGTCCGCCGGGAGACTTTCCGCGTCAAATACCAGCGTACGGTCATACCATTTCTCCTTGCGCTTACTGAATGCGGCACAGTCGATCTTCTGATTCAACGCCTCGACCGGAACCGTGTAGGTATATGCGCCATCCGCATCCTCCACATATCCGATATATGCCGACGCATCCGCTGCCACCGCTTCCTCTCCGGTTCCCATAAATAACTGCAGGTAACCGGTTCCGCCTAATGTGAGCACTGCGCTCATACTGCCGTCTTGCACGGTAAGCTCTGCCTTTACGATACGAAACATGGAGGAGGAGGATTCCACATTGATCTCATAAGTGCCATCCTTTACCTCACTTCCGGTAACCGGTACCATAGTATCGCTGCCGACTTCCTCGACGCCGGCCATCTCTTCCGACGTCGCGACCATTCCTTCCGTGCCCGCTTCTGTATTTATTTCTTCTGCAAAAACAGCTTTCGGGGAGACGCAAAATGCGCTGCTCCCCAAAATCACTGCTGCAAAAAATATAGCTATTTTCTGCTTCAAACCTCATTACTCCTTATTCTGCAAGACTGTCGATCGCTGCCTGTGTATGTGATACATAGATGTTCTGGATCGCTTCATCCTGTCCAAGTCCCTCGATGATGCAGTTTACTTCGTAACCTGCTGCTTCAAACTGGGATTTCCAGGAATCATCCTCATCGCCTGCCATATCATTGTTTGCGTGATCACCTGCTACTACCATGAGCGGCTTTAATACCACTTTTTTGTATTTTCCAGCTTCATTGATCTGGTTGATCAGATCCTCTACGGACGGAGTCGCTTCTACGGTTCCGATGTAGTAATTTTCAAATCCGTCTGCGGTAAGTACTTCCTGCAGTTTTGCGTAATCTGCGTTGGAATCTGCTTCTGTTCCATGACCCATAAAGCAGATCGCAGTCTCACCATCATCATAGGAAGCGGTTTCTGCTGTGATTGCCTGTGCCACTGCTTCGTAATCCGCATCGCTGGATAAAAGCGGATCTGCAAGTACAACCTGGTCAAATTTATCCTTGTAACCTTCAAGCGCGTCATTTAAATCTGTATATTCAAATCCGCTCATCAGATGGGTCGGCTGAACAACCAGTGTCTTTACACCGTCTGCTACTGCGCGGTCAAGCGCTTCTTCTACGTTATCAATCTCCAGTCCGTCACGTTCCTTTAATTTGTCGATGATGATCTGGCTGGTAAATGCTCTGCGCACTTCATATTCCGGGAATGCTGCTGTAACCGCATTTTCAATCGCACCGATCGTAATGTCTCTGCTGTCGTTATAGCTTGTTCCGAAACTTACTACTAAAATCACTTTATCACCTGCGTTTTCTGTATTCTGCTCGGTAGAAGCTTCTGCTACTGCTTCCTCTGTGCTCTTTTCTTCGGTTGCCTGTACGCTTTCCTTTGCGTCTGTTGTCGTAGCAGCGGTATCATCTGCCTTGCTGCCGCATCCTGCGAGCAGAAACGCTCCGGTCAGGGCTGCTGTGAGTAACACTGCGATTTTCTTTTTCATAATGATTTCCTCCAAATTTTTATTATGAACGGTATACAAAATCAAAGCCCTGCCATAAATGCTCTTTTTCCGGCTGTTTCTCCATAAGAAAAAAACGCCCATTTACAAACAAAATGTAAATGGACTGCAGATTCAAAAGATCTTCTCTGTCGTACAACCAATTACTCGTGGCCTGGAACCCTGTCCCTGTACACCACAGCAGGCAGGTCTCCTGGCTCATAGATCCACACACAATGCCTGTCTTCCCGGTCTCCCAGTGACGTCTGCGGCATGCGCTCCCTAAATACAGTGACGAGTTCGTACAGGATTCACACCTGTTTCCCTTTTCACCAGATCAAAACATCCGTTTTATCTGACACCTGCTGTTTTTGTTCAATTAGTTCGTAATATAGCACATCCACAGGAAAAAAGCAATGTTTATTCCAGATTTTGTCTCGAACATATTTTCGATTTTCTCTTGCATTTTGGTTCGCATCATGCTATGATGGTTTTAGAACATTTGTTCTTTTCTATGAATGAAACCTGATGATAATACCGTGTTCCGATTGATCCTGACGAACACAGAGAAGGAGACCTGGCATGCAGATTCCAAAACAAATGACCGTCATGGAAAAATTACAGATCTTATCCGACGCCGCCAAATATGACGTTGCGTGTACTTCGAGCGGCGTAGACCGGAAGGGAAACGGTCACGGCATGGGAAACTGCATTGCGCCCGGCATCTGTCATACATTTTCGGGGGACGGAAGATGCGTTTCCCTGTTAAAGATCCTTTTTACCAACGAATGTATCTTCAACTGTTCCTATTGCCAGAACAACTGCATGAATGACATTCCGCGCGCCTCGTTCACCCCGGATGAAGTCAGTTCCCTTACCATGGAATTTTACCGGCGCAATTATATCGAAGGACTTTTTTTAAGTTCCGGTATTCTGGTGAGCCCGAACTACACAATGGAGCTGATCTATCAGACCCTCTACCAGCTCCGCGTAAAGCATCACTTTAACGGATATATCCATGTAAAGGCGATTCCTGGTGCCGATCCCGCCCTGATCGAGCGCACCGGCTTTCTCGCCGACCGCATGAGCATCAATCTGGAGCTTCCGACCTCGGACTCCCTGCATACGCTTGCCCCGTGCAAATCCAGACGCACGATCTTAACACCCATGCGTCAGATCCAGAACGGCATCCGAAACGACAGGCTGATGCTTACCGATGGTGCTTCTTCTGCTGACGCTTCCTCTGCCGGATCTGTCTTTCCTCCGGCAGTTTCCGGTAATCCGCACATGGATCTGTCCGCTCCGTCCTCCCGCTTTGTTCCGGCCGGTCAGAGCACCCAGATGATCATCGGCGCCACCCCTGAAAACGACTATCAGATCATGAGCGTGGCGGAAGGGCTTTATCAGAAGTTTGATTTAAAACGTGTCTTTTATTCTGCCTTTGTAAATGTCACCGAGGATTCGAGTCTCCCGGTTCTGCCTGGCGGCCCGCCGCTTCTGCGGGAACACCGCCTGTATCAGGCGGACTGGCTGCTGCGCTACTATCACTTTTCGGTAAACGAACTGCTCTCGGAGGACAACCCGAACTTCAATATTTATCTTGATCCAAAATGTGACTGGGCACTGCGCCATCTGGAGTATTTCCCGGTGGAGATCAATCGCGCAGATTATAAGACCCTGCTCCGTGTTCCGGGCATCGGTGCCAAATCCGCCAAACGCATCCTCCAGGCAAGACGCTCTGCCAGACTGGACTTCCCGGATTTAAAGAAGATGGGCGTTGTCTTAAAACGCGCGCTTTACTTTATCACCTGCTCCGGCAAAATGATGTACCGCACCAAATTAGAAGAAAACTACATCTGCGAAAACCTGCTGCGGGATAAGACACAGATCCCGCGTGAGATCCGCGAGAGCGGTTATAAACAGATTTCTTTATTTGATGTCGGTATGACAGAACCACCGCAGCTTTGTTCTGCGAAATGAGGTATTTCCCAATGTATGTATTTGTATGTCATGATGACCCGGACAGTATTTTTACTGCCATATATGATGCCTGGGCAAGCCGCCTGGGACATAAAAACATCCGCATTCTCGCGAAAGAACCGAAAAATTATGAACTCTTCTGTGAATATATCCATGTAACCACAGATGCCGAAAAGAGCCGGAAAGTTGCCGATACCATACGGCGCCGGCTTGGATCTGCCGCCTCCCCGGTCCTGTTTCAGGCGATCATGGCAGACGAGAGCGGCATTGCCGGATCCGGACGCAGGTCGTCGTCCTCATCTTTTTCCATTACAAAGGCGGACGCGCTCTACCGCACGCTGCTGCTCGCCTTCTCCATGGAGTATCCGGATCGCGTCCTCGAGTGTCTCGGCAATCCCTACGTTCTCTATCTGTTTGAACTTTCAAGAAGTGTACAAAACGAAGCGCACCACCTGCTCGGCTTTCTGCGCTTCAAAGAACTGCGTTCCGGCATCCTGTTTTCCGAAATCCACCCGAAAAATGATGTCCTCCCAATTCTGGGGGAACACTTTTGTGACCGGCTGCCGCAGGAAAATTTTATGATCTATGACGGGACACGGAAACTGGCACTGATCCACCGCGCCGGGTCTTTCGATTTTCTGATTGCCGACGCTTCCACACTGGATCAGAACCTGATCCAAAACTACTCCGATTCCGAGCTCGAATACCAGAAGCTCTGGTGTGGTTTCTTTGAAAGCATTACAATCGAAGCCCGCAAAAATCCGTCACTTCAGAATCAGAACATTCTGAAACGTTTCCAAAAAGATACGGTGGAATTTCAAAACTGAAACTCCACCGTATCCGGTATCTCTGTTTTACTTTACCCGCGCAAACAGCTTTTTCGCATTTGCGTTCGTTGTCTGTAATACTTCTTTTGTTGAAACATTTTTAATTTCCGCGATTTTTTCTACAACATACGGAATAAAAAGCGAACAGTTCCGCTCGCCCCGGTGCGGTTCCGGCGCCATATACGGACAATCCGTTTCAAGCAGGATCCGCTCCAGCGGAATCTCTTCGACCACTGCCCGAAGCTTCTTCGCGTTCTTAAACGTCAGCACTCCGCCTACGCCGATATCATAGCCCATCTTTATAAATTCACGCACCATCTCTACCGAATAAGAGTAACAATGGATCACGCCCGGCATTTCACGCATCGGCGTTTCTTTTAAGATCTGCATGGTATCCTCTGCGGCATCCCTGGAGTGGATGATGACCGGAAGATCCTTCTCTTTCGCCAGTTCCAGCTGGCGTTTAAACCAGTAACGCTGATTTTCCTGCACCTGCGGCTCTTTATCCCAGTAATAGTCCAGTCCGATCTCCCCGACTGCCACCGCCTTTTTGTGCTCCGCAGCCTGCTCGATCGCCTTAAAATTTTCCTCGTTTAACTCTGTCACATCACTCGGATGCACCCCGACCGCCGCATAAATAAAGTCATACTGCTCCGCGAGGGCAATGCTCTTTTCCGTCGTCTCAAGACTGGAACCGACATTGATCACATATTCAATGTCATGTTCCGGCAGGGAAGCAATGAGTGCCTCCCTGTCCGCATCAAATTTTGCATCCTCATAATGCGCATGTGTCTCAAATATCTTACTATGCAATTTCCGCTCCTGACGGCATTGGTTTCTCAGAAGTCATAAGAGACAGATTTCCGTCCGCATCTTCTGCGCACAGCAGCATTCCTTCTGAAAGAACTCCTGCCAGTTTTGCCGGTTTTAAGTTTACAAGTACCATGACCTTTTTACCCACCATTTCTTCCGGGGTATAGTACTTATGGATGCCGGAAACGATCTGCTTTACGCTGCTTCCGACCTTTACCTTGGAGCAGAGCAGTTTTTTGGACTTCGGAACTGCCTCACACGCGATCACTTCTCCGATCTGGAACTGCAGTTTTTCAAAATCTTCAAAGGTGATCTCCGGTTTTGCCTCGATGTCGATTCCGCCTTCTTCGCCTGCGGCTGCTTCACTTTCCTCTTTCTTCGGATGAAGTTCTTCCACTTTCTTCATAACTTCTTCGATATCCAGACGCGCAAAGAGGATCTCCGGTGTCTCAGTCACTTTGGTTCCGCTTACATAATGACCGAAGGTACCCAGCTCGTCAAACGGAATCTCCTTGGTATTTAACTGTGCGAAGATCTTTTCCGCTGTATCCGGCATAAAGCTCTTTAAGAGCGTTGCTCCCATGGTGATGCCCTCTACCAGGTTGTATAATACCGTCTCAAGACGCGGCTTGGTCGCATCATCCTTTGCAAGGATCCACGGCGTTGTCTCATCGATATATTTGTTGCAGCGCTTAAAAAGATTGAAGATTTCCGTGATCGCATCCGCTACACGAAGATCCGCCATCTTCTTCTCTACCTTTCCAACGGTCTCTGTCGCTACTTTCTTTAAGTCATCATCTACTGCTTCGCTCACCTTGGTATCCGTTACCACACCGTCAAAATACTTGTTGCTCATGGAGATGGTACGGTTTACAAGGTTTCCGAGTGTGTTCGCAAGATCAGAATTGATTCTCTCTACTAAAAGATCCCAGGTGATCACACCGTCATTGTCAAATGGCATCTCATGCAGTACAAAATAGCGCACCGCATCTACGCCAAAGAAATCTACCAGTTCATCCGCATACAGCACATTTCCTTTTGATTTACTCATCTTGCCGTCTCCAAGCAACAGCCACGGATGTCCGAATACCTGCTTTGGCAGTGGCAGATCGAGTGCCATCAGAAAGATCGGCCAGTAGATCGTATGGAAACGGATAATGTCCTTTCCGATCAGATGCAGATCCGCCGGCCAGTTTTTATTAAACAGCTCCGAGGAATTGCCATCCGCGTCATATCCGATCTTGGTAATATAGTTTGTCAGCGCATCCAGCCATACATAAACGACATGCTTCGGATCAAAATCTACCGGGATTCCCCATTTAAAGGAAGTTCTGGATACACAAAGATCCTGAAGTCCCGGAAGAAGGAAATTGTTCATCATCTCATTTTTTCTGGAAACCGGCTGGATAAATTCCGGATGTGTATTGATGTGCTCGATCAGACGGTCCGCATACTTGCTCATTTTAAAGAAGTATGCCTCCTCCTTTGCCGGCTTTACCTCACGGCCGCAATCCGGGCACTTTCCGTCTACTAACTGTGACTCTGTCCAGAAAGATTCACACGGTGTACAGTAAAGTCCCTCATAGGATCCCTTGTAAATGTCACCTTTATCGTAGAGCTTCTTAAAGATCTTCTGAACCTGTTTCTTGTGATCCGCGTCGGTAGTACGGATAAAATTATCATAGGAAGCATTCATCAGATCCCAGATCTTCTTTACCTCCGCAGATACCTGATCCACATATTCCTGCGGTGAGATTCCGGCTTCCTCTGCCTTTAACTCGATCTTCTGGCCATGCTCATCGGTTCCTGTCTGGAAATAGACATCATAGCCTTCCTGTCTTTTGTAACGCGCGATCGCATCTGCAAGCACGATCTCATAAGTATTTCCGATGTGCGGTTTGCCGGATGCGTATGCGATTGCAGTTGTCATATAAAATTTTCCTTTGTCTGCCATCTTTTTATCTCCTCTTTTTCTTATTGCTATAATATAAAAAAACCGCCCTCACTTCCGGATCTTCCGGAAATGAAGACGGGATCAACCGTGTTACCACTTCACTTTACTCCTACCTCGCGGTAAAAGCCTCATCAGGTACAGCATCTGTTAAAAACGATGCGATACTCTCCGCTGTAACAGGCGGTCCTGTCAGAACTTATCCATCACGGTTCAGCCCTGCCACTCCAAAGCCATCTTCTATCTGCCTGCCTATACCCCGCTCTCAGCAATCCGGGACTCTCTGTCATATTTTTGCAGATATACTCTCTTTTTCAACGTGTTTACATTCGCTTTATTAAAACTATCACAGTCTTTTTCACTTGTCAACTTTTTACTCAGTCTTCAAAAAAGTCGTCCAGCTTTGTTCCGCAGCTTGCGCAGAAGCTTGCGTCCTCTGCAACTTCCGCTCCGCAGTTCGGACATTCTTTGCTCCCTTTAAGTTCATAAGCTGTGTTTTCATATCTGATATCGCGCTTAAAGCCTCTTCAATGACGTTGCACTCTTCATAATCCAGAATGTCGTCATCCTTATGCGCTTCATAATATTTCTTTCCAATCAGCGCATACTGTTTCTCCACAAAGTCTTCCTTTGCGCGGATATCCATCTTTAATTTTGCCACACTTGAAAGTTCTTTTGCCTTCTCTGTTACATCTTTTCCGGCGCTCACGATCGTATCACCGATTTTTTCAAAAATTTCCATCAGGCATCTCTCCTTTACCTATTTTTTATATTATAGTCTCTTTTTCCCGGATTTTCAATCATTTTGCATGCCTAACGCTTGCAGATATATACCATATAAACCGCATAGACCAAAAGCATTACAATGCCTTCCCCGCGCGTGAGTTTCTTTTTGCTCTGCGCAAAGAACCATACTTCCAGGCTCATGAAAATGAGCAGTATGATATCTATGATATTTTCCCGGATAAACTGGATCGGGCTTATCGCAGCTGCGATTCCGAGTACAAACAGGATGTTAAAGATATTCGATCCGATCACATTTCCGAGCGCCATATCCACTTCGTTTTTGCGTGCCGCAACAATAGATGTCACAAGCTCCGGCAAAGATGTTCCGAGTGCCACGATCGTAAGACCGATCAGCGTCTGGCTCAGGCCAAATTCTGCCGCAATCACGGATGCGCCGTTTACGACCGCGTCTCCGCCGAGTGCAATACCGATCGCTCCCACAACAATAAATACGATGCATTTCCATACCGGAAGGATCTCTACCTCATCCGCGATCTCCTGATCTTCCTGTTCCGCCGCCGTAATATCTCCGTCCCGTCTTGCCTTTAACGCGGATTTTACCATGATCACCAAAAATACCGCAAAGACCACGAGTAAAATGATTCCGTCCACTCTGCCAAGCGTCATTCCAAAATATCCGAGCACAAGTAACAGTCCCGCTACGATGATTGAAAACGGAAGGTCACGCTTTAACGTGTCTCTCTGTACTGCGAGCGGTGTAAAAAGCGCGCATACCCCACAGACGACCATCAGATTAAAAATATTTGAACCTACGGCATTGCTGACTGCCAGCGAATTGTTATTCGTAATTGATGCCGTCACACTGACTGCACACTCCGGCAGACTGGTTCCCATTGCAACGACCGTCATACCGATGATGATCGATGGTACCCGCAGACGCTTCGCCACACTTGCGCTTCCGTCTACGAAAAAGTCTGCCCCTTTGATCAAAAAAATAAAACCAACGATCAGTGTGATAATTGCCACGATCAATTCTCTCATTCCATTTCTCCTTTTCTCTTATTGGTTTTTGTGGATCTTCCCACAAACCGGTAAAATATTATTTACAATGCAAGGATACCCAGATGCTCCAGTAAAATCTTAAGTCCGAGCAGCACAAGGATCAGTCCGCCGACAAACTCCGCTCTGTTTTTGTACTTGCTTCCGAAGAAATTGCCGATATAAACGCCGCCGACCGAGATCACAAATGTCGTACATCAAATGATCGAGATCGCTTCCACGATCGGAGTTCCGAGAAACGCAAAGGTAATTCCTACAGCCAGCGCATCGATACTTGTCGCTACCGCAAGCACAAACATCTCTTTTATATTTAACGGCACATCCTCTTTTTTTACAACCCCATCTTCTTCTTTTTTTAGGGATTCTACCATCATTTTTCCACCGATAAATCCAAGCAGCACAAAAGCCACCCAGTGATCGATGCTCTTGATGTAATGTTCAAACTGTCTGCCGAGCACCCAGCCGATAAAAGGCATCAGTGCCTGAAATCCTCCAAAGAACAGTCCGATCGTCACGGTCTGCTTCTTGTTTACCTTGACCATGCCAAGACCCTTACAGACGGACACCGCGAACGCGTCCATCGACAATCCGATTCCCATTAAAAACAATTCAATAAATAATGCCATTTGATTCACCCTCATTTCGTTTTTTCTCCCCGAGTTTACACAGTCCTTGTCCATTTTCATAATATGTGTAAAAAAAAGCCCATGTATGCCCTTTCTTTTCAGGCACACATGAGTCTCATTCTTTAAGATTTGCCAGGTCCTGTGGACCAGTCTGTTGACAAACCACGCTTTTTTAACTATTGCGCGAACTACTCCCTCAAGGAAATCTTTCGTTTATAAAAATTTCTTCTAATATACCGAACTATTGATAAAATGTCAATCCTAATTGATAAAAAGCCAGCAGTTGTACTAAAATAAAAACATTATACCCTGTAAAACTTAGAAAATATTTTTGTTTTCTCTCTTTATCCGCATTGACAAATAGCTTATATGAGATAAGACTCGCCATCGACGCGATCAACGTTCCAAGTCCGCCAAAATTGACACCCAGTAACAACCTACCGTAATCTGATGTAAAACCGGAAATCAAAAGCACTGCCGGCACATTACTGATGAACTGGCTCGCCAGGATTCCCGCCGC
>ERZ1034998.181-NODE-181-length-42864-cov-9.162069_pt1 | contig 42864 bp, 37 predicted proteins | sample MGYA00520621_ERZ1034998 | MGnify/ENA primary metagenome ERZ1034998 (study PRJEB33766, sample SAMN09781748) | gut metagenome | biome: gut microbiome | host: Homo sapiens | place: Madagascar | study: EMG produced TPA metagenomics assembly of the PRJNA485056 data set... | reverse complement strand
GAACACTGCCATCAGTGAAATTGTAACAATTTTTATTATCATCGTGTACCTCCAAGCTCCGAGTTGTTAAACTCTTTCTAAACGCCATCTTCTTGCCCTTCGGACAAGAAGCATCCCTCGCTCTAAAGAGCTCGGTCAATTCAAATCTACCTTCTAAAATAATGTATCTAAATGTATTTCATCCCAAACATCAATTAACTTATGTCCTTTTATTTCGGCAAATTGAAGTAATTTTTCCATTGAATTAAATAAGCTTTCCTGCTTGTTTATCCATATTGATACTTTGTTTTTCGATTTATCCTCAGAAATAAAAATTGATTCATTTTGATATGCTGCCTCCAATTCACGCCCTTGTGAAATCAACCATATAAGTGCTGATATCGACTTCTTATGAAACAACTCATCAGCTATCATGTCATGCTCTAACGCCACAAAACGCAAAGCTGCAATAAACACATGCTTGCATAGTTTTTTCATAGCATATCTTATAATGCTGATAATGATTAAAACAACAAACAAAATAGTACAAAAAATGGCAAGGATACCAGTACATATTATTTTACTTATTTAGTCAATAAATACATCCTATTAATCTGTCCGTATTCTTCATAATATATTTCTACATAGTCACTTATCGAATATCTTGCCCCAAGGATATCTTCCCATTCTTCATTAGTATTGTTCCAAAGAATCATTCCGTCATCTAATAGATTACCACTAATCTTTTTAATCCCATATTCCTTAATCTGTTCATCAGAAATGAATGGGTTTAACTTTACGAGAAGTTTTCCGTTCTTTTTCAGGATACGCTTGATTTCTTCTAAAACACTGATTGCATCGTCCGGATACAGGTTATCAATAATATTAGATAAAATGGCAGAATCCATAGACTCATCCTGTATTCCCTTTAATGCCTCAATTCCTCCGCATAAAAACTGAAAATTCCCGTTTTCAATCATTTTACTTTTCTCTATAGCACTCTTTATCGCTTGCGATGACAAATCTATCCCAATATGTATATCGGTACCATACTTATTACACAAAAACAGTGCTGTGCCACTTCCACATCCAAAATCAAGCACCGATAAAGCGTTGTCTGTCAACCATGCTAAGCCTTTATCAAACTCCACATTCCCGGATTCTTTTTTCTTAGGAAGTACAGATTCTTGTTTTGAAAAAATGTCGTCCCACAATTCAATGCATTTGTCATATTTATTCATCAGTTTCTCCCACTCATGCCTAAAAGCCGGCTTCAATTATTTCTTTTGCACGATGTAAAATAGGCATTTCTCCATATCATTGTCTTATATTTTCTGTCCATTCATATCCAATATAACACTTATGGGCAGAGAAAATCCTTCTAAAATTCTATTTTTGTGAATTTTCTCTGCCCATGTGCTCATACACTGCCTGCCTTGGACTGATTTTTCGCAGTATTATAATGTTTTTCTCTGCCTAACAGACACTATAATGTCATCCATAGACTGATATGCCTTATAACATCAATCAATTTTTCTGCCCAAGAGGTTAATTTCACAGCCTTTAGGCAGATACTTGCTATATATCTGCAGATAAATACCATGTGTGCCACCAGAGGCAACAACCTACTCCACCAGCACCGGATTCTCGCACACAACCCAAGGAAGTCCATACTTGTTAAGGGCATCCATGAATGGGTCCGGGTCGAACTCCTCGACAGTGAACACACCCGGCTTATTCCATATGCCCTTTACAACCATCATCGCACCAATCATAGCCGGAACGCCTGTTGTGTAGGAGATTGCCTGTGAGCCGACCTCGCGGTAGCACTCCTGATGGTCGCATACATTGTAGATGTAGAGTGTCTTTTCCTTGCCGTCCTTGATTCCTGTATAGATGCAGCCGATATTGGTCTTGCCGACCGTTCTTGGTCCGAGTGAAGCAGGGTCAGGTAAAAGTGCCTTCAAAAACTGGATAGGCACAATTTCCTTGCCGTCAAAATTGATTGGTGTTGTAGACAACATTCCGACATTCTCAAGACACTTCATATGTGTGAGATAGCTCTGTCCGAAGGTCATGAAGAAACGGATTCTCTTTACACCCGGAATATTCGCAGCAAGTGACTCAATCTCCTCATGGTGAAGGAGGTACATATCCTTCATTCCTACCTCCGGGAAATCGTACTCTCTCTTAATCTCCATAGGCTTTGTCTCAATCCACTTTCCGTTCTCCCAGTATGAGCCCGGTGCGGATACCTCGCGAAGATTAATCTCAGGATTGAAGTTGGTTGCGAATGGATAACCATGGTCGCCGCCGTTGCAGTCCAATATATCTATTGTGTGGATTTCGTCAAAATAATGCTTGAGGGCATAAGCTGTGAACACGCTCGTAACACCCGGATCAAAGCCGCTTCCCAAAAGACCTGTGATTCCTGCCTCCTTGAAGCGCTCCCTGTAAGCCCACTGCCAGGAATAGTCAAAATAAGCCGTGAAGCCAAGCCTCTTGCAGCGCTCCTCGTACACCTTTCTCCACTCCGGGTCATCCGTGTTCTCGCACTCATAATTTGCTGTATCAATGTAGGAAACCTTGGTTGCAAGGCAGGCATCCATAATTGTCAAATCCTGATACGGAAGTGCTACATTGAGTACTGCATCCGGCTTGTAGCTGTTAATAAGGGCGATTATCTCGTCAACATGGTCCGCGTCAAGCTGTGCTGTTGTTATCTTTGTACTCGTCTTTGTCTCTAACTCCTTCTTTAACGCATCACACTTACTTTTGGTTCTGCTCGCTATACACAGCTCCGTGAACACCTCACTAAGCTGACAGCACTTATGAATTGCCACTGAAGCAACTCCACCACATCCGATTACCAATAAACGACTCATCTTTTTTCCTCCTCTTCTAACAATTCCTCAACATATTTCGGAAGCATAAACGCTCCGGTGTGCAGATTACAGGTATAGTATTCCGTAGGTATCTGCAGCTTTTTCCACTCCTCCGGCTTAAAATCAGCCAGTGGGTGATATTTTTTCGACGCAAAGCCAAAAAGCCAGTAGCCCGAAGGGCTGGTCGGTATATGCGCCTGATATACCCTGCTTATCGGGAAGGTGTTGAACACCTTCTTGTGCATCCGCCTGCATGCCTGCTCGTCCTCATCATAGAAAGGGCTTCCATGCTGATAGACAAGTATTCCGTCCTCCTTGAGTGCCTTGTAGCAGTTGCCGTAAAATTCTCTCGTAAAGAAGCCCTCCGACGCTCCGAACGGGTCGGTAGCATCATTTATAATAAGGTCATACACAGCCGACTGCGAGCGTAAAAAGCGCAGCGCATCGGTGTTGTAGACGTGCACTCTCTCATCCTCCAAGCCCTTTGCCGTATCCGGAAAGAACTCTTTGCATGCCTCAATAAACATGGCGTCCTGCTCAACGATATCTATGCATTTTACTGTATCGTAGTTGATAAGCTCTTTGGCAACACCTCCGTCACCTCCGCCGATAATAAGCACCTTCTCGACATGCGGGTGCACCGACATCGGCACATGCACCACCATCTCATTGTAGATAAAACAATCCTGCTCGGAAAAAATAACACTACCGTCAAGTGTAAGGAACTTCCCGAACTCAGGCGAAGCAAAGACATCTATTCTCTGATATTCGCTCTTAGCCGAATAGAGCTGTCTCTCCACGCGGATATCAAAACGCACATGCGGCGAATGATTTTCCGAAAACCAAATTTCCATGACACATACATTCTCCTTCTTAATTTGTAACTGTTCAGAGCCAAGCAGATTTTTGTATAAAAATGTGAGTTGTTCTTGCACAAATGAACACTTTTATATAAAAATCTATTTGGAGGATACGCCACACCGAGGAAATGCACAGCATTTTCGAGGTTGGCTCTGAACAGTTATCTTAATTTTTCTAATCCATAGGTTGATGTAGATGTCAAAACATGCCTGATACACAATATATAAAATGGGCATGTTTTGACATCTTAGCCTATTTAAAATTTCAACACATTCAGGTACTCCACCTTCGGGTCTTCCATTCCCTGCATGGAGCAGCCCTTCTCTATCGAGTAGAGTATATAATCTATAATGTCATCCGTTATCTCCTCACCAGGTGCGACAATCGGTATTCCGGGCGGATATGCCATGACGAATTCTCCCGATATCCTTCCTGCGGCCTCCCGTATCGGAACCCTCTCTTTGTTCGCATAGAAGGCTTCCTGCGGCGAGGCGAGAACCCTCGGAAGAAGCATCTCCCTGTCAACCTCGAAGCGCTTCTCCTCCTTTTTGTATAGTCTGCTGATATCCGCAAGCGCACCCATAAGGCGCTCTATATCCTGTATCCTGTCACCGATTGAAATATAGGCAAGTATATTTCCTATATCACCGAACTCAATCTGTATATCATACTCATCACGGAGAATGTCATAGACCTCGATTCCGTCAAGCCCTATATCTCTCGTAAACACGCACAGCTTCGTCACGTCAAAATCATACACAGAGCTGCCGTTTATCAGCTCCTTTCCGTAGGCGTAATAGCCGCCTATCGAGTTGATTTCCTCCCTCGCATACTCCGCCCATTCCATAACCTTCTGGAAGGACTGTCTGCCCCTGAGTGCAAGGTTTCTCCTTGAAATATCAAGACTTGCCATGAGAAGATATGACGCACTGGTCGTCTGCGTGAGATTTATAATCGTTCTCACATAGTCTGCATTCATGCCGTTATTTGTCAGCAGAATTGAACTCTGTGTGAGCGAACCTCCCGACTTATGCATCGACACTGCAGCCATATCCGCGCCCGCTGCAATACCCGATATAGGAAGATTATTTCCAAAATACAGATGCGTTCCGTGTGCCTCGTCCGCAAGCACCTTAAGCCCATAGGAATGAGCAAGCTCACATATTCCCTTAATGTCCGAACAGATTCCATAATACGTCGGGTTGTTCACAAGCACGGCAACAGCCCTAGGGTGTGCCAGTATCGCCTCCTCGACCTGCTCCTTGGTTATACCGAGCATTATCCCGATTCTTGTATTTACCTCGGCATTTATATACACCGGAATTGCACCGCAGAGTATCATCACATTGATTACACTCTTATGGACGTTTCGCGGCACTATAATCTCATCGCCCGCCTTGCACACGGACAGCACCATGTTCTGAACCGCCGATGTAGTCCCTCCGACCATGAAAAAGGCATGCTCAGCACCGAATGCGTCCGCCGCAAGTTCCTCTGCCTCCTTAATCACTGACACCGGATGACACAGATTGTCAAGCGGCTTCATGGAATTGACATCTATTCCTACACACCTCTCCCCAAGCAAATCGACAAGCTCGGGATTGCCTCGTCCCCTCTTGTGTCCGGGAACATCGAACGGAACAATTCTTGCTTTTCTAAACCTCTCAAGCGCCTCATAAAGCGGCGCAGAGGCTTGTCTCTTTAAATCCATGGCAACCTCCGCACATACAGTTTTATTTGATTCTAGCATGTCCGCCTGCATTTCTTCACAGAACACAAAAAACAGGCGTGAATATTCACGCCTGTGCAAAAATCAACTATACCTATATGATACAAACTATCTCAGAGTTTATCCTGGCAGAGTACCGTTACCGCTCTTATTGACTGTTTCACAAGATGATGTGCATACGCATGATATTCAGTAAATCAACTTATAAAATTCGGGCTTCTAACCCAATCAATAATGTGTGCCCTAGTCACACTTCGGCAACCGACCCGCCTGTCCGCATGGCTTAACCAAACCGGATATCCGTGTCTCTCATCACATAAAAAAATGAGCCACATCATGTATTCATATGCTGAATACGTGTCCTAAATCCGTCCGGTGGTCTGCATCTGTTATTTATCCAAATACTAATTGAACTATAATATATCAGGAAATAATTGTCAATAAATTTTTTAACTCTGAATTGTAAAATTATCTTTACTTATCTTATAAAATTCGTCGCAACTCTCTTCTCCTTCTCAGGAAGTCCGAACTGTTCCTTCCCGAGCGCTATGCTCTTCATAAGGAAGGTCATATTCCTTGCGAGTGAACGCATAGTGAAAAGTCCCTCCGCATCCTCATTTGCCTCGCCCGGAGTTCTTCCATGAATGCTGTTCCAGTATGTACTCGATGCCACAGGCATTCCCGATATGGTAAAATACTTATTGAGCTCGTCGAAGGTCGCCGAGCAACCTCCGCGTCTTGCACACACCACGCTCGCACCAACCTTCATTGTCTTGTCAAAGCTTGTGCTGTAAAAGAGTCTGTCAAGGCACGCAATAAGCGTCGCATTCGCGGACGCAAAGTAAACCGGGCTTGCAACGACAAGACCATCCACCTCCTCAAACTTAGGTGCTATCTCGTTCACAACATCGTCGAACACACACTTTCCCTTGGTGCTGCAGCCGTTGCATGCGATGCATCCACGCACATCCTTATTTCCAACTTCAACAATCTCCGTGTCAACACCGTTCTCATTAAATACCTTCTCCATCTCCTTGAGGGCAACGGCTGTATTACCGTTCGGTCTTGGGCTTCCGTTCAACAACAATACCTTTAAGTTCTTCATAACAATAATCCTCCGTGAAAATCATATATCTCTAAGCATTTTTATGACGATTCTGCTGAATCCGCGCATTTTTAAAAGCCTTCATAAGATCCGGTGACAATTCTTGGCAGTCCTCATCAAATTCGATAGGGTATTTCTTAGCCTCCTCCACTTCTCTTAACTGTTCCAAAGTAGGCTTTTGACCTTTAGTAGTTACTAATTTCTTCACCATAATAGAGCCTCCTCTCCACATCCGTTGCCAGTCTTGCCGATATCATACGAATATTATCTCCTCTTTCGGTAAACACAACAAATAATATATCTCCCACTCTTCCAATTGCAATATATCTGTCTTCATCTTTACTATGTTCAAAATCATATATTTCAATATAATCCGGGTCATCAAATACATGAAGTGCTGTTTCAAAAGAAATTTTATGCTTTTGCTTATTTATTATATTTTTATCTTCATCCCATTCAAATGTCATGCTTATTCCTCCTTAACTATAACACATTTATAAGAATTTGACATATTAATTTTAGATTGGTTTAGTTTATTAAATTTTCAAAAAACAACTATTACAATGAGAAACTATTGGGAATTTCTTGTGGCAGATTCTTACCATGCGATATAATTACAGAAAAATTCTTATGCTATAGAATACCAGGATAAGTAATACCTAGAACCAAAATTATAAAATATTATACTAAAACAGTAAATTAATTATATTTTAAGATAACATAAGCAATAGCTGATATATTATCAATAGCTTTATGAAAAAGCTGTTTTCCATAAATTAAAAAGCCCCCTAAACAGTGTGTTGCACTGCCCGTGAGGCTTTGTTGTCTTAATTATGATAGCATATTATATTACACCAGCGCCGCCAGCTTCGCGCCTGCTGCCCTGCACTCCGCGAGCACATCATCATCCGGTGCGTTGTCTGCGATTATTCCCTCACCGGATAAAACAGCCGCTCCATCGGCAACGACTCTTGACTCCCATTCGCGCATCCACTCGCCGCCTCCCCAGCCATAGGAACCGAAAAGTGCAATCGTCTTACCTGCAATCCGACTGTCAAGCTCTGCCATGAAAGGCTCCATCTCGCCCTCCTCAAGCTCCTCTGCTCCCATCGCAGGACAGCCGAGTGCAAAAGCCTTAGCCTCCGAAAGAGCCTCAGCCTCTGCCTTGTCAACTGTCAGAAGCTCAACCTCTGCGCCCGCGTCCTTCGCTCCCTCTGCAATCGCAGCTGCCATGGCCTCCGTGTTGCCTGTTCCGCTCCAATATACAATACTAACCTTTCCCATTCATCTTGTCCTCTCTTTCTTTTCATAATTTTAGGCAATTGCGAAACGTAACATTAACGTAAACAGTTGTGCAAATTTAACAAATTCGCAAGCAGGTACTTTACAGCCGTATTAGTTCAGCTTATGCTGAACTATTGTGTTTGACAGCCGTATTTTGGCTGTCTATGCACCGTAACGTGATGTAATGTAGCGGAAGCGTGCCTGCGGTGAATTGTTAAATTTGTACAATGTCCTCTTTCAAATATATAGTTTCGCAATTTCCATCCTCACACTGCTATCTCACGAATACTCTTTCCCTGTACAAGCTCCTCCATCGCTCTTTCCCTGCTTCGGTCAAAGCTTGCAAACGTGCGGAGCGCACCCGCAAGGTCATCATACACCTTCCAGTAGCCGTTTCCGATACTGTTCTCCCCGTTATTTTTCAAAAACCCCTCAACGTCCCACAGCGGATATCCCAGAAATATGCCTATCTCATGTGGGAAGCTCACCTTGCCGCCGCCAAAGCACTCAACTCTCTTTGCAAGCCTTGCAAGCTTATCCTCAAGCTTTCCGCCCCGATAGCCATATTCTGCAAGGAAATCCCCAATGTCCTTATCGGAAAGATAAGCTTCGAGCCTGTCACGTCTGTACAGATACAGTATCGCTCTCTGTTTATTGACGTTAAGCAGCAGCCACGCAATTTCCGTGCCTGACAGAAGCCGCACATACAGTCTGAACTTTTCCGGCGTCACAACCACAATGTTGGCAGGCTTCACATCCTTTAGTATAGGGGCACAATGCAGCACCAGCTCCATAGACACCTGCATCCTGAAGCTTGCTCCCTGTCTGTAAGCCATAAACTCCTGTACTGACATATCAACCTCCGCTTCGTACTTTTACGAAGTATTATATGTGTAACTTATGTTAGTTTCGCCTAACCAAGTTAATATTATCACGTCAGTGGTTATTATGCAATATATTTTTTCAGTTATTCTGCAATTTACCAGGAACAAAGAATGTGCCTTGCACATTCCTGCGCCTGCGGCGGTCGCTTGCGACATCTGCATTGTACGCCGCAGTGCGCATCCCCGCGGAGCGTTTTTGTGTAATAGGAACGAAGTTTCCTATTACATAAAAAACAAGGCATACGAAAATTTCTCCGTATGCCCTCGTATCTGTTTTTACTATTCCCGGCCCAGCTTGAATTTCTTTATCTCCGCATTAAGCTTATCCGATATAACAACATTGTTATGTGACTCCTGACCAATATCGTTCACTCCTTGTGTAAGTTCAACAGCTTTTTCCGTAACATTGGTTATTCCCTTTGTACTCTCGTCTACCGCTATATTCACTGCAGCTATTGATTCGCGTATGAAATTCATGCTGCTCTTGACGGAATCACTCCTGTCTGCAAAACTTTTCATCATATCACTCATGCCGCTTACATCGTTCTTGTAATCGTCGCAGGTATCAAGAAGCCTTCTGTATCCCTCCATCACAGTAGTATCCATGAGTTCCAGCATTTTTCCTGATTCCTCCGCAAGCTCATCCACGGCATTGATAACCTCATTGCTGACAGTCTGTATTCTTCCTGCCGTCTGCGTAGAATTAGCCGCAAGCTCCCCGATTTCACCGGCTACAACCGCAAAGCCATGCCCTGCCTCGCCTGCACGCGCCGCCTCTATGCTTGCATTGAGTGCCAGAAGATTCGTCTTCTTTGCAATACTCAGAATAAGCTCGGTCAGGCTGCTGATTTCTTCAACCGCCTTGGATTTCTCAATCCTGCTGCGCATGCTCTCAGCCATTTTCTCAGTCTCTTCCTTCGCGCTCCTGCCTGCCTGCTGTGCACTGTCATATATTCCCTGCACATTCTCCATTATCCTCCGGGACTTATCATTTCCGCCTTCTGCCTGGCTGCTGATATCCTCCACAGCTTCAAAGGTCTCATTAACCGACTCATTAATCTGGCTCAGTGAGGCACTTGTCTCCTCCATGGACGCACTCATCTCCTCCATGGTCGCAGATATATCCGAAATGCTTATCTGCGCATTGGAAAGATCATTGGCAATCTTATCGGAGGAGCTTCTAAGCTCTGAAGAATTGTCCGATATGTTAACCATTATATTTCTTATATAATTGAGCAGCTCATTGACATTTTCGGCAATATTTTCAAGCTCATCACCCGTTCTGATATCCAGCTTCTGTGTCAAATCCCCCTCGTTGTTGACAATATCATATATCTTGTTATCAACCTTATTGAGATTCCTTATAATCACAGCCACAATCACGTCCATTGCTATAACCGCAAGGACAAGACAGACCACAGCCGCCTCCATATTGGCTTTATTGCTGCTGTAAATCCTTTTTTCTATCTGCGTCGCATCATAGTCGCATGCAATGATTCCTACTACCTCGTTATCACGGTTAAAAACAGGCGCATATGACGTTATTATTGAGTAATCACCGTAATTCCCGATTACGTTATCCGTATAGCTGCTGCCGGCAAACACATCCGCAAGCTCTTCATACGTCGCGTCAAACTCGGAGCCGTATTCACAGGCATCAACCTCAGCAGTATCTATTCCATAATATATTTTACCGCCGTCCTCATACAGCGTGTACATGTACAGAACTCCCAGCTCACGTCTCACGGCATCCATGGCAAGCCTTATCCTCTCATAGCTTTCTCCTGTTCCGCCGCTCTCATACAGGCTTTCCAGCTCATCGCCATCAACAACATTCGCTGCTGCCTTTGCCGCCATCACGGCCTCCTCGCCCCCAAGCTGTGACATTCCGTTCAGGACAGCACGATTTCCCATAATCCCCAGCACCAATGCCATAATCAACATAATCGCAGTAACCGGCAGCATGAGCTTAAACCTTATGCTTATTTTCCTTGTCTTTTTTCCGTTGTGTATCATATTTCTCCCCCCTGTCACTGCTTTTGCAGTGGCTCAAATAGTAATGAAAAACGTGCTTTTTACGTTTTTCCTGTGTGAAATCGTAATACATCTTATGCAGTGTCCTTTACTGCATTAGATATATTTTTCACACTAACCTCCATGTTATAATCCTTACGCTGCTTTTATTATAACACAGTTATAGTAATTTAAAATAACATTTTTTAAAAAAAACATCTTATCGCTTCACCTAACTATTATCCGCACTTCTACTCATTTGCCTTCAGGCTCGTAACCATATCGATTGTCTTTACCTTGCGTCCAAGCAGGAGATTTACCAGATAAGCCACCGCGAACACGCCTACGGCACCGACAACATAAGTGACTGGTTCTACACGGACCAGCATATCATAGTTATCACCCATCGCCAGCTTGTAGATAAGCGCTGTCATGTACTCGCCGAGAGGAAGTCCGATTATGACTGCCACGACGCAGACCCAGAGATTCTGCATGACATATATCTTTCTTATCTGTCTGCTTCTGAAGCCCAACACCTTCATGGTTGCGAACTGGTACTGCTTCTCGGAGAAGGACAGTATTCCGAGATTGTAGATAATCACAACAGCGAGAACTACGGATACCACCATAAGCAGCAATATAACCGTGTCCATCATGCTGATCATGGACATCATTCCGTCCTTCAGGGCAGCAATTCCGGTTATGAGCGATACACCCGCGATATTTTTCACTTCACTTAAATCTTCATCTGTATAAATGCAGTCTGCCTTGTAATCAATTCCGATGCTCTCCGCATAGGCTCTTGTCATCGCAAGCTTCTGTCCCTGCGGCTCGCGGAAGGTTCCGGCAATTCCGGTTGTGTATATTTTTTCCTCGCCGTACACCGACCAGCTCACATTATCCCCAACCTTTAAGCCAAGGATTGACAATAGCTTTTCCGATACATATATTCCGTCATCCGACAGCTCGAAGTTTCTTGCCTTATGGTCGGTATATCTCACCTTATCTCCTGCATCCGTCACGACAATCTGTCTGGTTGAGGTATTTCCCGACGCATCAAAAGCCTCGACGGCAAGCGTCATGCTCGTCGCAGCACCGTATCTGTCTGTCAGCTCCCTATATGCCTCGTCCGATATTGTGCTCTCCACATCAAGCTTATACTCAAAATTATATAAATCTTCAAACTGCCACTTTATGAAGAACTTAATTGTGTCCCTCATGCCAAAAGCACAGACTATAAGCATAGTACAGCCCACAATTCCCACAATACCGGTTATCGTTCTTCCCTTGTTTCTTCCGATATCGCGCAGATTCCAGCGCACACCCACTGAAAATCTCTTTGCAAAGCTTCCCGCTGGCTTTAACTCGCCTGCCTTCACCTTCGGCACCTCAAGCCTCAGCGTCTGTGCAGCTGACTCCTTCAAAAGCCCGTGGCAGGTGAAATATGTAGCTGCCGTGACTAACAGCACAACTCCTGCCGCCACTGCATAGACAATCGGCTTTGTGACCACAACCATATCCGGCACTTCAAAATAGCCTGCCTCCATACTTACAAAAATATTGCCTATAATGAATCTTCCGCCAATCAGTCCCAGAATTGCGGCGATGACACTCACATAAAACCCGTAGCCCAGATAATGTCTTTCTATCCTTTTTCTGCTGAAGCCAAGTGCCTTCAGGGTTCCTATCTGTGTCCTCTGCTTCTTGACAAAACGATGCATTGTCGTGACAACCGAGAGCACCGCTATGAAAAGAAACAGGAAGGTAAATATCCCCGAATAACTTGCACCCTCCTCAACCTCACTCTGATAAGCCTCCACCGACGCACTCGCATCTCTTCCCGTCACAGCCACCGCCGACTTGATATTGTTCTGTAAAAGTGTCTTTACAGCCTGCTCATCCGCATCGTCCTTCAATGTGACGTAGGCATAATTATATACATAATAATCGCTTGCCTTGTACTCAGGGAAAGCCATGTCGAATATTTCATCCGTCACATCCCCAACATTCATGCCAAGCTTTCCGGCAGCGGCAGTCTTCAATTCATCCTTTATGTAATCCTCAGGGAACGATTTCATGGACAAATACACATAGCCATAGTCATCATGTGTCGGGAAAATCGCCGACTCATCCTTGATTGAATAGACATGGTCGGGCGTGTTCACAAGTCCTGCCACCCTGCCCGTAATCTCATAGCCCTTGTATGCGAGCGTCAGCTCATCTCCGACCTTGATGCCGAGATTGTCCGCAAGGTAGCTGTCAAGCCACATGCCGTCACTGTCATAGTCAAAGCCCTCTCCGTCAACCACATGCATGCTCGAAATATTCTTGCTCTCAACAAAATTCGTCTCAAGAACAACGTCCTTATAATTTTTCAAATCGGTATTTATAACCAGTGCGCGCTCTGCATCCTTCACACCGTCCGTGGCAAGAATATCCTTCATGTCCTCATCGGAAAAATTCTCCCCAAGCATCCACAAATCCTGCAGATTATTCTCCTCATAGTATCTCTGTCCACTGTAGTCCATACCATCCATGTAGGCATGGATTCCCGAAAATACGAACACACCGAGGAAGGTCATTATAAATATAGTGATAAAAGAAGAGAAATTCTTCCATATATCCCTCATCATCTTTTTTCTAAGCATTACCACTCCACCTCCTCGATATTCTTCGGTGAAGGGTTATCGACAACAGACTTGATTTTTCCGTTCTTTACGCGCACCACAATGTCTGCAATGTCAGCAATCAGGCTGTTATGAGTAACGATGATAACCGTATTTTCTCCCTTTCTGCACTGCTCCATGAGAAGCTTCAATACCTCAACTCCGGTTGCGGAATCAAGGGCACCCGTCGGCTCATCGCACAGAAGCACCTTCGGATTCTTAGCAACCGCCCTCGCGATTGAGATTCTCTGCTGCTCGCCTCCCGATAACTGGTTCGGGAACTTATTCTCATGCTCCGTGAGCCCGACCTTCGCGAGTGCTTCATGCGCATCAAGCGGATTCTTCACTATATCCTTCACAAGCTCCACATTCTCAAGCACCGTGAGTGTCGGCAGTATATTATAAAACTGAAAAATGAAGCCAACCGTCGCCGCCCTGTAACGGCTCAATTTGTCCTCATTATATTTTGAAATATCCTCGCCATCGACAATCACCTGTCCTGTTGTCGGAATATCCATTCCGCCAATTAAATTGAGGAGCGTGGATTTGCCCGCTCCCGACGGGCCGAGTATGACAACGAACTTTCCCTTCTCAATACTCAAATCAACTCCGTCAAGCGCGCGAAACTCACGCTCCCCTGTCTTGTACACCTTGTTAACATTTTTAAGTTCAACTATCTTAGCCACAGTAATCTCCTCCTTCATGTTGATGCTTTACAACATGAATATAGCACTATGGTTAGAAATATGCAACCGAAATTAGTTATGGCTTATTATGTTCTTTCTAAACTATTTTGCACCCCTTTATAACCGCCTCAACCTCCGACTCACTCACCTCAACAATCTCAGCTATCTGTGCGGTTGTGTAACCCTTTTTGTGCATGTTATTGATTACTTTTTCATTTATTTCTCTCGTAGTTTTCTCTGTCGCTTTCTCTGCTGCCTTTTCCTCAATGCCATCACTGAGATTACACATAACATTCACATCCCTTCTGAAATCACTGTTAAGTGGAAGATTATATTCCCTTTCCATTATCTCAAGCTTCTCATCAAGCTCAACACTGCTTGACAGAAGTGCCCCTATCAGGCGATGAAGCTCATATCTCTCATCGTGCGCAGGAAGCTCATCCGTAATTCCTATAAGGATAATATTCAGCAGATTGATATTTCCCTTCCAGTCATACGGCTCAAGCATCTCGTCCTTGGTCAGATGGATATGACTCATGCTGTTGCACTTCATATTCATACATATCCAAATGCTGTAAACCTGCTTAATATCATCGTAATCGGAATTAACAAAATCTCTTTCCTTTTGTGATGATACCAGGCGGCTTACATAAAAAATTGACCTGTTTAATATCTTATATACAACAGGTTCATCCTTCTGTGCCTCGACATTCACGATAATCTGTGTCAGTTTATGATTTGTCTCATTTTCTGTCAGTCTGACATTATCTTTTATATGTACCTTGCCAAACGGTAACCTCACATAAAAAACAATATCAAATCTTATCATGCCCTCGTTAATTTCCGAGTTCTCCGTGTTGAACCCTCTGATTCTCTGTCCCGAACAGTCAGTTTTCTCTGCATTAGTGCTCCCCGGCTCAATCGGCACCATTCCAATCACAGGCTCGCCCTCGATGCAGTCCGCCACATCTTCGGGGCGCATTCCCTTGAACGCATCAACTGTCTTTAAAAGAATACGCGCCAAGATACTCTTCTGTGCCAGTAGCCGCTTTGCACGAATATCATATTGTGCCTTATCCCCCGCTGCCGTCATCGCATTGCTTAATTCTGTTTTCAAAAAAGCCCTCCCTTTGCATGACACAAACACACAAAGGCTCCCCCAATGCCTTATACCATTATAAACGATGGTTGCAAAAAAGGCAACCTGTAATTTACATAATTAATTCCTGCGGCAGCAGTATCCCCGTACCGTCGGCAAGCTTTATCTGAGTCTTTGTGACACGGCTTATCTGCGTGAGATTGACAATGCACGAAAGCCTCACAGTCATCACAGATTGCAATATTATAATTCATTGTCATAACTTCCTTAAATCTAAACATAAAAATTTTTACAAAAATTCAATTTTATTTAAAGATTCAGGTGTCAAAACATGCGGATCTGATTTTTATGTGTATATCCTGTTATAATTATGCATATCACGACTTTTGGAAGAAGCTTAGTTGTTCTTAGGACTCTGTTTATCGTACAGCCACAGACGGCATGGATGCCGGCTGAGTTGCAAACAGCCATGGATGGCTGATTTTGCAACGGTGGCGGAAGCAGAAAAACTTTTTTCAGAGTCCTTAGAATAACTTGCTTCGTACAACGGAGCTGATATGCATAATTATAACAGGATATACTCTTTTAAAATAAATCAGGATGTTTTGACACCTGAATCCTATAAATTACTGCTTGTCTTTACTTACAGCTCTTCTTTCTTCTCACAGTCATTACAACAGTTCCCGCAAGTACTACCACAAAAAGCGTGATAAAAGGTGCACGGCTAAAAGCATATCCCGTCTGCGGAGCTGTTATAGCCGGATCATCATTTTCCGTACTCGAAGGCTCCGTGCTTGACGTCTCGGATGGCTGTGTCTCCGAAGGCTGCTCTGCCGGTTCGGTTTCAGAAGGCTCCGTCACTGAAGGGGTATTTTCAGCAACGACAAAGCTTGTACCTGCGGAGCCGTCCGTCCATACAATTTCAAATGTATGACTGCCCTTTGATAAAGTCTTGAGATAATCAGGCTTTAACGTGATTATCGTCGAGCCCTCGGTTACGGTATAATTGTCCGCATCAACAACCTTGCCGTCCACCTTGACACTCACGAACTTGGCAATCTCACCGTTTCCTCTGATTACAATGTTTCCGTCCGTATTCTGTGTCCATGAGCTGTTGGCTCCGTCAAGAATTTCATAATCAACCGTTGTTACTTTCTCTGTGACAGTAAGCGTTGCGATGTCGGTTGTAACCGCTCCCGCCGAGTTGCTCAATACGCATCTGTATTTGTAGCCGTTGTATGCCACGTCCGTTACATCTATCTTATAGCCCGTCGTGTCCGCTCCGGCAATATCCACGAATCCATTGCCATCGTTTTTGTCAACCTGCCACTGTAAATGCACGCTGCTGCCGCTTGCCGCTAAAGTAAATACAGCCTGCTCTCCTGCCTTAACGCTTACGCTCTGTGGCTGTGTAAGAATAGTCGGCAACTCTTCCACAGGAGGCTTCGGAGCTGTCTGCTTGAAAGTGACCTCGATAGTGTGATTAGTGTCCACAATTTTAAATGTATAGCTTGTTGTAATATCAACTGCTTTTCCATCCACCTTCAAGGTATCTATCTCATAGCCTTCATCCGGAGTGATTTCAAATGTCTGGTCATTATAATCATACACATACACATCGCCGCTTGGAGAAATTTTACCATGTTCTCCGGCTGTGGCCGTAATGACGTATTCCGGTATATCAGGTATGTATGGCCACAGCACAGTCAGTACTGCCTCATCCGATATAACCGTTCCACCCGGATTGCTTACCACACATCTGAATTTGTATCCATCGAATTCCGAATACACTGCATCCATCGTATAAGTTGAATCTTCTGCCCCGTGAATGACACCAAAACCATTGCCGTCCCCTATATCAATCTGCCACTGATATTTAAGATCAATTCCTGTTGCCGTCACACTAAATTCTGCTTCTTGTTCCCAATATGCCCTTACATCCTTCGGCTGGATGACAATAGACGGTGCATCATACTCGTAGACAGCGGTTACTTCCACGTCTGACGCAGGCATCTCAAACGAGGTCGTCGTGTCTGTTGCGCTGCCCAACGTGATTTCACCTTTTATTACTTTCCACTCTTTAAAATACTTTCCGTCCGGTGCGGAATCTGCCGTTATCTCGACATTATCACATTCTGCATAATCTCCGCTGCCAGTTCCGTTGTTAACGATTACCTTATAGGTATCCGCCGCATACACGGTATCGGGTGCTCCCTTTGTTCCCGCGAATATTGACAGGAGCATGGCTGCTGCCATAAATATGGCACCGACCTTTGTAGATATTTTTTTATTCATATACTTGTCCCCCTTTGTCTATTGGATATATTGATTATAAATCGTACCCCAAGGTACAAGTCAAGTTCAATATGCCATTTTTCGACAAAATTTTTAGGGATTTTCTCAAAAGCCCCAGAACACTATCCCGAGCACCGCCGAGAACACTATCATGAGAATCGGTGAGAGCTTCTTTTTCCATAATTTCTTCACCAGAAAGGAAACTGCAAACAGTATTAAAAATATGATTATCGACTTATAATCGGGCTCTGCCCCGCTCTTCACGTTCTCAAAGCCGAAGAATGCCGCGAGCCCCATGCTGATTGCCGTAGCAATTATCATGGCGACTATGCATGGCCGTATTCCGGACAGAACCGCATTCACGCCTGCATATTTCAGGAGATTTTTCAGCACGGCGGCAATGATTAGTATTATGACAAATGATGGCAGCACAACTCCGAGAGTTGCCATAAACGCACCGAACATTCCCCCCTGCGAAGAGCCGATGAAGGTCGCCATATTCACCGCTAGCGGTCCCGGAGTTGACTCCGATACGGCAATAAAGCTCATAAATTCGCTCTCGGTAAGCCACCCCCTTGACAAAACCGTCTCCCTGACAAGCGAAATCATGCCGTAGCCACCACCGAAGGAAACCGCGCCGATAACAAGAAAGTTCAGAAAAAGTTCAATATATATCATTTTTTATATGTTTCCTCCGTGTCAGAACATTTTTTATCTGCATTACCCACACGCCTTCCAATCATGTACGCAGCCCAGCCTGCCACGCCGCTTATCACAATATAGAATATTGACGAGAACGACACCGCCGTTATTGAAAACACCGTCATCACAACAATCACTGTTCCCAAAATCACATAGTTGAACACGTTTTTCTCAAGTCCCTTGAACATTCTCACTCCGGCAGATGCGATGAGGTACACGACGCACGCCTGTATCCCCTTGAACGCATACGCCACATAGGTCAGACTTAAAAACTTATCAAAGAAAAGCGATATCAGATATATTATCACAAACGAAGGTATGCTCACGGCAAGCGTTGACAGTGCGGCTCCCGCGGCACCTCCCACTCTGTAGCCGATATAGGTTGCACTGTTGACCGCCACGGGTCCCGGTGTCGACTCCGCAATCGCCACCATGTTCAAAAATTCTTCTCTGTCAATCCACTTCTTTTTTTCGATAAACTCATTTTCTAAAAGTGCAATCATCGCATAGCCGCCGCCAAAGGTGAACGCACCTATTTTCAGAAACGTGAGAAATAATTGTATCAGCTTTTTCATTTTAATCTCCATTCCGCCATTACCGCCTGCACGATTAAGCTTTTTAACTTGGAACCCGCAAAACATTCGGAGTGATTATAACACATAAGTATCTTATCTTCTACTTAAACTTTAAGTGAAAGAGAAAATCAAGGATGAGCAGTCCTAGGATGAATAAAGGTATTCAGGAGGCATTATCTATTCCTGTAATGGCAAAATATGGCAAAATAAAGGAGCGTGAATTTTCACGCTCCCATGTCTTATTCCGATACTGCGGTATATTGCTGTATAAATTGTTCTTTTCTGCAAGGTCTGCCAAAATAATATCCTTGCAGATAATCGACCTGCATTTCTTTCATTTTAAGGTACCAGTCTCTTTCCTCGATGCCTTCTGCACATATCCTGACATCAATGCTGTGTACCAGCGGAATGATATTCCTGTACAATTCATTATCTCTGGCATCATTCATTGCCTTTGCGGTAAAGTCCTTATCCATTTTCACATAGCTCGGATTCATATCGCGTATACAATGAAAATTGGAATATCCCGTTCCAAAATCATCAATTACAAAATTGATATTGTGGTCATCCAATGTCTTGCGGAACCTGCAGAACGATGGCGTCATATCCATAAAGCCGCTTTCCGTCATTTCGATGCAGATGGACTCCGGCTTTAAAGAGTTGTTCCGGATTGCAGCCAATATATCATGCTCAACCTTGCCCTGAATAATCTGGACATACGAAACATTTACATTCATCTTAAAACCGGGAATATACTGCTGCATTTCACTGCACATTTCTGCCGCTTCGTTCAGGACATATCTTCCGGCAGGAATAATCAATCCTGTTTCCTCGAGCAGCGGAATGAACTCCACCGGTGAAACAGACACCTGTTCATCCTCAGACATCATGGAAAAGCGCATAAGAGCCTCCGCACCGATGATCTGCTCCGAGCGGCAATCCACGATTGGCTGATAATACACTTCGAAACCCTTACAGCCGTTTACAATAGAATTACGAAGTGCCGCTATAATTCTTCCCTTTCTCTGAAAGGCTTCATAGTCATTCTCATCGAAGAAATAGAAGCCGTTTTTTCCCATTCTCTTTGCCTGCTTCAGAGCAAAGTCAAATTTCCCGCGGCATTCCTCGACTCCCTCATAAAAGGTCGCCGCTGCTATAACACCCACAGAAACCGAAAATATAGCTTCATAGTTCTCAGCTACTACAAACTTATAGATCTTATCAGTAATCCTTTTCTTCAGCTTTAACGCATCCTCCTTCGAGGATGCTTCAAGATCCACAATAACATACTTGTCAGCCACAAGGTGGTATATTCTCTGCCTGCCGGAGAGGCATTCCTTCATACAGCCGGCTACGCTTCGTAAGATATAATCACCGTAAGCTGCTCCTCTGTTGCTGTTGATTGAGCCAAAATCATCGATGCCTATATGCATTAAAAAGCCCTTAGAAAGGTTCTCCGCCTGCGATTGCAGATAAGCAATAAATTCCGGGCCACCCAGCAGTCCCGTGACATTATCCGCCCTTCTCTTATTCCCGGTCTCGTTCATGCAGCCCACCAGATACCTCACATGTCCTTCATTATCATCAATCGCGATGCCGCGGCAGTTAAGCCACACCGGCAGGCCGTTTTTGTCAAGCCATCTATAATGAAGATTATGAACCTTCTCTTTTCCTTCGCTTATATCCGCAAGATGCTTCTCAAGCATCCTGCGGTCATCTTCATATGTTACTTTCATGACAGCATCAGCGGCATCGGTCATGACACAGTCCGATATCATAAACCGCTCCACAGCCGACTGTGAAATCTCCATTGTGTTGTTCTGCAGATCAAATATATACAGATAATCATCCATTGATTCCATAATTATTTGAAATAAAATTTCTGCAGCGTGCTCTCCAAGTACTTTAAACATATCATCTATCACAGCAAGAACCTTCCTTCTAATAGATTATAATTTTCCGTCTCCATTAGAATAGCTTGAATGTATTCACACGATCCTGCATCTTTGCTGCCTCGTCTGCCAGATTAATGCTGATTGCCGTATTTTCCTCTGAGGAAGCCGCTGTTCCTTGTACCACACCGGAAAGCTGTTCGATACCCTGTCCAATCTGCTCTAACGAATCAGCCTGGGAATTAGCCTTCTCCATTGTGTTCTGCGCAATTTCCGCAAAGGACTCCATATCCGCAATAATCTGATTGAATGCGTCTGCTGTTGTCCTTGTAATGGCATTTCCCTTTTCAATTTCAACCAGAGTCTTATCAATCAGCTCTCTTGTATTTATAACCGACTTCGCACTGTCCGATGCAAGCTTGCCAATCTGGTCGGCAACCACCGCAAAGCCTCTTCCTGCCTCACCTGCCCTTGCCGCTTCAATTGAAGCATTAAGTGATAAAAGATTGGTCTGTGAAGCAATGTCTTCAATATCCGTGATAATATTGCCGATTTCCTTGGAAATCTCCGTAATACGCTCCATCTCTGTGAGAAGCCCGTTCATCTTTTCCTTCTCTTCATTGGCTTTGTTTGCAGAAGCCTTTACTCTCTCGGATGCGCTCTTCGTTTCCTTCGCTGTATCCGCAGCCAGACTTACGACTGTATCTATTGTTGCATTCAGCTCCTCAATTACTCCTGCCTGCTCCGTTGCTCCATCAGCTAAGGACTTGGATGCATTCTCAACATCCTGGGCATTCGAGGATACCTTCTTCGAAATATCGGTAATCTCTGAGAGAGTACTGTTAAATCTCTTTAAAATGAACAGGAGCGAGTGCTTAAGCTCTGAAAAATCACCCAGGAAATCTGTAATGTCATCGCCGTTCCTTGTCAAATCGCCCTGTGCAATAAATTTTACTTCCTCGGAAATCTCACGGACGTAATCCGAAAGTATATTCATGGCCTCTTTCAGGTTTCTCACAGTGTCGCCGAACTCATCCTCAGACTCATATGTGAGCATATCCACTTTGGACAGCTCACCCTTTCTTAAACTGGCTACCGCTGCTTCTATCTGCGCTACCGGCTCCGTAATGGAATCTGTGATTACCTTTCCGATAAAGGTTGTCGCTGCCGCAATCGCAATTCCTGCCACAATTATCACTATAAAAATAATTACCGTACACACATTGGCAGCCTGCTCAGAGCTGTCCAGCTCAACCTGGAATTCACTACGCAGCGTACTGAACAGGTCTCTGAAAGATGTATACTTTTCATACGCGCCTCCTACCATAATCGCGGATGCCTCAGCCTGTTTTCCGGCGGTGCTCAGCCGTATTATCTCTTCCGAGAATGACTTGTAATCATCCCATGCTGTGGTTGCCTTATCATAATCAGCCTGTCCTTTTCGTGCGTCTGAATGCGAATTAATTATCTCAGCTAATGCCTTGCTATTCTCCGTAATCTGTGCTGCTATGCTCTCAAGCTCATTTTCACAGGCGGTCATGACAGCGGCATCCGATTCCACAAGATGCTGATACTGCTTAACTCTGTATTCGGTGGTCAATGTCTCCAACTCCTGTATATACCCTATCGCCGGGGACCACACCTTCGTAATACTCCTTACATTCGAACGAATCACCAAGGTTGAGATAAGCGCAACCGCCACCAGTAAGACAGTCATAGTGAGCACCGTCAAGCGGTATGCTTTCAATTTTCCTGCAACCTTTAAGTTAACTATAAATTTTTTGAGCTTTTCCATATAACTTCCCTTTCTTCGTGCTTTTGGCTTTTTATCTTCAATGAGATTATCATATATTTTTCTTGAAATCAATAAAAAAAATATCAAATTTCATTGATTTTTTTCACAGCAGAACAGCTCCTGTATTCCGCTATGCGCCTCATTAATTTGTCGTAATAAAATGGAATTGAGATTGCACTTCTTATGGCTGTAAAAAGCCCGGCAGACTTGTTCTGCCGGGCAATGAGAGTACTGTGATGACCAAGCTTTTATTGTTAAGCTTCTTCACATTGACTAAATGCTTTAACAAGACAGAAATTAAATCGTAGAGTTCACACTCTGCCCAATGGTCTTGGCACAGACATCCTTAATATCGTCAATGATAATATCCGTTCTCACTGCGACACTTGTGGAATGCACGGAGGACGCCTTTTTCCCGGTTTTCCTGTGTTCCTCATGCGAGTTTTCATTCTTCTCCGCCTGATCTGCGCCGTCCGCCGCACTTTCTTCTCCTTCTGTTGTATCTGAGCTGTCGTCCCGGGTAATCTGACTGTCATACTGAGCCTGTCTTTCCTCAGTGCGTTCCACAGCCTCCTCACCCTCGGCAGGAAGTTCCTCATATTCTGACGAATTCACAAAGCTTATATGTACGTTCTGCACGTTGTTGGTCTTTGCAAGCATCTCCCGTGCCTTGGCAAGCTTCTCACTCTTCGGAATCAGCGGGTCATTGACCACCTTTTTGAGTGCTGAAGCATATTCTCCCATGGTATTAAGCTTTACCCGCTCAACCTCCTCCTTGGTTCTGCACTTCTTAAGCTTCTCCTCATATAACTTCTTCTCAGCCTTGATTTCCTTATATTTTTTCAGTGCCTCGGGATTATTCTGCTCGAGATACTTCTCCTCATCGGGAGTGAGTGTGCCTCCTGCCATTATCTTATTGTCAATCCTTGTATCATGTTCTGCCTTGCGGTTCTGCTCTGCCTGTTCCTTAATGTCCTGAATAAGGTAATCTTCCCTCGTCCAATTCTCGCGGGCATTTCTCTCATCCTTGGTGAGCTTGCCCGAATCCTTCTTCTGCTGCCATTTATTATTCAACACCTGAAGCTGCACAGCGTTCTTAACCGTACCTGAAATCATCTGCATATCCATCACCCTCCGATTAAAATAAGTTACCAAGGAAGCAGGTTATTCATACTTCTTAGTCCTATAAGAAGTGTTGATGTGTTATGACACAGTGCCGATGTGGCAGGAGGAATAACTCCCGCAACACCAAGAACAATCAAAAGCGTATTAAAACTTACAATCGTTCTATAATTATGATGTATTCTCTTCATAAGAAGATTACTTATCTGCTTAAGCGTCACCAGCTCGTTCAAATCGTCAGCTCCTATTGTGATATCCGCAATCTCCCTTGCAAGCTGCGCTCCATCACTGATGGCTATTCCGACATCCGCCGCCGAAAGTGCAGGTGAATCGTTGATTCCGTCACCTATCATTATAACCCTTCTGCCCGCTGCCTTTTCCTTCTCAACGAAGCAGGCCTTATCCTGCGGAAGAACCTCAGAGTAATACTCGTCAACCCCGACCTTCTTTGCTATGGCCGCCGCTGTTCTCTCGCTGTCTCCGGTCATCATTACAACCTTGGAAATTCCTTCAGCTTTTAACTTTCTTATAACCTCTACAGCTTCGCCACGCACAGGGTCTTCGATACAGATGACTGCTGCAAGCACGCCGTCTATCGCAAGATACAGGTGTGAGTATTCAAGAGGAAGCTCATCGTACAAGCGTTGCTTATCCTGCGGTATTGTTACGCCCTCATCCTCAAATACAAAATGAGCACTTCCGATGACAACCCTCTTGTCACCTATGGCCGAGGCAATTCCGTGCGCTACTATGTACTCTACCTTCGAATGCATTTCGCTATGTTCAATTCCCTTATTCTTAGCTGCTTCCACAACCGCACGCGCCATTGAATGAGGGAAATGTTCCTCAAGACAGGCCGCAATCTTTAAAAGCCCGTCCTCATCCTCTCCATTGAATGATACAACCTTAGCCACAGTCGGCTGAGCCTTGGTGAGTGTACCTGTCTTATCGAACACAATGGTGTCCGCATCAGCCACAGCCTCAAGGAACTTTCCTCCCTTGACAGTGAGGTGATGGTTTCCGGCTTCCCTTATCGCTGAGAGAACCGATACAGGCATTGCAAGCTTAAGTGCACAGCTAAAATCCACCATAAGCACGGCAAGTGCCTTTGTCGTGTTGCGCGTCAGCAGCCACACAAGCCCTGTCGCACCGAGACTGTACGGAACAAGCTTATCGGCAAGATGCTCTGCCTTGCTCTCGACACCTGACTTAAGCTTCTCCGACTCCTCTATCATAGTGACAATCTTCTCATATCTGCTGTTGCCGCCGACGGACTGAACCTCAATCACAAGCTCGCCATCCTCGACAACTGTTCCGGCATACACCGTAGTTCCGGGCTTCTTCTCAACAGGTACGGATTCACCTGTGAGCGATGCCTGGTTGACCATTGCCTCGCCTTCCCTTACAACTCCGTCGAACGGAATCATATTTCCGACACGGACAATTATATAGTCGCCCTTCTTTATCTGATGAACAGGTACAAGCACCTGCTCATCCCCTGCCCTGCACCATACACTGCTCACATTGAGTGACATTGTCCTTGCAAGGTCATCGACCGACTTCTTGTGTGTCCACTCCTCGAGAAGTTCTCCTATACCGAGCATGAACATTATCGAACCCGCCGTTCCGATATCGCCTCTCAGCATCGACACACCGATTGCCGTAGCATCAAGTACCGGAACCTCAATCTTCCTGTTCCACAGGCACCTGATTCCCGCCGCAATGTACTTTATCGCATTGTATGTCGTAAAACACACACTTAGCGGATACGGAAGTAACCATTTTCTCGCATAATGAAATACTATCTTGTCAAAGAGCTTGTCCTGATACTCGTGGCTTAAGCTTCTTCCGGTATTTCCGGCTGCAGTCTCAGGGAGCTGTTCATTCTCGTAGGAAAACTTTCTTAAAAGCCTTATGGCTTCATCCCTGTCTCCCTTATACTCTATGACCGCATCACCCGTCCTGTCATATACCTTGGCATAAATTACCATCCCCTGCATTTGAAGATAATACTGTAATATATCTGCCTGCTCGCAGGTCATGCGATATGTACAGACATGTATTCTCATTCTGTTCCCATACTCATGTTTTATCTGAAATTTCATAACAAAACTGCTCCATTCTGCTTTTCAGAAAAAGAGGGACACGGTATCAGACCCCTGTCCCACTTCCCTTACTCAGCCTTAGTTTCCTCTTTTACTTTCTCTTCGTTCTTAACCTCAGAGAAATCATCGGCAAAATCCTCGTAAACCGCCTCCTCCTTAGCAGCTCTGTCCTCGTTAATGCTCTTTGCATCCGAGTAGATGTCGCTGCAGTTCTCCTGAACTTTTGATACAGTCTTCATAACACAATCCTTTGCTCTTAAAACTGCCGCAGTGCAGTTAGTATAGAGCTTCTTTGCGTCCTTGCTTGATAAAAGCTTTATGCCTGCCGTTCCGAATGCAACACCCGCTGCAAAAAGTCCTGTCTTGCCCCAGTTAATCTTTGACTTACTCATAGCTATGTACCTCCATATTCAATAGGTGTATTTTCCTGTGTGTGCCAACAGGTAGCCGCATGCATCCGCAGATAGCCTAATGCACCTACAGATAGTCTGATATATTCGCAGTTAGTTATGACGCACACTTTTTTTTCAGCCGTTATTATAACATTGTGGCTTTTCAATCGCAACAGCTATTCATAAATTTTTTCTAAACATTGTGGCTTGATATAATAACCGATAAGTATTAAATTAAAAACAAGCAATTGCGAAACACAATTTTGACGATGAACAGTTGTGCATATTTAACAAATTCGCAAGCAGGTACTATGAAGCCGCCGGTACTTAGGCAGTGTATTTTACTGCCTTATGTACCGTTGCGTGATTCATGTAGCGAAAGCGTGCCTGCGGTGAATTGTTAAATTTGTACAACGTCCGCTTTCAAATATATAGTTTCGCAATTACCTATATATAAAAACATTTCAAAGGAGAACCTCCATGAATACCCCCATCGGCAGATCCGATATAAAAATTGAGATTACAAGAAGCTCCAGAAAAACCCTTGCCATAGAAATCCGTCCCGATATGCGCGTTATCGTCCGCGCTCCGCACATGGTTCCGGGCAGCTATATTGAACAGTTCATAGCAGACCGCGCCGATTGGATAGCGAAACATCTTAGGATGCAGGAGCAAAAAAACAGACAGTGCAATAACGCACTGCCTGTTAAAAAGCTCTCAAACAATGATATTAAAAAGCTTGCCGATAAAGCCTGCACCTACATTCCCGAGCGTGTGGCTCACTTCGCACCGCTCGTCGGTGTCACCTATGGGCGTATAACCATACGAAACCAGCGTACACGCTGGGGAAGCTGCAGCAGCAGGGGAAACCTTAATTTCAACTGTCTCCTCATGCTCACTCCCCCGGAGGTAATCGACTATGTCGTGGTGCATGAGCTGTGCCACCGAAAGGAAATGAACCACTCACAACTGTTTTGGAATGAGGTTGCAAGGGTTCTCCCCGGCTATGCGGAACAGGAAAAGTGGCTTAAAACCCACGGCAATGAAATAATGAAGCGTATGACAGGTGTATAATCTGCCATACGCTTCATTAAAATCATCCTACTCCGCCTTCACCCTCTCCTTATTCATATACATGAAGTGGTCTGCCTTGTCAAAAAGAGTCCTGAGCGTGCAGTCCGTGTAATCCGTCGACACAGCCCAGCCCTGTGCGTAGCTTATCGGAATATTATTTCCACATCTGTTAAACTGTATAACCTCATTATGCAGTTGTGTAAGTAGGCTGCTAACAGTATTCTCTGTAATATTGTACAGAATCACAACGAACTCATCACCTCCGTACCTTCCAACAAAATCCTTTGCCGGGATTACATTTCTCAACACTCTCGCAAAGCTCGCGATAAGCTGGTCGCCTGCCGAATGTCCCAGCGTATCGTTCGCACTCTTAAGATTGTTAAGGTCGAACATCAGACAAGCTGTCGGTTCTGTTATAAATGACATGTCACTAAACAGCTCCTCACACTTGCTCTTATTAGGAAGCCCCGTATGCACATCTAGATATGCCTTCTGCTCAAGTATCCTGTTCTTCCTGATTATCCGCATGGAAGAAAGCGACTGCTCTATAATGAGCAGGAACAGTATAAGCATATCCACTGCCGACAAAAGCTCTACAAGCCTCATCTGCTTTGCCGCTTTATTTGAATATACCTCTGCCGCAGATACCATCTCATCGGCAAGCCAGAAGTATGTCTCACTCATTGCCACTATATCGGTGGCTTCATAGCCACAGTCTCTTGCCTTCCTAATCTCTTTTTTTAATTTTTCCCAATAGTCTATAAGGCTGTCAAGCTTGCCCTGATAATTCGCATCCTCGAGCCTTACAAGACCATAACTGCCATCATCATATTTCAAATCCTCCAGAATATCATCCAGATACTGTACAAACTCATCATCATGGACTCCGATTATCTCAAGCTTCACAAGCCTTTGCGTCGCACCGCGCACAAGACCGGCATAATTTATTACACGCGCCGTGCCCTGAAGGTGTTTTATCTGAATCATCATAATGACAACAAGCACTATAAGCGTCGAAATAAGAATGCTCTGTATTACTCTGGATACAGCGCTGAACCGCTTATGCTCCCTGCTCTCCGCATCATTTACTATCATTTTAACCCTCATTTCCGAGCGATTTATCGCGAGGAGGCGGTGAGAAGCCTGCGCAGGCGGTTTCTCATATGCCGGCAAAGCAATTTGTTTTCGCTCAGAAACAAATTGCAGGTGTATTGTAAAGCAGACATTCGCAATCCGCTTTCGCTGCTTGCTCATGAACGCAGTCGCTTTGCTTATTCTGCGTTCACACTATACCTTCGTTAAATGGCTAAATTTTATTGTCCGTAACCATTCCATATATTATAATACATATTATTATTACGGTCAAAAACTTTTTTTATTTAGGAGAAAAGCTATGGATGATAAAAAAATTAAGGTAGAACACTACAGATTTGAAAACAAAACCGCTCTTAAGGGACAGATTGTATTTACCGGCTCATCACTTATGGAAATGTTTCCTATCAATAAACTGCTCACAGAGCACAATGACAGCACCGTAATCTACAACCGCGGTGTCGGCGGCTTCATGTCCGATGAGCTGTTAAGAGTTATTGATGTCTGTGCCACCGACCTGATGCCGTCTAAGGTATTTATAAATATCGGCACCAACGACCTCAGTTGGTCAAGCATCCCGATAAGTCAGCTCATGGACAATTACAGCAAAATCCTGTCCGCCATCGAGACTGCCGTTCCCGGTGTCCGCATCTATCTCATGGCTTACTATCCCGTCAACTACGAGGCAGCCGCCGAGGAGATGAAGGAATGCCTGAAAATACGCACCAATGAAAAAATCAACGCTGCCAACATTGAGGTGGAAAAGCTCGCCGCCGGGCACCATCAACGCTACATTGACATTAACCGCAATCTGAAGGACGAGCTTGGCAGGCTTAAAGCGGAGTACACAATCGAAGGCATGCATATCAATGAGGACGGCTACCGCGCAATATACGATGACATCATGAAATATGTAAAGGAGTAAAAAATGCCCCATATCATACTGATTTATCCTCTTAAAAAGGGACATATCAATTTGATATGGGGCATTTTTTACGCAAGGTGCAGCACATCTATGAGCAGTATCCACACAAGTCCGTAGTAAGCGATAACCGCAACAAGGTCATTCACCGTTGTTATGAGCGGTCCCGACGCTACGGCAGGATCAATCTTAATCTTGTGGAAAAGCATCGGCACAAGCGTACCGACAAGGCTCGATATGACCATCGCCACCATGAGTGCCAGTCCGACACATCCGGAAATCATAAACGAGTATCCCACCGGATTGTGCTTAAAGAACCGGATGTACACTCCGATAAACGCAAAAGACAGCACTCCCAGAATCATTCCGTTCGAAAATCCCACGCGCGCCTCTTTCCCGACAAGCTTCAATTTTTCACCCGCCGAGAGATTCTCATCCATGAGCACACGGATTGTCACCGCAAGCGACTGTGTTCCGACATTTCCCGCCATATCAAGGATTAATGACTGAAAACATATTACAATAGGAAGAACCGCCACAACAGTCTCAAATATTCCGACAACCGAGGACACTCCAATGCCTAAGAACAGCAGAATTATGAGCCATGGAAGTCTCTTTTTTACACTTGTAAAGGTCGACTCCTCCAAATCCTCCTGCTCGGTGAGACCTCCGAGCTTTGCATAGTCCTCACCCATCTCATCATCGACAGCCTCAACTACATCCTGTGCCGTGATTACACCGATAAGCTCGCCCTCGTCCGTCAGAACCGGAATCGAGTCCTCGGCGTAGTCCTTCAAACGCTCGATGCAGCCGCTTATCTTTTCATGGTCGGTCACATACGGGTAGGACACGCTTATGATGTCCTCAAGCGGTGTGTTCTCCCGCGCTATTATCAAATCCTTCAAATCTATCGCGCCACAGAACTTATCGTTCCCATCAAGCACATACACGGTAGAGATATTGTCGTTCTCCCCCGCCTGCTTCACAAGCTCCCGCATAGCCTGACGAACCGTAAGGTTGTTGTGTATGACGATATAGTTCGTCGTCATTCTGCTTCCCGCCTCGTCATCCTCATAGGAGAGAATCATCTTGATGTCGTGGCTTGAATCCTCGTCAAGGAGCTTAACAAGCTTCTCCTGTGTCGAATCATCGAATTCATCGAGAACGTCTACCGCATCGTCCGAATCCATGTAGGAAATGACCTTCGCAGCCCTGTCTATGCCAATCTCCTTCAGGTACTCGTCCGGGTCCTCAATGTAGCTTATAATCTCCGCCACGCGCTCCGCACCGAGAATCGGATACAGCTTCTTTCTCTCCTCCTCAGATAACTCCTCGAACGCCTCCGCTATATCGTTCTCATGGTAATCCGACAATTTATCAAGCAGCTCCGCCTGCTTCATCGGTGTGCGGAACAGCTTTAAAATCTCGTCTACAAAATTGTGTTCACTCAGAATTTTCTTTGTCATCACACTGCCTCCCTTTGAAAATATTTTCTCCGGTATTCCACCCGCCTAAACTCAAACCGATTTTAGGCATAAAAATACCGCCACATTTTCTGCGGCGGCAAAAAGGCAATATGAAACAGACGCAGTTCAGTGTCCACACCTGACAAGCTGCGTCATGATATTCATATGTCTGCCACCGCAGATAATACTTCGACCAATACTGTCGCAACTGTCCATGCAGTCCACCTCCTGATAATTTTTACTTCTGATACGGAAATCCTTCCGTGTACGGATTCTTACTCCGTATGATATTGTACTTCCTTTCATACAAATACGTCAACCTTTTAAATGTAAAATTTTATTTTATCTTCCATTCCCGACATCATTTTTAATATCATTCATGATATTTTTAAAATTCACAAGAAGGACATTCCCAAGCTTCTTCGCCTTTTCCTCGCATCCCTTTGTAAAACCTGATTTTGAGAAAAGATAATAGAACTTATTCTTATGTGGAAACAGCTCTGACTTTAAAATGAGCGCATCGAGCACCTCCGTGTCAAGCTTCTCATTTCTCCACTTGCACTCTCCAAACAGTGCCGTATCCTTGTCCTGCTCCACCACAATATCTATCTCCACCTGCTTTTTCTCAACGGGATTGTTCCCCCACCAGCGTCCCATCGATGAAAACTGTATCGGTGTCCTTCCGTTTATAAGCATTTTCCACAAATACTGCTTGCATATCTCCTCAAAAACACTACCCATGTAATCGGAAAATTCCGGCGATATACGCCTGTACACAATGTCCGCGGCTCCTCGCATGATTATCGAGTTGTTTTCAAGGACAAATCTGTACCAAAAACGAAACATATTGTCCTCAATCACATATATTGATTTCTTTGAAGCCTTCTCTCCATACGGCATTTCCTTTTTTATAATTCCCAAATCAATGAGATTTTTTAAATAAACGGAGCAGACGCTCGTGTTCGCTCCAACCTTGGTGGCTATCTCGGACATTCTCGTTGCCCCCTGCGCGACCGCAGTTATTACGGCGGTATATATTGCAGGCTCGCGCACCTCCTGTTTTAAAAGGTTAATCGGCTCCTCAAACAGGAATGACACAGGGTTAAGAAACGTCTCCTTTATGTTCTCCTCGACGCTCAGCCTGTCGTCTATCTGTAACAGATATTGCGGTGTCCCCCCAACCACTCCATATATAAGTGCCTTGTCCTCATCCTCCATATTGGTAAGGCATCGGCAGGTCTCCCCAAAATCAAATGGCAGAATTTTAAGCTGTGCCGTTCTTCTTCCATATAAGGGTGCCTTGTATGCAAGGACATTGTCCTCCATGTATGACATCGACGAACCGCAAAGTATCAGCATGAGCTTAGAGTTATCCTTATATTTATCAATCAAAAGCTGAAGCGTGGATGCAAGGCTCTTTGACGCGCGCGCGACATACGGATATTCGTCTATCACGAGCACCAGCCTTTCATTCTCCGCAAGCCTGAAGGCATACTCGAGTGCTGTCTGAAACGAAGAAAACATTCCTTCCGCACTTATTCCGCTGGTGTACTCGATGATGCTTCTGCTGAAATTCTCAAGGTTCTGCTTCTCACTGCTCTCAACACCCATAAAATATATGGCTTTTCTATCATTTATAAAATGATTTATAAGCGCAGTCTTTCCCACACGTCTGCGCCCGTATATTACGGCAAACTCAAATTTTCCCGACGCATACATTTTATCCAACGCCCTCAGCTCCCTTTCTCTTCCGATAAACATAATCTCACCTCGCCTCTTTTAATTTCTATATATATTATTATCTTCTTTTAAGCAAAATAGTCAAGTACGATTTGGTAAATCGTACTTGACTATTTTATCTAAGCTACACAATTACTTTTTTATCCGTCAATCAGATGTCCTTCATCCACGTTTCTTTGAATCAGTGCCCTCGCGTACTCCCAAAGCTCCTCCGAGCCCTCATGCACTCTTGCATTTCTCTTTAGCACCTGCGATGTCTTTATTCCGTGCTCCTCCCACGCAATACCATTCGTGGCATCATTGAGCAGAAGAGGCTGGATTTTATCAAGGACATTTGCAAACTTAGCCTCAGGTGTCTCCATCGCCTCAAACTCGTCCCACAGCCCTCTGTACTCCTTCGCCTGCTCCTCGGGCAGAATTGCATAAATACGCTCTGCCGCTTTAAGCTCACGCGCTCTCTTCGTCTTATTCCCTTCCGCGTCATACGCGTAGGTGTCCCCCGCATCAATCTCAATGACATCGTGCATGAGCACCATTTTCATCGTCTTTAGCACATCTATGGGCTCATTTGAGTACTCCGCAAGCACAAAGCACATGACCGCAAGATGCCATGAGTGCTCCGCGTCATTCTCCTTCCTGCTCCCGTCACTGATATAGGTCTGTCTTGTTATCTTTTTGATTTTGTCGAGCTCCATTATAAACGCAAGCTGCTTTTCCAAATTTTCATTCATTGTCATGCCCGCCTTTCAGATTTATCCATTTTTCACAAGCTGTTCTTTCTGCTTTCAGTTATATCATGCCATAACAACATTTGCAATCTGCTTTACTGTTGTCGTATTATTTACCCAGTGGATTTAATCAAAAAGCGTGCATCCCATCCGTTTAAATTCCTCTATCTTCGCAGCGAGCATCTCCTCCGTCACCCCGAGATACCCGCTGCTGCATTTTATGCACAAAAAGCTTTCGGCAGCTCTGTTGTAAAGCTTTTTGTGTAGTGCAATCTCGTCCTTTGTCAGCCTCCTGCCACATTCCTTACAGCCTTTTTCCGTCATTTTATCCATTGACCAGCTCACCCACAAGTATTCTGCACCCGTCAACGGCAAGCTTCGTGCTGTAGCCATCGTGGAAAATGCCGTAATCCTCGCCCGTGACCGCATCGGTAAGCCTAAGCCCGATTCCCGACTCGGAATGTATGCCGAGGTCATCGAACGAAATACTCATATTCTGTGACCAGTCATCCTTTGCATTGATGTTGAAAAATGCCAGCGCTACTCTGTTTCCCGAGAGAATTTTTCCGAATGTGTATTTCTTCCCCTCATCCTTTCCAATCAGGAATGCCGGACAGTCTGCCTCGTCCTGACTGATTGAGATGAGCCCCCTATTCAAAAGTGTCGCCTTGTTGGTATCGTCAATGCTTCTTATATCTGAGCCGATGATAAGCGGCGAGCCGAGGAACGACCACATCGCAAAATGCTGGAGATACTGCTCGTCAGTGCAGCCGCCTATTCCGACATTGCCGTTTCCGTGCATGCCTACAATCAGCATATCCATATCATTATAGCAGCCGGAAGCATTTCCTTCTACGTTCTCAGCCTGCTGCATAAATATGTCCTTGTAGCTCTTCGGCACGTCAAAAATATCGCCGGTTGAACGGTAGCTGTTGGCTCCTCTGGATCGCATCCACTTCGCCGGATCCTGCACACCCCAGTTGCAGGCTGCAAAGAAGATTTCCCTTCCGCTGTTTCTAAGTGCCATAGCCATCGTAAGGTATGCGTTCTTAGCATCGCCGCTCGCCGGAAAATTGCAGAAGTCATATTTCAGATAGTCGACTCCCCACTCGGCAAACTGCTTCGCATCCTCAAATTCATGTCCATAGCTGCTCGGATAACCCGCGCAGGTCTTAAAGCCCGCGCACGAATACATTCCGAACTTCAGCCCCCTGCCATGTATGTAATCGGAAAGAGCCTTCATTCCGTGCGGAAAAAGAGCCGGATCAGCCACCAGCTTTCCGTCGACTCTCTCCTTAAGCGACCAGCAATCGTCGATTATGACATACTCGTAGCCTGCGTCCTTGTAGCCTTCCGACACAATCACGTCAGCCATCTCCATGATTAGCTTTTCGTTAATGTCTGCGCCAAATGTGTTCCATGAGTTCCAACCCATGGCGGGTGTGTTGTACAACATAATGAGCCTCCTTTATAAACGGATGTTGAACAGTTCGGATTGCGGTTATGGCTGTAATTACAATTTAATGTATGACAATAGCGTATAAGCATATCCTCAATAATGTTCTAAGCCAAGATGTTCTAAGAACTATGACTTAATTTTTTCTTCCTTACGCCACCGCCGCAAAGCAGACATCCTTGTCCGCATTGCGGCTTTTCAGGCATCCATGCCTGAAATGTCTAGGTCAACAACACATAGTTCCAAGAACATCTAGGCTTATCCATAAATTGCCGATACGCTTATACCCTATATGTCACACAACACAAATTTTCCAACTTTTACACCCATAACCGCAATCCGAACCGTTCAACCGTCCCTTGATTTCTTCTATGTCCCATTATGACATTTTCGTTGTAAAATGGAATTACATATAATATCATGTATTTAACATATTATATGTTTTTATGTGCTATGGAGGTACTATGTTTAACATAATATATACTGCATGCAACACCGTGCACGCGCGTGGCGAAGTTATTTATCATGTGGAGGAGCGGGATTTTTATATTTTGATTTATACCAAATCTGATGCCGTGTTCAACATTAACGGGCAGAAACAGGAGGTATCGGCGGGGAGCATTGTGCTGCTGCCTCCAGGCGATAAGGCAATCTACCACGGTAATGAAAATGAATACAAAGACGACTGGGTGAATTTTGATGACACACATGGAATACTCTTGTCCCTATGTGCAAAAGCTACAGGCAATTCAGGCAAAATCCCACTCGCAAAGCCGTTATTCTTCGGGCTCGACAGCCCCATCGGCGCATATTTTGCACTGATTGCGAATGCTTTTCACTCCGGCTTTGCCAAAAAGGATGCCATCATCGACAATCTGATGCTCGCCCTTTTTGAGACAATTCACAGCCGTTACTTAAAGAACTCTGAGCCTATCCCTCATTACAATGCCATACTCTCAGCAAGACAGGGCATCTACGCCAACCCACAGCTTGAATACAGTATCCCGAAGCTTGCGAAGGAAGCCGGCTTGAGCTCAATATATTTTCAGGAACTATATAAAAAAGCCTTCGGCATCTCATGTGGTGCCGACATAATCAACAGCCGCATTGAGAACGCCAGAAGGCTTTTGTCCGAAACAGCATACACAATTGAACAGATTGCCGAGCGCTGCGGTTACAACAGTATCGTTCATTTTTCGAGACAGTTTAAACAGTCTACAGGGCTTGCGCCGTCTAAATGGCGCGCTCATAAACAGAATGAGACAAATTAAAATCAAGTCTCCGCCGCCCACAACATTCCCCTGGCGACGCGCTTCTCCACATCCCTGAAATGATTTCCCTCATTCCACTCGAGCACACTCTGTACGCCCTGCCTGTCTAGAAGCTCCTTTTGCAGCCTGATATTATCGCCGACCATTGCCATAGTTCTATTGTTAGTCTTTTCCTCCCTGTTTCCGAGACTTAAATAGACCTTATCCGCAAGAATATGTTTCTCCGTGGCAAATTCAATCCACCCCGGAAACCACACTGACGGCGACACCGCCGCGACGGCATGAAATATGCCGGTCATATATGAAGCCCACAGCGCGAACAACCCCGCAAGCGAATAGCCGCCGATTATAATTTTAATATCCGACGGTAATTCATATCTTGCCCTGAGCTCCGGAATAAAAACATCAGTGACGAATTTAAGCGTGCTCTCTGCCCCGCCTGCGAACGGCTGATTTTTAAATACGGCGTCCGCACTCCACGGCGACAGCTCATCATTCCAGCGCCCCACGGCAAAGTTAGCAAATATGACACCATCGTTCCCTCTCAAAATACTTTCAGCTTCCGCCCCGAGTGTGTCCTCCTTAACGGCTGCCACGGCTGTTTCTTTCTGCGGTTCCTCGACAATCCACTCCTTGTCCACGGCCTGCACAATGACGCAGGAAATGTCACTTCCATTCCCCGCGCCACGGTACACCCTGCATATTCTGTTCTCCGACTCGAATGTATCTATATTGAATTTCATATCACCTACGCATCCGACCTCGAGTACGCATTCTTCATCTGGTTGCTTAGCTCATAGAGCACCTTGTCGAGTGTCGCAAGTGTCTCCTTCTTCACCATCGCTGCGACCTCCTCGTTGGCTGCCGTCTTTAACTCCATGCGCTTATCGACATCCCTCTCCTGTACAAGAAGCGCGTCGTAACGTCCGATAATCTCATGTCCTCTCGACATAACCTTCTCCTTGTATCGCTCAATATGGAAAATGGACTTTTTGTATGAAGCGTCAGCCATCGCCGCTATCATTCTGCTGCCCCAGTAGAAATTGTCCGTCGAAACCTCTCCCGTAGTGTTCGAAAGATACTCCGGTGTTGTGAGCACATCCGCATAGAATGGAACCAGCACGTTGAATGCATTCGATGCAAAGGCAACCCACTCCACAGCCTGAGCGTCCTTCTCAAGGTCAGGGCGCATCTGTATAACAGATAGGAAGTCATTGCGGTTAATTCCGATTGAACGGTATGCGCCGCTCATGCTCTTATCGCCGTAGGCTCCGTAAGGATCATAAGGTGTTCCCTGAAAATGTGATGAAAGGACGTACTTTACATCCTCAACCGTAATCTTCTTTTCAGGCACCATGCACCATGGCAGGTCATCAGATACAGGTGTGTAATCCGCGTCCGCACCGTCCCAGCTCACCGTATGCGGATTGAAATATCTCAGCATATACCATGCTCTCGGCGTGTTATACACATGATCCGAGTCATCATGGCTTCCGAATGCCGACCTTACGTCAAAATGTGTCCAGTCTGTCTCAACGTTCGAGAGATTGAGGTGATTGTTCTCAATAAACTCCTTCATATCAGCAGAACACATATGCTCCTTCTTTTTTCCGAGGGCATCCACAAAATCAAAATCATCTATCCCCTGCTGGTTCGGCATAACCACATACACATCGTCAGGCACCTTCTTGGCAATCCAGTGATGCCCGCCTATGGTCTCAAGCCACCATATCTCATTCACATCCTGAAAGGCTATTCCGTTCATCTCGTAAGTTCCATACTTCTCAAGAAGGCTTCCTAGTCTCTTAACGCCCTCTCTTGCGGTCTTTATGTACGGAAGAACAATGTGGACAATGTCTTCCTCGCCGATACCGCCCGGAACCTCCTTTTCTCCGTCAGCGGCAGGCTTATACACGACAAGCGGATCCGCCCCTAAAACTCTTGGGTTCGAAGTGATTGTCTCCGTGGCGGTCATTCCGACATTCGCCTCATTGACACCGCTCGCAGCCCATATTCCCTCGCCGTCGACGGCATTAGGCATCTCCGTGTGACGAAGCGGATTTTTAGGAAGCTTTATATCGAGATGCGATATGACCGTCCTGTACTTCTCCTTCTGCTCATCTGCCTTTACGACAACAAACTTCTTAGGCATAAAATGCCCCGAACCAGAGTCATCGTTGCGCGCTATCATGGTAGAACCATCGTAGGACGCATTTTTACCAACTAATAATGTAGTGCAAGCCATAATATTTTCTCCTTTTACTTTTCTATTTTTCTAGGCGTTTGTGAAACGCCACAAGCCGCAGGCATCTCCCTTATCGTTTTATAATAATACTTCATTGCACCAGGATATGCAATACTAAGCATACTAATGCAATTATCCTACAAATCCACCTTCACAATAACCCTGTATCTCAAATCTGTCTCCCCAAAAGGCATATACATCACATATCCATCTTCATACACCTTCAGCTCATTCGGTATGCCCGCAGCGTCATGAAATGTGAGTGCATACAGATAATCTGTGTTCATGTCCGGCATGCCCTGTGTATCAGGCGCAATGAGCACCGCATCACATATCGCGCCCAGAAATTTTTCAATGTCTATGTCCTCGAGCTTCACATTCCCATCTTTACCAGCTGTAAGCTCAATATCCGCATGGCTGTCAAGTGCAAGCCTTTTCTTAAAAATATCCTTTCCGCTGCTGAGCGTCACATCGTTTAAACACTCAAAAAGATATACCGTATCACTGTTCTCGTCGTAGATGCACACCCTGAATGTACTGTCGTAACCCTTCACCGAGTACAGCTTTGCCTCACTCTCGGCGGCATACAGCTTAGTCTTGTCGGTTGACCACAGTGCCCTGTCATATCCGTACACAGTTCCAAGCTCCGTCTCGCACACACCGTCCGAACCGTCTCCCTGCTTTAAGACCCCGCCGCTGTACATTCTGCCGTCATAGTACAGTGACAATGTGCCCCAGCTAACCTGCGACATACTGTTCTTTACATATGATAATCTGTTTTCCGATATCTTTGGATACGATATCCCCTTAGTACCGTTCGCGCATGCCGTCAGAAGCATGGCTGCCATAATAATGCTGATTACACGTTTCATCGCGGACCTCCTATCATTTAGAATTGGTTTACATGATGTTACTATAAAAAATTTAAAACACCTGCCTCCGCTTCGCAGTACTGCAAATGTTTTTCTTCCATATTTAATATACACCCTCGCACGCCTACGCTTCTACCCGACAAAATATATATTTATTACGTTAAAAATATATATTTACCTGCGCCGCAGTGCGTTCATGACTGTGTCCGGGGTTAGCACGGAGTCAAATAAAAACAACCACCCTCATACAGCCATGAACCTGAAATAGTATTTCCGGTTCACGCCGCACAAGCGTGGTTGTTTTAATTCTTATATTTTATAAATTTACTCCGCTATCGCCTTGAATGCCTCATCCAGATCCTCGATGATATCGTCGATATTCTCTGTACCGATTGAAAGTCTGATTGTGTTAGGCTTGATTCCCTGATCTAAAAGCTCAGCCTCGTTGCACTCGGAATGAGTTGTTGAAGCAGGGTGTATTGCCAGTGACTTTACATCGGCTACGTTTGCAAGAAGTGAGAATAACTCAAGGTTGTCAATCCACTCCTGTGCCTTCTTGGCATCACCCTTAATCTCGAAGGTGAAGATTGAACCGCCTCCGTTAGGGAAATACTTCTTGTAGAGCCTCTGCTGCTCAGGGTCTGTCGAGATTGAAGGGTGGTTTACCTTCTCAACAAGCGGCTGGCTCTGTAAATACTTCACAACCTTTAAAGCGTTCTCGACATGTCTCTCAACTCTTAGGGATAATGTCTCAAGTCCCTGAAGGAATATGAAGGAATGAACAGGTGATATTGTTGCACCTGTGTCACGCAGAAGGATTGCTCTGATGTAGGTCACAAATGCTGCCGGAGCGCAGTCTCTTGCAAAGCTTACGCCGTGGTAGGATACGTTCGGCTCTGTAAGCCATGGGAACTTGTCAGATGAAGTCCAGTCGAATTTACCGCTGTCGACAATCACACCGCCGATTGTTGTTCCGTGACCGCCGATGAACTTTGTTGCGGAATGAACAACGATGTCCGCACCGTACTCGATAGGTCTTACGAGATATGGTGTTGCAAATGTATTGTCAACGATGAGAGGGAGCTTGTGTGCGTGTGCAATCTGTGCAATCTTCTCAATGTCCACAACCTCTGAGTTAGGATTTCCGAGCGTCTCAATCTCGATTGCCTTTGTGTTGTCCTGAATAGCTGCCTCGATTGCCTCGTAGTCGAACGGGTCAACGAATGTAGCTGTGATGCCGTAGTCAGGAAGTGTGTGTGCAAGAAGGTTATATGTACCGCCGTAGATGTTCTTGGCTGCAACGATATGGTCGCCCGCATGTGCTACTGCCTGGAATGCATAGGCGAGAGCTGCTGCTCCGGAACCAACCGCGAGTGCTGCCACGCCGCCCTCGAGTGTTGCTATTCTTCTCTCAAACACGTCCTCTGTAGGGTTGGTAAGTCTTCCGTAGATGTTTCCTGCGTCCTTGAGTGCGAATCTGTCGGAGGCATGCTGGCTGTTGTGGAACACATAGGATGATGTGAGGTAAATCGGAACGGCTCTTGCGTCTGTAACCGGATCCGGACTCTCCTGACCAACATGTAACTGTAATGTCTCAAACTTAAGATTTCTCTCTGAATAATGTTTCTTTGCCATAATTGTAATCTCCTTTTCGTTTATGCTGTGTAAGCTTCTCTCGGTTTTCGTGTCGTGTTTTTTTTAACTGTGCTTATCATATCACACCCGTATGAAAAGTGGTAATTCATATATCCATATTTTGGTTATAGGTATAGCTTATGGCAATTTCATACTGCCATATATTATGAAATCACACTACCTCCAGCTCACTTCCTTCGCCATCAACTCCCAGCAGTCCCCTTATCGAATTTTCAACCATATCCGACACCGCCTGTTCCGTGTAGAACGCCATGTGAGGCGATAAAACCACATTCGGAAAGCTCTTTAGCAAAGCCATGTTATCATTATCCAGCTTTTCGCCCTCCTTGTTAAGATAATACAGCCCTGCTTCGCCTTCAAAGGTATCAAGTGCGGCAAAGCCGACCTTTCCACTTTTAAGCGATTGAATCAACGCCTGTGTATCAATTATAAGACCTCTCGCCGTATTGACTATGATAACACCATCCTTCATCTTTTCAAAGGCAACGGAATCAATGAGGTGCGTATTCTCTGCATTTCCCGGGACATGCAGTGTTATGATATCCGACTGTCTTATAAGCTCATCAAAGCTCACATACTGCGCATACTTTTTTACCTCCTCATCCTCATAAAGAGAATACGCAAGTATACGGCATCCGAATCCGGACAGATGCTTTACCACCGTTTTTCCTATGTTGCCCGTTCCTATTACTCCTACCGTTGATGCCGACAGTTCTTTTCCCACCTTACCCTTGAGCGAATAGTCCTGGCAGTCAGCTTTTTTCATAATCCACGGCATATTGCGGCATGCCATGAGAATGAGCATAATCGCATAGTTGGCAACGCTGTTCGGCGAATACTTTACATGTGCAATTCTCATTCCTATCGAATGTGCATGTTCAATATCAATATGCTCATAGCCTATGCTTCTCGTTGATATGTATTTTACCCCCACATTGTGGAACGCATCAAGTATATCGGGATACATAGGATTTGTTATAATTGATATGGCATCATACCCCTTTGCAAGCTGCACATTCTCCATTGAAGGGTAATCTGATGTAAATCCGTACTCAAACGAATACTGCTCCGCAAATTTCTCCACATATTTCTGTTCGTCATACTCCCTAAGTGCATAAAAAAATATCTTCATAATTGCAGTACTCCTCCACTATACAACACTTTTCCCACATTCTATGACCTTCTGCATTCATCACGGATTAAACTCATTACACTTTTCAATAATATATTCCTGCTCTTCATCGGTAAGCTCAGGAAACATCGGAAGTGAAACACAGTGCTTTGCAAGATACTCCGCATTAGGACAATCACCTTCTCTATAGCCGAGAGACCTATACGCTTCCTGAAGATGACATGGCACCGGATAATGTTTATCACACCCTATTCCATTATCTTTCATATAGTCTATAAACTCATCTCTCTTTTCAACCGTGATTTCGAACAGATGAAATACCGTTTCCGTATTATCCGGATGAGCCTGCATCGTAATAAGCGGATTGGTAATCTTCTCAAGATATCTTCTTCCCAGCTCACGTCTTCTCGCCGTCCACTCATCCAAATGTGAAAGTCCTACCGAAAGAATTGCCCCATTCACCCCCTCAAGGCGCATATTATATCCCACACGTTCATGATGATACCTCTCTCTCGAGCCTTGATTTTTTAAAACATTAATTGTATCTATATAGCTTTCATTATCCGATGTGACACTTCCCCCCTCGCCGAAACAGAATAGATTTTTACCCGGATAAAAACTGAAGCATCCCATTACACCAAGGCTTCCGACCTTTCTACCCTCATAAAGTGCTCCATGAGCCTGTGCACAGTCTTCAACAACAAAAATTCCGTATTTATCCGCAATCTTTTTCACCGCTCCAAAATCAAACGGCTGACCGTATAAATGAACACCAATGACAGCTTTTGTCTTATCAGTAATCTTTTCCTCTATTTTAGAAGCATCAATCTCCCATGTATCAGGTGTGCAGTCAACAAATACCGGTGTGGCACCACAATAAGTAACTCCCCATGCAGTGGCTATAAAGGTGTTGGCCGGAACAATAACCTCGTCTCCCTCCCCGATTCCAAGTGCCAGCATTGCGCACTGAAGAGCAGAAGTTCCATTATTCACGCCTGTTGCATATTTCACACCACAAAAGCTCGCAAATTCTTCATCAAATTCATCCGCACACGGACCACCGGAAAACGAAGTCAATTCACATGCTTTAGTAAAAGCCGCCTGATATTCATCCTTATATTTTTCGTAATTTCTCTTTAAG
>ERZ1034998.178-NODE-178-length-43167-cov-41.564646_pt1 | contig 43167 bp, 49 predicted proteins | sample MGYA00520621_ERZ1034998 | MGnify/ENA primary metagenome ERZ1034998 (study PRJEB33766, sample SAMN09781748) | gut metagenome | biome: gut microbiome | host: Homo sapiens | place: Madagascar | study: EMG produced TPA metagenomics assembly of the PRJNA485056 data... | reverse complement strand
TGGATGTTGTAGCAGACGAGGAAGTGCGAGCCGCTTTTTTCGTACCCCTACGTCAGACCGCACCCGACGGATTCGGGCATAAGGCTACAACATCCTATATTATGCAAACAACTGCATCAATCCAGCGCACAGCTCATTTGCGCCCGTTGGCAACAATCGACTTCAAGACAGCCGTCAAGGCTTATGTCAACGCCAAGAGCAAGTCATTCACCCGTATATGCGGATTCGACATCACACGTCGTGAGGTCATCCGCGTCAACCTCGCTTTCATCGCTATGCTATTCGGAGCAGCTGCTGCCGAAACATCGTTAATCATTACGCTGCTTTGTGTTGCACTCGCGGGCTATAATGTCTATCGCCTTAATATAGAGGATAAAGACAACTGGCTGAAAGACGAAGAGCGCATCGAAATGGAGAAAGGAGGCGAGAAATGAAAATCAAGGTTCCTAAGATGCCTGCCGAGCTGATTAGCGAGGAAGAAGCTTTGAAGATGACAAACTTCGAAAATTTAGACGAGGTGAGAGAGAAGCTTGAGAAGTGGCAAGAGGCTAACGAGAAGCGTGGGTTCCTCATCCTTGGCTACAACGAAGACAAAATCTCTTATTTTGGTACAGGTGGCGCAAAAGGCACTCTTGCCGGTATAATGGCTTCGCTGATTATGGAGTCTAAGGGGTTCAGACAACTGATGATACCTTCTATTATGGCTGCTACAAAATGGATTAGCGAAAACAAAGACAAAGTAACCATCATCGAAGGAAAGGAGGACAGCCATGCCAACTAACAATATGCCTACATTCAATATCCTCACTCTGCAGGAGCTGCAGGCTCAGATTTTGGATATTTGCGAACGAATGAATAAGAATCGTGAGTCGTTTGCTCGAGCTCGCACGGATGAAGATGAAAGATATATCTCGCTAACGGAGGAAATATCGAAGAGTCAAGCCATCGTAGCTGCAGACCGCAAGAAGAGTAAGGACGCTTACTTGAAAGCAATAGAAGCCTGCGACCAGGATGATAAGTTCCTCGCTAACAAGAAGCGCAGAGCTTACAACGACCACATCCGCGAAATGGCTCATCTGAAGAGTGAGCACGCTCGCAACAACGTGTTGCTTGAGAATGAGCGTGCGCTGCTGTTTAGCCAGTATAAAGCTCATGGTGGCGATATGGAGATTATTAAATCATTGTACAACGACAACAAAAAAGATAAAGGAGGAAAAGAAAATGGAGAACAATAATAATTTCAGCGAGCAGACTCTTAATCTTCTGAGACCAATGCTCGATATCGATACGTTGGAAGCGCAGATACAACTACTGGACGATGTGATGGACGACTATCTTGACGTTTCGCCCGACATAATAAGTAACGAGGAGGCAGCACACAGACTGGATGTAGCCTCTAACCTTAGGAGAATGAGTAAGAATTTGAAAGATCTAAAAAAATCAATAGAATCATGACAGAAGAAGAAGAAGAGAAGGTACAGCTCGAATATATCAAAGCTTACTTTGACAATCGTAAACCTGCGTCTGAGGGAAGCCTTGCAGGCAAATCAAATTTTCCCGAGCCAAAGACGACAACAGAGATTATTGATGACCTGTCAGATATGTACGACATCAGCAAAGGACTGTTGAGCAAATATCTGGTAGACCATGGCTATTCACTCGTACCTACAGAGGACGGTAGATTGAAATGGTTGATTTACCGCGACTTCGATAGCCATATAGAATAACAAGAAGGAAACATTTATTTTACATTTTTTATAAACATTGGTTTAGTGAATATGATTCACTTAAGTTTTAGGGGTGTAAGTATTAAGCTCGTGAGAGTTAGGATACACACAAAGGGAAGCAGCGCTCGTGAGAGTGCTGCTTTTTTTGTGTATTTTATGTAGCTAAATGAATAAGCTATCTTTGCCTAAAAAGAATAAAAGGATGATAACAATAACTCAATCTATATCTGGCACATATTTATCATCGAATGTTCCCGATGTGGAATTCTCGATAGGTGGCAACCGCGCCATGGTGACGATGACGGTAGACGACGAACAGGTATACCAGGAATATCTATATCCGCTGGCAGGTGTGGTCACGCTTGCCGAGCTCGACCGTCTGCTCACTCCTTATGCCAAGAAGCGCCTGAAGGTGAAGTTGAAGATACAGATTGCCGAACAGGATGCCGACAACGAGACCATTATGTCTACCAAAAGCATGGAGGCAGATATCATATATAGCGAGGTGGATATCAACACTACTGCTCAAGACTTCATAGATACTCACTATCTGACATTGCTCGAGGGCGAGAAGGTGACGAGTCTTCATCGCCTGGAATATCTACACTATATCGGTACCGACAAGGCTACCGCGACGGCCTACTATGACGATGGCACTAATAAATCTTTCTCTATATTGCCTGTTGCTGGCAACGACCGCTACACCACGCTCGATGTGTCGGCAGAGCAGTTTGCCATGGCAGGCAAGACGTTGCTATGTTATGATGTCCAGGCTGGAAAGCGCACGTTCCGGTTCACAATCGATTTTGATGAGCCCGACTGCGCTCCAGTTCTGGTATTCGACAACTCGTTCGGAGTGGAAGAGCTAATCTATTGCACAGGCACACACACCATAGCACCATCGTATAAACGCGAGCAAGCGTATATAGGCAAAACCCAACGCAACTATGCGATAACCGAGACGCGAGTGTTTAAAGCCGACACAGGCATACTGTCGTTCACCATGGCAAACTGGGTGGACGAACTATTCCGTTCGATGAACGTGCATATAGTGACCTTCAAGAATGGCAACCCGAACGTGGGCAAAGAGGTGATAATAACAGACTCGAAGTCGGAATACGACAACAAGCCAACATCGCTGCCTCGATTCAGCTTCTCATACCAGTATGCTCAGCGCAATCACAACGTGCTGAATATGGAACGTGCAGGCAGAATATTCGACAACACTTTTGACAATACCTTTGAATGAAAGCTATCCATTTCACCGAGATGCTGCGCCAGATAGACCTAGCATATCAGCATCGAGCGCTTGTAGACGTATACGCTTACAAGGGCGAAACAGGCGCCATTGTCCATTACAAGGGCTGGCTTGTGCACCATGTGGCATGGCGACAAGGTTTTATACGCTTGAGAAATCCTAAGAACCGAGAGCTGCGTACTATTCCCCAGATATTCATCATACAGATAAACAATCAAAAAATATACTTATGAGCAAAAACAAAAATACCCTGCAGCCTACATCGCATGCAGATGCTGACGGCTATCGCAAATATAGAATTGTGCCTACAGGAATAGGCTCGTCGTCGGAAGGCAACTCTGTAGCTTCAGAATATGGTGGCGACTCTATGAATGTTTTCGATGATGATGATCAGCCAGGAGCATCGAGCGTAAGGCAGATAGTGGTGAAGAAGCGAGAATATAAGTATGTGCAATGGGGCAGAAACGACCAATTGCCATACGACGTAAGGAAGAAGCTGATGGAGAATATGGTGACGGCACAATGTCAGCAGTTCAACATCGTGTCGTGCTATGGCCAGGGGGTGCGCTTCGTGGATAGAGAAACGAGAAAAGACGTGAGCGACAAAGAGATTCGCGACTTCTGTCTTTACAACTCGCTACAGGAGGTGTTCCTCGAGCAGGTGACCGACTTCAAGTTCTTCTTCTTCTCGGTAACGGTTATCATCCTATCTAAGGATGGCACTAAGATAGTGACGGTAAGAAACAAGGATGCCTCATACTGCAGGTTTGAATATGCAGGTTCTACAGCTTCAGGCAAGTCGGAACATGTGTTCTATGGCGACTGGCGACTCGGTTTCTTTGACGAGCGCAAGATTGAGGTGATACCATTGCTCGACTATTTCAATCCGCTTGGCGACCTGATGGTACGAATGGGCAAAATGCCTAATCCTGAGACAGGACTCAAGAATAAGCCTACCAAGGAGCGCAAGTTTGCTATATTGAGCCGTATGGCAACACCAGGCTGCCAGATGTATCCTGTGCCATATTACTCATCGATATTCCGCGATGCCTGGTTTGATATCTATCGCTTGATTGGTATCGGCAAACGATATATGATTAAGAATACTTCGGCTCCACGAGTACAGATAGAAGTGCACGAAGAGTATTGGGACAACGTTTGCGACAACGAAGGAATATCAGACGAGCCACTACGCAAAAAGCGCAAGGAGGAAGAGAAGCAGAACATCATCGACTTCGTGACAGGTATCGAGAACGCGGGTAAGGCTATGATTAGCGGATACTATGTAGACCCAAACGGCAAGGAGAACAGAATGGTGCGCATAGTGCCACTCAACGATGCCAACAAGAAGGAAGGTGGCAACTGGAGCGACGATATGAGCGAAGCTTCGAATGCTCTCTGTTTCGCCTTTGGCATTCATCCTAACCTGGTGGGAGCCACACCAGGCAAGAGTCAGATGAACAATTCAGGTAGCGACAAGCGCGAACTCTTTACGCTGAAGCAGGCTATAGAGAAGCCGTGCCATGACATACTGACCAAGCCATACCACCTGATACTTCACTACAACGGATGGAGCGACAAGGTGACGGTAGATGTGCCAATGATACAGCTCACCACTCTCGATGAGAACAAAGATGCCAAGAAGGTTACTAATTCTAATAGCAATAGCAATGACGACGATAATAATATCTAAAGAAGACTTCGAGCAAGCGCTGCCAGTAGGCTGCTCAGCTCATAGCGAGGTGTTTGAGAGTGTGATGCCTGCAATAGACATTGCTAACGACAACTACTCGAGTACTCTGCTTGGCGAAGCTGGCTTGAAACGGATAGCTGAAGAAGGAGAGAATGGCAGACTGCTGCAGTATTATAAAATCATGGTGTGTGTGGATGGTTTTCTCTCGGTATTCAGACAGTTGGACCTGGTGTTGACACCTACTGGTTTTGGCATCGTATCAAACGACACCATATCGCCTGCATCGAAGCAGAGGGTGGATGCGCTCGAGGGACAGCTACGCACGGCACTATGCAGGGCAAGAGCTATGACCGTGGATTTGCTACGATCTAAAGAATGGGGCAAGACGATGCAGGCTAAGAATTATATCCGCTACATCTATACTGAGAATTATTTCTTCTTCTCGCCCATGGCAACCAAGGCACGGTCGTATCAAGACTGGCAGGCTATGCAGCGAGCTATCATCGATGCCGACGAGACTCTACGCTTGAGAATTTCAGACGAACAGATGGACGATATCATCGATGCGTGGCGATGCGATGACCATGACAGGCTGACACCGTATGCAGGAATACTGCAGCTGATATGCGACTTCACAGACAAATGGAACGTAAGCGGAAAAGCAGCCATCTCTACCCCACTCTATCGACGTATAGAGCGCGAGGTGGAGCAGAACCCTGAGATATACTCTATATATCCAGAGACAGCAGCCTATGATGCTGCGCATATCGAGAGCTTCAAAAATACTAAAGATTCATCAGCATTTATATTCAATGGCTAAGACTATCAATATAGAATTAAAGGCTCCTCAGTCGTGGCGCGAACTGACTCAAGAACAGTTGCGCTATGTGTTCAACCTCATGGCAACCTTTGCAGATATGACGGTAGTTAAGACTTATATGTTTGTGCGCTTTACAGGCATCAGCGTGATAGAGAAGAATCGCTATGGCTGGAAGTGTGCTTATAAGCCTGAGGGTGAGAAGCAGAAGGTGTTCTATATAGAGGCGTGGCAAATTCATTCATTTCTTAAGCAGTTGAGCTGGGTGGACTCGACGGAGGACATGGGCAATAGGTTGGATGTTGTCCAAGGACTCCAGGCGGTCCATCCGCTTCTGCAGGAAGATACCGAACATAAACGCATCATCAGCTTTGGTGAATACCTCTGTATGGAACAGCAATATCAGCTATTCCACGAGACGAAGAAACAGGAGCATATAGATAAGCTCGCCTCGTTTCTGTACCGTAAGCCAGACTTCTCTCGTCCAGACGAGCTGAGTCTGACAATAGAAGAAAGCCTGGCAACAATAGCGTGGTTTGCCAATATCAAGTTGGTAATGTCGAGAGCCTTTCCTAACTTCTTCCGCAAGGCTACCGCTGACGACGTGACAGAGCTGTCGGTACTACAGTCGATAAACCTGCAGCTAAGAGCTCTGACAGATGGCGACGTGACGAAGGAAGCCGAGGTGAAACGCGTGGACTGTTGGCGAGCGCTGACAGAACTCGACGCTAAAGCCAAGGAGGCAGAAGACTTCAGACGCAAGTATCCAGACTTGAATAAATAACATATAATTCATATTACCATGGCAAAAGACCTTTTTCCAGCTCTCGACTATTTTACACAGCTTGCCAAGTCGAGCCGACTGGCACAAGACAACAAGTTTTATCCTTGCCTCTGCTCTGGTCCAGACTCTATACAGGGAGTGATGGAAAACTTCAGGAAGCAGCAGAACTTCATCATGGTGGACGATACCACCTCGCAACAGACCTTCTCGAATGGCGTAGGCTACTTCCGCAGAGATGTATATACGATATTCATCTTGGCTCATTATCGCATAGACGATATGATAGACAGAGAAGAGAAATTGAACCTATGCAGACAGATATTCAGGCAGTTTCACTCTCGCCTACTTCACGACCGAGACGAACTTGGCGACGACCGACTGACATTCCTGCAGCTGAATAATGTCTACTCATCCGAGTTGCCTCGATATTCATATAACGGAGTGACAGGACTGTACTTCATGATACAAAACGAGGAACCAATAGATATATGCTATGACGAATCGGAATGGACTTAAACCCAATATGACTGATGCCGAACATCAGAAATGGTTGGATGGATGGCAACAGTTTATGGTGGATATATGGCGTGAGCGAATGATGCAATTCACTCCACCAGTAAACGATACAGGAGCATTGGCACGCTCGATACAAGGCGTGGTACATCCTGGTCCTGTTACCACCATCGAGCACCATTTCCTTGAGTATGGTATATATGTGGCTCGAGGCGTGGGCAATGGATATAAGCATGATAACGGTGGCGACCTCAAGTTTCTGAAGGACTGGAAGACAAATCCACATCACAGACAGAAGCGTGACTGGTTCTCGAAGAAGTATCTATACTCTATCCATCGCCTGAACGAATTTGAAGCTTCATATTATGGTACCACATATAATGGTTTGGTATCATCGTTCCTTAGCCAGCTATTCAGCGACGGCAAAAATACTATAGATAGAACGATAAGGAGGTTTTAATTTTTAATCACCATTTTTATTATGTCAATACAATCAGAGTTTTCTGCTCTACGTGAACTCTTCACTAAAATACGCGACGAACGAGGCTCTCATGCCAACACAGCTAATCGTATAGGTTCGGCATTTCTTGCTCTATTAGATTATGTCCTTAATGCGCCATTCTTGCGTAAGGATAAAGAAGATGTAGCAGCTGGCGAAGTTACCTTTCTGCGAGGTCTTAAAATAGGCGATTACTCTTCTGTGTCATTAACTGGTGGAGAATGGTCTGTCGATGACAAGGAACACACACACCTTACTACCGATTATCTCGAAGTAAGAATGAAAGCTATCTTCGAGGAGTTGATGATTAAGAAGACATCCACTATAGGCGGTAATGTTATATTATCTCCTGCAGGAAGTGTGACAGCTCACGATGTACAGACAGTTAGCGTAATATACAACGATGTTTCACAAGAGGCATATCGTTGCTATTTTCTTGCAGAACAAGACGGCAACGAAATTAGTAACGACTTCGCAATAGGCGACCTAATACGTTCGGAAAGTTTCAATCTAAACAATGGGAAATACCACAAGATGGGCAATCACTTCTTGTGGAGACTGTGTATTGGCAGAGACGATAAAGCAATAGAGAAGAATGGCAAAAAGTATCATTATATAGACCTTTCTGTAACAGATTGCGCAACAAATAGCGATAGACCAGCTAAGGGTGACGTCTTAAATCAATGCGGAAATAGAGACAACCCAGAGAGACAGACATGTATGTTCTTCTCTTCTGTTGGTACTTATGCTCCAAGTATCACCTTATATCAAGGAGTAGACAATTATTCATTCGACAAGAAAGAGTATATAGAATATGGAGTGAATAATTCTTCTAAGAAGGCATTCTTCAATGTATATGGAGATATGTATATAGGCGACAGACCTACCGCTGAGAATAACTATGAAGGTAGCACTTATGTAAAATTTCAGCAAGATTGTAATGGTAAAGGCAAGCCACGTCTTCAAATAAAAGCAGAATTAGATATCAAGAGCACTATTGGCGGTAAAAATATCGATAAGTATATCGAGGATAACACATTGAGCGAGGCTGCAGTTAATAATATTATTAACAATTCACAAATCATATCAGACTTACAAAATCAAATAGATGGAGCTATAGAAACATGGTTCTATGAAGGTATTCCTACACTTAGTAATGTTCCTGCTGCAGAGTGGAAAACTGATAGCGATAAGAATATACATCTTGGAGACCTATATTACGACACGTCTACAGGCAAAGCTTATAGATTTGCTATGGTCGACAATATATATAAATGGTTAGCAATAACAGACACCGATATAGTTAAAGCTCTCGAAACAGCAAGCAAGGCGCAAGAAACTGCAGATGGTAAGATGAAAGTGTTTTGCCAACAGCCTACACCTCCTTACTACGAGGGCGACTTGTGGGTTAATGCAACATATCCTCAAGACGGAAGTGTGTACAAAAATGACATATTGAGATGTAGTACAGGGCGAACATTTGGTGCGTTTAACATCAACGATTGGACATTGTCGTCTAAATATACTGACGACACTGAAGCTCACAAGGCTCAAGACGCTATTGCTAAGACACAAGAATCGCTACAGAATCTGTCTAATACTGTAAGCAACGACAAAAGCGCCTTTGATAAGTACACACAGGATGGTTATGTTGATGGAGCAGAGATTGTTGCGATGCAACAAGACATTAAGCGCTTGGTAGACGACTATACGGCTGCCGAGAAAGCTTATAACGAGGTTGTTGGAAGTGAGGTTCTGAAAACTGATACAGGAGCAGAGACTAAGGAACTTACAGATCTGAAGATTGCCAAACAAGCCTTAGATAGCGCTCATAAGGATTTAGTAGATTATCTTAATGATATTACTAAGAGATTTAATGAATCAAATGATACTGGCAAGAAAACTATCAGCAATCGTGTTGGCACTCTCTTCGATAATTTTCAGACTGCTTATAGCGCCTTTTATAATGCTCTCGGCATAGCTAATGCGTACATAACGAGTTCTATCTACTCGATAACCTTAGGTAATGTGACTAATTATGATAATCTCAAGTATCTTAAGAACGCATTGCAAGGAGATAGTACTATACAAGGTGGACTCATGCTGTCAAGCACTATAGTGCTTAGAGATGCAAAAGGCGCTGCTGTAATGAGTGGAATGAATGGTATAGTTGATGAAACAAAACAAAACCAAGGACTTGAGAGTATAGCAACATGGTGGGGAGGCGCTTTTGCTGATAAAAAGACATTCCTTCGTGCAGGGCAATCGATAGCAGATACTATAGAAGGTAAGAATGCTGTCACAGACTATGCAACATCACTTGTTAGATTCGACGGAAGTGGTTATCTTGCAGACGGTGCAATATGGTGGGATAAGACAGGTAATGTACACGCTAATCCTGCTTCATTTATAATAAGCGAAAAAAATGTGGGAGTATATCTATCCTTCTTAGAACCTGTGTGGAAACCAGGAATAACAGATAATACTCTAATTGACAATGTGCAATATCTCATTGCGAAGAAAGACTTTCGTTCCTTGGTCGGAATAGATTCGCTCGCTACAGAAGGATATCTTAAAATCGGTGGCGCTTACCTTGTATGGGACAATACAAATAAGGCTATCAGAATCGCAGGAGACAAGGATGGCAAAACTTTGGCGAATCTGTATACAACGGGTGGCATTACTGCTTATGGTGCTGGTAGCGGAACTGATGGCGGTGGAGGGCTGAATGGTTCGGTGCAGACGTATGCTAATGCTATCAGTTTGACAACTGCAGGCAATGAACTGTCTCAGATAGCCAGTGCTTGGAGTATTAAGAAGCTCTATGACAAGATAGAGGCTATTGATGTTAGCGACCAGCTGACAAATTATCTGCAGAAAACGGAAGCTGCCAATTTGTATCAACCAAAGGGGCATTATCTAACTTCGCTTGGAATCAATGTTCCTACAGGTCTTACGGTGTCGGGTTCTCCTGTAACCTCAAGTGGAAATATTACTATTGGGCTGGCTGCAGGCTACTCTATACCGACAACCGCCAAGCAGACCAACTGGGATACGGCATATAGATGGTATACGGCTATAGCAGGCAAGGATTCGGATGGTGCTATCAATAAATGGGACGAGATTGTGGCATTCTTGGCTAAGATTGATGACTCAACGACTCTGGATGGAATAATTGGTGGTATAAACTCTTCGATATCTGCCGAGACATCGAGGGCTAAGGCTGCAGAAGGTGCGAATGCTACGGGTATAGCTACTCTGCGTAGTTATTTTAGTAATGGCGTGGCGAAGAATGCAAAAAATGCAGATACTTTAGATGGGTATCATGCAGCGGATATTCAGCAGGCAGGTTGGGTAAATCTGTACAGATATGGCACTGACTATAGAGAGATAAAATGGACGAGGATTGGCAGATTTGTTACTAAGATATCAGATAGTGTAGAAAACGACGGAATGATAGAATTCTGTTCGAATGGTGATCAGAACTATTGGTATTTTGCTTATGGTACATTGATGCTGTCGTCTTCATCTACGTCGTCAAGATCTTTGATGTTGACAACTCACGGGATGGGTAGCATACATTTCTATGCTGCTATCGACGATAATGGGTATATATGGCTTGGGCATAATGCTTGGCGCACGGGCAATTCGAAGTTCAGAGTTCTGTGGGCGGGCAAGTATGTTGAAATGTATGATTCTAATCTGATTATGCAGACTAAAGCTCCTGTAGATAAATATGTGACAGATAATGGAACTTTCAAGATGGGACAAGGTGTGAAGGGTATAAACTATCTGAAGAACGTGAATGCATCATCAGCATCGAAGCTTGAGACAACGAGAAAGCTGTGGGGACAGAATTTTGATGGCACGGCAGATGTTAATGGTAGCATTTTTGTGCCTGGTGATAAGAATATCACTATTGGCAATATCAGATTGGAATATGACGCAAGCCATAAGGCTTTGAAGATTACGAATACTGCGACTGGCGAAATGGCGAATCTGTATGCAACGGGTGGCATTACTGCTTATGGTGCTGGTAGCGGAACTGGTGGCGGAGGTGGAGGGCTTGATGCTACAGTGAAGCTCTTCTCTGAAGCAATAGCCCTCACGCAAGACTCTCGTGGGTTTGTTGCGTCGGCATATTCTGTTGCAGCTCTTAATAGTAAGATAGCAACATTGCAGACTGATGTTACTACATTGAGGGCCGAGCGTAAATTAGATTATAGAGATATAGATTTTGGTTTGTCGTCTGGCAATTCTTCTATTGATAATTGGCATACTTACCAAGATGTTGCAGAAGGCATGTTTATACTTGTTGACAACAAATATGGTCAAGGGCAAAGCATCGGCGTGTTGTTGCAATATAAAGATAATATGAATCATGCACTTAACCAGGTTGTGATATCAAGCTGTGAATTGTTGCCCACCGAAGAGAACTTCAGTTCGCATCGAGATGGAATAATGTTCTTTAAGTGTCGCTCATGGAACACTTTAACAGCGCCAGGATATGCAGGGGCAAAAAACACCTGGAGCGAGTGGCATGATATCAATGAGAGAATTACAGATGATGATATTGATGAACTTTTTAATTAAAAAACTATGACGAAATACTTAGACTTTGAAGGACTTAAACATTTTAAGAAGAAGATAGACGCTGAATATAAACCTGCATTAAATGGCAAGGCAGACAACGATATTGGTATCTTTACAACAGGTGTTGCTACTCCTGAGCTTCACGTTAATTCTAATAATGCTGATGAAAAAAGTGCTAATGAAGTGCTCGCAACAGGATCGAATGGTACAGCAGATATTCTGATACTGCATAATAATTCTAATGGCGCAGCGTTAGAATTGATTAAAGCCAACGTAAATGGTATAACTGTTAATTCATACGCTGCATTATCGTCATTACCAGGTGAAAATATTAACGCTAAAGATTGGACACTTACAGGGCGAAAAACTGATATTACTGGTGATTCTATCACTTCGCCTAAGATTGTTAAGGCTGGTGGTACTTCCAGTGAGATTTTGATGGCTGATGGTTCTGTAAAAGACTTTGTGTCCCTTGCTTCCATTCCACTTACAGGCTCGATTAATCTAACCACAGAGAATGCCGTCACCTTAGCTGCTAAGTATGCCAAGGTGGCTAATAATAGCATCAACTTCTATGTCATAGCAGATAGCCGTGGTAAATTGCCATCATCAGAAACTCGCATAAATATAAACTCTGGTATTACATCTCTTGTAGGTGCAGAGGGTGCTAATGTTGGTGATTTGTTCGTTGTCGGCAAACTTAGTCTGAAGCCTGTATATAAGATAATTCCTCTTAATGATGCTAAGGCAGAGAACTCTACCTATAAGGGTACACAGGGTGTGGTTACTCCTTGGGATAAGTCGCAGATTAACAAGGTCGCTTCTGTTGAATCTACTGCTAATGCTGCAAAGAATAATATGCCGACATATGGCGAAAGCAATATGAATAATGCTTTAAGGACTGGAATGTATCCATGGTGTACTCTTGGCAGACCGTCAGGCTCGCAAGGAGCTTATACCTGTGTAGTACTGGCATCAACGACGGCAGATAGCAATGGCTATACAACTGTGGAGCAGACTGCTTATGGAAGACAGAACGAAAAAGGCAAAATATATAAGCGCATTATCTTCGTTAAGTCTGGCGTTACAGAATATGGAGACTGGATAGCTATAGGATAAAGGAGGTGAAGAAATGAGTGTAGATAGAGGAATAATTGTAGCTCCCGTCACCATCGATGACGTGAAGCAAGTATTAGGCGAGAGCACTAATGATTTGGCAGCGCTCTGCCGAAGTAGTAATATCAATATGATGAGCAAATATAAGCCTGTGCCTTTAGCTGAGACATTCGTAACAGATTCGCTTAATGCTGATAAAAGAACGTGGACTGCCAAGAGTGGCGCAGGATGGTGGATTGGCAATCCTAATATAGGAGATGGTGTATTCGGTATGCGAATTGTCAACGATGTGCAGCAGGCCAAAGAACTTGGCAGATGGACATACAATAAGCCTACTGGAACTTCAGAAGCTCCTTATCGTCTGTCAGACTTCATTGGTTATAACAGTAACGAGAATGAAAATAACTTTCCTCTTCGAGCAGAAGTGTACGGATATAACTCAGAAAAAAATGTGGTGTATGATGACAATGTTGTTTGCATATTGTTTCAGGGTGGTGATGATCCTGTTTATCCGAATAACACATTTTCGTTGGGCGATCTGCTGAATATGCTACGTAAGGGACTTGGAGATAATATCTATCCTGCAATCTGTATATACAACGAGACTAAAGATAGGAAGACGTTCGTGTCTTCAGATGTACCTATGAAGCCTGGAGTTATGAACGATGAGATAACTATCTTCCGTGTAGATTTTAAGCACAAGGGAAAAATATATGAGGGCGAAATACTTGATGGTAATTATTGCGGATATCTAACTGGGTATGAGGTTGGCGATAGGCTGACATTTATTCCGCTCCTTTGCTCGACAACTGGTCACGATCCTACAGCCTTCCCTCAATGTATCGTATGCCCTGCAGTAAAGAATACTGTAGAATTCTGTGATGCATATGTTACATTGCCATTGGCAGATAGTGGTAACAAACCTGTTACTACGAAAAGCATTGTGGTGAATATTAGCAATCTCAAACTGAGACAGGAGGTAGGACAGATGTTGTACTATGACAACTCTGATAATACTGCAGGTGTTATTAAATCAGAAACGCTCTTGAAAGTCAGCTTCACACTCTCTACTGATTATCTCACGAATCTTAGGATTAGACTTGTTGGCGAGTCTGATGACGGAGAAGGTACATATCTGAAGACAGATGATGTCAGTATTGATAGTAATAATGTGAACAATTTTGCCATCAACGAGAAAAGCTTCAAGATGAAATCTTACGGCTCATTATCAGATGCACAGAAAGGGGTGAACGCTGATTACAGCTTCGGTATTCCTATACAGATAGCTTATGCAGAGCGTGAGAATACTAAATGCCCAGACTGGACAGTTCGAATAGAACTCGAGGCAGACAAAGCCACAGGAGCAGACTCGAATACGCGATACGAATTTAAGTTTGATGGTGGAGGTGTTTCGGCAGATGGTGTGATATTAAATGAGAAATATTAGAAAGTAAGAACCGTGAGCGTATTTTTATTTAGTTTATGCTCATAATATCTTTGCCTATATATAACAACAATAAAATCCAACTATGATAGAAAATATCCGTTCACTATGCGTAGGCATCGCCATCGCAGTTATAGCCTTCCTCAAGCCTATCGAGGGAGAGCTGACATCGCTAATGATAGTATTCTTTCTTAACTTCTTTTTTGGGTACTTGTCTGGTATGATAGCCAATCATGAAGACTTCAGTATTAAAAAGGCTTTAAGATGTGGAGCTGAAGCTACTGTGTTCTTCATACTATGTTGTGCCATATATACTGTTGGTCAGATGAAGCATCAGTACGAAGGAGCTCTGCAATGTGTGAGCTTCGTTACATACGTGGTACTCTACTTCTATGCTCTCAATATACTGAAGAACCTGAAGAAGATATTTAAGCCTGGTACTACACCATGGCAAATTGTATCCTTCCTGTATTATATACTTCGATTCAAATTCATCGAGCGCATACCAGGACTGGCAGAATACCTCAATATTGCAGAACGACAAACCAACTAAACATAATACATCATGCAATTATCACAGCACTTTACTCTCGAGGAGCTCACTCGTTCAGTAACAGCTCGCAACAGAGCTATTGACAACACTCCATCTAAGTCAGACCTTGCAAACTTGAAGCTACTGGCAGAGACAGTCTTGGAGCCATTGCGCATAGCATTCGACAAACCAATCATCGTAAGCTCAGGATATCGCTGCCAGGAGCTCAATAAAGCTGTTGGTGGTTCAAAAACTTCACAACATCTATTAGGGCAAGCTGCAGATATCCACGCCATGGGTAGTACGAAGGAAGACAATAAGGCCCTATTTGAGACAGCAGTATCTCTTATTCGTCAAGGCGAAATCAGCGTAGGACAATGTATCGATGAGTATAACTACTCGTGGGTACATATCTCTATACCAGGTAAGCATGTTAACAACATAATCCACATAAAATGAAAAAGAAAGATTTTCTTATGCCTGCAATACTGATAGTCATTGCAGTCGTAATAATCTTCATTATGACCTTGCTCGTTAAGAGAGAGCAATACAGAAGAAAAATTGAACATTTACAATCTCAGATAGAGATATTGAACTCATGGAATGTCTATCCGAGTGTTGTTTATGACACCATTCACGATACGGTTCCTGTAGCATCAGCACCTGCTCTTGTAGTAACGAAAGAGGAATACAAGAAGGTTACAGATAAGGCTCTGCTAAAAGACTTAAATGTAAAACCTGCAGCAATAACCTCACAGCTTCAGACGGAGATATCGACACGAGACAGCATAAAGTTAAGAGCAGCACCTAAAGATAATGACTACATATATCATGACCAGTGGACAGACATACACTTATCTCTAAAAGATTCCATGCTAAGATATGATATGCGCGACTCTATAGCAATGTTCATCGTGCGTGACTATAAACATAGATTTCTCTTCTGGCGTTGGGGAACGAAAGGCTATAATGTGAAGCTTGTGAATTTTAACCCTCGTGCTACAATTAAATATCTGAAGTATGTGAAAGTGGAATAAAAAAGCAAGAAAACTTGGCAATATAAAGAAAAAGGTTTATATTTGCGATATAATAATTAAAACATCAAGAATATGGATACTTACCTTCTTTTGTCAGCGGTGTTCTTCGTAATGCTTATCTTGTTTCAAGGCTTACAGTCGGTAGGTAAAAAGATGAACAAGATAGCGAATACTTATGGTGTGCCTAAAGAAAAGCCACAGCCATACGTTAAGAGCGAGCCTAAGGTTGAAATAGCAAAAGAAGAAAGCAAGAAACCTGAAGACGATAACTCTTTTGCTCAAAGATGCAAGCGACAAATTGAATACGAGAAAACTCTTACTCCAGGCTCTGAAGAATTGAAAAAAGTTCGCGAAGACTTTAAGAAAGCATATTTAGAGGAGCGCGAGAGTGTAAGAGTGAAAATGTGCGAAGCAAGTGATGCTTGGGATGAAGCCAAACCTAAGTCTGCTGAATATTATGCAGAAAAAGAAAAATGGTTCAAATTTCATGATTTATACATGTCTATGGGAAGAGATTTTTTCTATTACACAAAGTGTAGAAATTAATTTTGTATTTTTCCCCATATATAATAAGTGCTACATTTGGCTCATAAACCAAATGTAGCACTTATTATATGGAAAAAACTCAGACTTTTCAAACAATCATAAGTCTCAATACTCAAGAGGCGAAAAACGAGATAGCAGATCTTGAAAAGCGTCTTGAAGTATTGAAGAAGAAGAAGGCGGATGCTCTTCGTGATCCAGGAACTTTAGTTAAAGATATCAATAAGTTTGATAAAGAAATAAAAGCAGCAGAGGCGAGTCTTAAAGCTTATGGTAATAATGTATCCAAAACTATTGAAACAATAAATAATCTTGAGACAGCTTCACTCGGCGATATTGAGAAGGCTGCTCGAGAGGTGCGCCGTGCTATGAAACAGGCGACAACTGTGGAAGAATACAACAAACTAAATAGATATCTTCAAGATTGCAAAGACCGCATGGACGAATTAAAGGCTTCGTCTATACAGTCTAAGAAAGAACTGCAAGCACTCGATCAAGCTGCTGATAATCTCAAGAACGTTTTAGGCAACATTAATGGCGCATCTCTTAATGAACTGACAGCTGCAGCTGCCTCGCTGCAACAAAAGCTTGGAGATATCAAACCAGATGATACCGCTTATCACGAGACTGCTGAAAACCTGTCTAAGATTAAAAATCGTATTCAGCAACTTAGCGCTTCTCAGAAGGAGGCGAACCTTACAATCGATAAATATGACGAGGAAATAAAGGCTGCTTGCAAATCATCGCAAGACCTTGAGCGAGAGAATAAACTTATTAACGAGACTCTCAAGAATATAAGTGGCTCGTCGCTACGTGACCTTCAGTATTCTCTTAAGATTGTAAACGAACGACTCGCTGATCAGAAGCAAGGTACTGCAGCATTCGAAGATCTGACTGACCATGCCAAGAAATTGAAAGCACAGATAGCTGCTATTAATGGAGAACAAGAGAAGTCAGAATCCCTCTTCGGTAAAACAGCCAACTTTCTCAATAAGAACTGGGGTGCAATAACTCAGACTATTGCAGCGTTCTCTGGTTTGTCAGCCAATGTGCGTCAATGCGTGGATGCCTATACAGAGATGGACCAGGAGATGAACAATGTACGAAAGTATACAGGTCAGTCAATGGAAGAGGTGATGGAGATGAACGAGGACTTCAAGAAGATTGATACACGCACACCACGTAAACACCTTAATGAGCTCGCTGAGTCTGCAGGTCGCCTGGGCATTACTTCAAAAGATTCTATTGAGGAGTTTGTCGATGCTGCCGATAAGATTAGCGTAGCTCTTGGTGATGACCTTGGAGATGATGCCATCGATAAGGTAGGTAAATTAGCTATGGCTTTCGGTGAAGATGACAGGCTTGGTTTGCGTGGTGCTATGCTCGCTACAGGCTCTGCCATTAATGAGCTTGCTCAGAACTCATCTGCATCTGCTGGATATTTAGTAGAGTTTACCGCTCGTGTGGCAGGTGTGGGTAAACAGGTTGGTTTGACACAAGCTCAAATAATGGGCTTTGGTGCTGTGATGGACGAGAATATGCAGAAAGATGAAATGGCTTCGACGGCTTTCTCTCAGCTTCTTACTAAGATGTCGACCGACACTAAGACATTCGCTAAGATGGCAGGCGTTGACCTCAAAACATTCTCTAATCTCGTCAAGACAGATATAAATACTGCAGTATTAACTCTCATGGATAATCTGAAGTCTAAGGGAGGCTTCGACCAACTCGGCAAGATGTTTGGTGATATGGGACTTGATGGCACACGTGCTGTCGCGGTCCTCTCTACTATGGCTGATAAGATAGATGATGTACGCTCTCGGCAAGAGATTGCCACAAACGCATATAAAGAAGCAACATCTGTTATTGAAGAGTTCGACGTTCAGAACACGACTATACAAGGTGATATTGAAAAAGCTAAGAATCGTTTCCATGAATTGGCTATCGAATTAGGCGAGAAGTTGCTGCCTGTAGTTAAATACAGCATCAGTACTGGAGGAATCGCCATCAAGTTGCTGTCAGTTGCGACATCATTCACTCTGAAATATTGGAGGGTTATAGTAGTGCTTGCATCTGGTATCGTTGCCTACACTTTGGTTGTCAAGGCAGAAGCTATTGCTGAGAAAGCTGCAACAGCAGCCAAGATGGCGAGTGCTGCAGCAGATAAACTAAAAGCTGTACGTACAGCGTTTGCAGCATCAGCTCAAGAAGCATATAATATAGCCGTAAAAGTTGGTACTAGACAGATAACTCTAGCTACAGCTGCTCAGCAGCTATGGAATAAGGCTATACTTGCCAATCCGTATTCTGCAATTTTGGCTACAATGGTAGCAGTAACAGCAACTCTTGTTGCTTTTACGTCGAAAGCTGATAAGGCGACAAAGGCGCAAAGAGAATTGAATGAAGCTAATGAAGAAGCTGCAGCAGACTGCCGCTCAGAAGTAGCAGAATTGTCATCACTTGTGAAATTGGCACAGGACAAATCATCTTCTGACGAAGTTAGAAAAGAAGCTATCAAAAAGCTGCAAGAGAAATATCCTGGATATCTCGATAATCTTAATCTCGAGAATATATACTCAAATAATGCTCGTAAGGCTGTTGATAACCTTACGGATTCTATACTGGCACAAGCTAAAGCTCGCGTATACCTATCCAAGGTAGAAGAACTTGAAAGAGAAAAGCAGAATGTGAACGAAGAATACCTTAATGATTGGTGGGGAAAAATGTCGCATACATTCACTTCTCAATTTCAAGCTTTAGCCAATAACATTGCTCACTATGCGGAGAAAGGATACAATGCGGTATCACAAGGCGTTGGCAATTGGCAATTCAATAGAGGGTTAAAAGGTTTCAAAGAAGGCTGGAATAAAGAAACATATATTGAACGTGAAGGTTATGGTCTTAATATTGCACAACAATATAACAGAAACCATCAAGCCGAACTAAATGACTTGTCTAGGATGCAAAATGTATATCTTGAAAAATATCGAGAGGTACAGAAGCAGGAAGCCGAGAATTTAAAGAATGTTCGAAAGGCAAACAAAGATCTTGGAAGCCAGGGGGACCAATCTACTTCTAACAATAACAAAGAGTACGAATCGGAAGCTGAGAGAAAGAAGCGAGAGCAAGAAGAACGTAAAGCTGCTATTGCTACACGAAAAGCTGAGGCAGAACGTAAACGTAAAGAGGCACAGGCAAAAAAAGACTTGCAGGCTGCCATTAAGGCTCAACAAGCTATCACAGATGCAGAACTTGTAGAAAATTATCGTCGCTATACAGATGAGAATCTCGCATACCGTGACTTTATGCAGCAGCAATATGAAATCAAGAGCAAAGGTATAGATGCCCAAATAGAGCTCTACGGCAAAGACTCTGACGAGGCACAGGCATTAATCAAGAAGAAGACAGAGCTCGAAAAGCAATATCAGCAAGATATGCTTAAGATGGATAACGAAGAAATACAGCGCAAGCATGCCAATATAGCTATAGACTTGCAAATGGCATACGAGAAAAAAGGTGCTCAAGAGAAGTTATTCAAAGATGGAAATACGCTAAAAGAAGAACTATATCATAATGAAGATGCGCTAAATGAAGCTATGTATCAGAATGATATTAATATGCTCAAATCTCGTCAAAGCCTATATAAGAAGGATTCGCAGGAGTGGCTCGACATTGATACAGAAATTAAGCAACGACAGAAAGAGCAAGAACTGACACGAGAACAACGATATAACGATCTCCTGGCTCAATATCGTGCAGAGTGGGGGCGTAAAGATATTAAGGAGCAAGAAGATATTGCTCTCAAAGGTCTTGATTCATTGCACTCTAAAAAGCTATTGAAGGAAGAAGAGTATGAAGAGATGAAAAAGAAGATTCGACTTCACTATGCAGAACTTGAATCTTCTGAAAATCTTAAGAACTCTGCAGGGGAGCAATTTAAGCAGAATGTTCAATCTGCATATAATACTGCTTCAAATAATGCACAGGCAGATTATAGCGACAAGCATCCTAACGGTCTCAATGTAGGTAACTTACTGACCTCAGATATTGATATATACAAGTCTACTCTTGATAATATTAAGAGTATGGAAACAGAGAGTGTTATCTGTCATCAAGAGGCTATGGCTGCCATGTCGGAAGCGACTGCAAATATGTGTAATAATCTTGTTACTAAGATGCAGGCTGCAATGGATACCGTCTCTCCTCTGCTTAGCGGAATGTCGTCGTATTATGCTGCTCAGTCAGACTACGAGGTTACCGTAACAGAGAAAAAGTATGAGAAACTTATAAATGCAGCTGGCAACAATACTGCCAAAACCAAGAAACTCGAAGAGAAGAAAGAGAAGGAAGTTGCAAAGATTAAGAGTAAATATGCTCGTAAACAGGTAGCAATGCAGATTGCTCAAGCTATTGCTCAAACTGCGCTATCAGCTATCGCAGCATATAGTTCTGCTATGCAGGGCGTGCCATATCCTGCCAACTTAATACTTGCGCCAGTAGCAGCAGGTATTGCTGCAGCTGCAGGTGCTATACAGATAGCGGCAATCAAAAAGCAACAGCAGGCTCAAGAGGCTGGCTACTATGAGGGTGGTTTTACGTCTGGTAAACGCTACAGAAGAGAAGCTGGAGTTGTGCACGAAGGCGAATTTGTTGCTAATCATAATGCAGTCAACAATCCTTCTATCCTTCCTGCTCTACAACTTATAGACCAGGCGCAGCGCAATAATACAGTTAGCACACTTACTGCAGCTGATATTTCTCGTTCTATAGGTCAAGGTGGAGCGACGGTGGTGTCAGCTCCTTCGGTTACTGTACAGACAGATAACGAGGACTTGAAGAACACTATCGATGATACAAACATAGTTATCGACAACTTGAGAGATTTGCTTGCTGCAGGTGTTCATGCAAAGTTGTCGATGGCAGAATTGGATAGAGAATGGAAACATTATCAACGTTTACAAAGCAATAAATAGTATGATAGTATGTACAATCGATGGCAAAGTAGGTGTGCCATCATCATCAGAAGAGATTAAGGTTACATTCGAGAATCAATATATCAGAGATTCAGGCTCGTACACCTATGACATTTCATTCCCAATGTCAATACACGAGAATCAAGTATTGTTTGGTAATGTGCAGCGCATGGACGTTAAGAAGACATTGCCAGACTACGAAGATTGTAAGCTATATGTTGACAATATTCTTGTTATGAGTGGCAAAGCTACTGTAACAAGCATCACCAACGAGGCTGTGAAGCTACAGCTCGTTGGTGGTAAGTCTCGCATTAAATACAATGCTAAGTTTGAATCGCATTATATTGACGAAATTGACTATCCGAGAGTTGTCGTAACAAAAGGTCTCGATAGAGAAGGCTATGCAAGTATATCAAGAATTAACTTCAATGGCACCTGGCCTCTGTATCATGCAGACGAGCCATTGATGGTCGACTTTACTGATTACAATTTCGTTGGTCAACCAGGTGTCGCAGCCTTCAACCCTATTAATGATGAGCATAATGAGGATACCTTAAATAATGCTGTTGTATGGGTTAAAATAGATAAATTTCGAGTTGATGGTATGCACTGGCCATCTGGTGATAGATTAGTCATGTATAATCTCGCTGTTCAACCTTTTCTGATGTATGTCATCAAAAAGGTTATGGAGTATGAAGGTTATAAGCTTATACGTAACGACTTCGACGTAGAACCATGGAATAGCATACTCATAGCAAATGCAATGAACACGGTAAACATAAAAGACGCTCTACCACATTGGAAGGTATATACTTTTCTGGAGGAGGTGAGAAAACTATTCAATGCGTCTATTGTTTTTGATGAGCTTGCGAAGACTGTCAAAATACTCTCAACAAACGAACTTGGCACAAACGATATCGTGAGCTACGAATGCTCTGACGAATATACTTGTGAGTATGACGAAGATGGTTTATCTAACTTGGCTACCTCGAACATAGAATACGACTTCGATTCATCAGTAAACCATGATTGGAGAGATTATATCTCACAATCAGTACAAAAAAAATTTGAAACAAAGGAATATAATACTTACAAGGAACTTGAAGAAGCGTATTATAATATGAAACAACGTGAACAAAGTACGCAAATATTCAAAGTTGACAATAAATATTATATATCAGGAAAGGAGCCTGCCTGGTGGGATGATCCTAATAGTGAAAGATTATACAAAGGTTTAATACGCTGTGGATTTTTCAATCCTCTTATAAGAGATACGGAAAGTGACGACTATGTAAGTCTGAAGATTAGTCCTGTAGCAATGGTAAAGAGGAGAAAGAATAATACTAAGGGCTTTTGGTACAAAGAAGACAAACAAGTAAACAAATGGGTGTATGTTCCATCGGTTCCAAACGAGAAACAAGCATCGCTTGATAATATGGAGGTCGATGACGAAGGAGAATATTACACAACCGTTCAAGATGCTATGCAAGGAATGGTAGAAGATACGACCACCACGGAGGAGGAAGATATATCGATGCCAATTATGTTTCAAAGCCCATATTTATGGAGTCTCAGCACAAATGGTAGTACATCTTATAATGACAAAGTACACGATGGAGAAGACGTTAGGCAAAGAATTCCTAAGACCTACACAGCGTCTGGTATGTACGAAATGTTCTATAAAGAACCGGAAGAGGCATCTCTATCACTACCGAATATATCAAGAGTAACAGGTAATCTTAAAATAGGTAAGCATAATCTGATAACCTATGATTTGATAACAGAGGATATTCCAGACCCTTCTAAGATCTATCTCCTTCGTAATAAGAAATATGTATGTGCAAAGATAGAGGTCTATATTCGGCAAGGAAAAATTAGTAATATGAAAAAGGGTTATTTCTACGAGGTTTTATAGTTCCCCTCGGAAATGCTTAGTTTCTTCGTGAGCAACCTTTTCTGATTTGAGATATTTGTTGGTGACAGAAATGTCCGAATGTCGAGCTTGGTCTCGTGCAACAACAATACCTTCAGCATTAGCCAAATCTCGAATGCCAGAATCCTTAAGACTGTAGAATTGGTATGAGTTAGGGAAGCCAAGCGCTTTCCTTACTCGTGCCCATTCTTGTCTGAATCGATTAATAGCAATTTGTTCTTTACCTGGTCTAACATCTTTGCCAAATAGATAATCAGAGGATGGATTATTAAAAATACCTTGATCTATCATTAATTTAAGTATCGTATCATTAAGAGCTACCGCCTGTTCCTTTCTATTCTTAGATACATCTGCAGGTATAGTAATTGTCTGATACTTAATTGATATATATCCAATTTTGATGTGACGCAATTCTTCAGGACGAATGAAAGTATAATATTCCATCATGCAGGCAAGATAGAACCATGGACATTTCTCTAAAGCATACTCCTTGAGTTTTCGCAAGTCTTCAGTTTTGATAGCATCACGGAACTTTTCGCCTTCCTTCATCATTGATATGGTCTCAACGCAATTTTCCTTAATATACTGCCGATCTACGAGCCATGTAGCAAATGTAGATAACCAGGTGCGATAATTGTTGCGTGTCTTAGGTGATCGCTCCTTATCGAAGACTATATAATCGAGAAAATCAACGACAAAAGTTTTGTCAAACTGATAAACATACTTTATTGAGATTTTTGCCTCCTCGATATAGGATAGCAATACCGATAATCGACTACGATAGTCGACTGCAGTCTTAGATTTGAGCATTCCTTTCTTCTCAGCAATTTTAGTATAATCGGTATAGCGTTTAATAACGACATCCCAAGTAGTATAAATCCTTGACTTGTCTGTATTAAGAAAAGGATTCCAGCCAGATATAAGCAATTGCGTAAGGTTAGTGATGAGAACTGATGCTATATTCTTTCGCTCATTCTTTGCATATTTATTAAGCATATACTTTTTTCGCTTGAGTCCGTCAATAGTAGGATCATAAACATAAAAATCTACATACCAATCCTTACCAGTATGCAACCTTGGAAGAGTATATCCTATTATATCTTTTGACGATAAGAGTTTTTTAGGTGTTGGAAACATTTTTTTACATTGTTTGTCCGAAGACAACCAATGCTATTAATAATATAGCGTCCGAATACCGTCCCACTATCCGCAACGCCTTGAAAAGATTAATGGTCGAACTCCTCTATTTAAGAGGAGTTCGACCATTTTTAGTTGCGGAGGCAAGATTGGGAGAAAATGTATAAATTTCCCAACTTTGCCAATTTTTAGAAATAGCATTGTTTGACTTCATCACAGGTTATTAATTATTTTCCGTCTCTCGCTTGTCCAAGCTGGAGCACCATATCAAGTCTTTTATCGAGAGCTTCATTAGTATTTTTTAAGTCTTCAATACGCTGATTCTTCTCTTCGATGACCATTTTTAGTGCTTTTATTTCAGCCCTCAATGTAGTAACATCTGTATTTACATAGTTATCATTAATGATGTTGTGATATCCGTTTACTGTCGGAGCGTCCGAGCTATCGTCCTTCTTAATAAGGATATCTTCTATCGAGCAATCTAAGATTTCTGCCATCCTAACCAATGTTGAAACCTTAACGTCTGGCCTGGCATCGAAATAGCTCAAACTATTATGACTCTTTGCTCCCCACAAGCTTTTACTGAAATCAGTAATGCTCATTCCTGTCTTAAGCAGAAGTTCTTTAACCCTCGCGCTTTTAATAATGTTGTTTTCGTAACGCATATTTAATAAAGGTTAAGTCCTTCTTTGTTAGGAAAGTTTTCTCCTAATAAAGTAGGATTATTTGGTTATTTATGTTTATCTTTGTCGCAAAGTTAACAATAACATTTGACGTAAACAAGAGAAAAATGGGAAAATCCGAAAATGTAAACCCTATGGTTTATTATCAGAATCTCTCTAAAAAAGAGAAAAGCCAGTTCCTTTTATATTTATCAACAAGATACGGTATGAAGGCAAACACTATTAGCAGAAAACTGGCAAAAAAGCCAAATAGCAAATTAAACAAGCTCGAGGAAGTCACGATCCAAGAGGTAATAGAAGAAGGCTTATGGAAGATATAGAATTCCACACCTCACCCAATGGCAAGGTGTATTATAGTGTAAATGGAGGTGATGAACGAAAATTAACCAAGTTCAGCACAGAGATTCATCCCCTACTCTCCATTATAGAAGAGCGTTTCCCTGTTTGTTACGCTCGCCTGGCAGAATTATACCAGGCAAGCAAGAATAAAGGGACTATGAACGACCGAATCTTCAAGATGCTTGAACGTTTTGTACGCTGCAACTTTGGTGAGCATGATTTGCTTACTGCAGATATTGAAGGTAGAAAGCTACACTTTGAAGAAGTAAAATGCCCTCTACGCGGAGGTTTTTGTCCCGACGAAAATGTGATTTGTAAACCTAAAAGTATGGTCAACCTATCGCCTGAAGAGGCAAGAGTTGCCAAGCTATACGTCGATGGGTATACATGTGAGGAAATAGCAAAAGAATTAGGTAAGAGTCCTAATACTACCAAGGTACAGCTCTTCCGCATCAAGCAGAAACTTGGAGTTAAAGACTGTAGAGGGATTATTAAACATCTACAATTAATGAACTTCTAAAATAATACAATATGCAAGAAACGCTATGCGAAGCAGTAAGTGCTGTAGGGTTGAGATATCTATATGAAATTCTTGATCGAGAACCTCGGCAATATACGATGACCGTACGCCAAGCAGGGCTTGGAATACGAAATATAACACTTCTGATTAACAAGAAAGATCATACGCATTTTTATAACATTATTCTCAGAAGTCGTAAAATGTAAGATTAACGTTGTTTAGAACTGCCCATAATCAAATGATGCCCCCACAGAAAATGTCTGTGGGGATTGATGGCAGAGAGCAATCTATACTAATAAAAGTTGGTTATAACTAATTAAAACATTACGAATATGATTACAATTGACGAATATATACAGTTTACAGAAGAGATGAAGGAGAATGGTAGCCTGTCTCCAGACTTCACTATAAAACAATACAGCAACGGTTGTTTGCTTGGTGTTAATGGCAAACCCAAACAGTTCGATGATACAGCCTGTTACATCGGTGACTACATCTTTTGGGACGAGCGGGGTTACGCATATAAACTTGTAGAAAATAGGAGTTCTGATGTGGAAATTACCGACGAAGATGCAAAGATTATTAAAGTAAACAAAAAAGTTCCATGGGCAGAAATGAATCATCCTTGTAGCCGATAAAATATCCGACGATTTTACAAAGATATTGTTTGAAGCGACTACAGCAGATAAGACCACAGGTTTGTAACCTTGTGTTTCTGTGATATACAATGCCGTATAATTGTCGTTTTTTGTCTACGATACGGCACATTCTAATTTTGCACAAAAGAATTTGATTATGATAACAGTTGAACAGATATTGAATGCTACGAATGGTGGTTTGGATATTATTCTAAACATCTACCCACAAGCTAAGAAGTGTGTGGAGAATAAGAATAAGCACTTCGCCATTCGAGAGAACGAGAAGACGCCTTCAGCATCCCTACGTCAACACAACTCAGCTAAATATGGCACAATATGGCAAGTAACTGATTTTGGAGACTCTGGTCACGCTGAAAACGCTATCGATATATATATGCGTGAGAACAACTACGACAGATCTGACTTCGGCGCAGCTATACTCAAGCTCGCTGCCGAATATGGTGTTCGCGACGAACTTGACCGTAGTGTAAACCGCCCAGATATCAGGCAGCGTGACGCTAACCAAGACGAAGCGGATGGTTCTCGTAACTTCGAGCTCAATGAAAAGTTTACGGATTTTGAACTCAAGACGCTTGGTCCGAAGGTAACGCAAGCTGATGTCGATGCTCTTCATTGGCATTCTGTTAAATGGATAAGCAACGTTAAAGACCGCAAGGCTACTATCAAATACTCCAACGACCATTATCCAATATTTATCCGCGAATGCCTTGTCAAGAAAGCTGAAGGCGACAAACCTGAGGAGAAATTCTATAAGGTATACGAACCTTTCAATTGTGATAAAGGTTTCCGCTTCTCGTATACTCCTGCAGGTAAAAAGCCACGTCTCTATATCAATGGTCTCTCAGAACTTAAGGATGCTTATCATAAGTTCAATAGAGAAGCTGCGCAAGAATGGCAGAGCACACATGGCGATGAGCAACCATATCGAGAGCAGAAACTTCCTGAAGCTGTTATATGTTCAGGTGAGCGTGACTCCCTCTGCTGCCGTTCCATGGGATATTATCCTCTATGGTTTAATTCAGAGACCTACAAGCTATCTGTAGAGGAATATAAAGAGATAATGAAGTATGTAGAAGTATTGTATAATATACCAGACATCGATGATACAGGTAGACGCAAAGGTAAAGAGTTAGCACTTCGCTTCATCGATATCCGTACAGTATGGCTACCTTCTTGGCTCAGCACATACAAAGACAACCGAGGTCGCTCACGTAAGGATCTTCGCGACTGGATGGAGATTCGTCGCGACAAGAAAGACTTCAACAACCTCCTCAAGGTAGCTATGCCGGCTAAATTTTGGGTTAGCTATCGTAACAAGGATGGAAAGCTGAAGCACGAGATTAATACTGTATATCTCTACAATTTCCTTCAGCTGAATGGTTTCTATGCTCTGCATGACGAGAATTCGACCATCACCCAATACGTTCGTCTTGAAGGTAATATCGTGAAGCGTATTACCGTCAAGGATATCAGAGAATTTGCAGCTTCGTGGGTTCGTGAGAGATACGAAGACCTTGAGGTTCTTAACTTAATCCTCAACTCTCCTAAATTCTCTCCAGCCAGTCTTGAATCATTGCAAGAGATTGACCTCGACTTTACGTCTCATACAGCTAAAAGTCAACTGTTCTTTTTCCCTAACAAGACTATCGAGATTACCAGACCAACATCACCTGATGATGATGGCATACGAGAGTACACACCAGGTTCTGACGACCTGCATAACTACGTATGGGAGAATAATGTAATCCAACATGAATACAAGAAAGGAGAAGACGCATTCGAAATTATCCGAACCAAAGATGACAAAGGCAAAGACATCTTCGATATCAAAATCAAAAATGTAAAAAGCCACTTCTTCGGATATCTCATTAATACCAGTCGTATCTACTGGCGTAAGGAAATGGAATATGCTTTCGATGGCAATCTCGACGCCATGAGTAAATATCATGCGCAACATCCTTTCGATATCGAGGGCGTAAGTCTTACACCTGAAGAGATTAAGGAACAAAAAGCAAACCTTATTAATAAGATATTTACATTCGGCTATATGATGCACCATTTCAAGTCTCCTGAGCGAGCTTGGGCGCCCATGGCCATGGATAATAAGATAGGTGAAGAAAACGAGTGTAATGGACGAAGTGGTAAGTCGTTTTTCTTCAAGGTTCTATCTATACTAATGAAGACTGTCAAGCTCTCAGGTCGTAATCCAAAGCTTATGGACAATCCTCATGTCTTCGACCAGGTAAACCAACATACGCAATTACTCCTCCTCGACGACTGCGATAGATACCTGAATACGGGTCTATTTTACGATAACATCACGAGCGATATGACTGTGAATCCTAAAAACAATCAATCGTTCACCATCCCATTTGAGGATAGCCCGAAGCTGGCTTTTACGACTAATTATGTGCCTTCTGACTTTGATCCATCATCCGAAGCTCGTCTAATATATATGGTATTCTCTGATTATTATCATCAGAAAACTGAAGACAACGACTATCTCGAGACTCGCACCATTCGCGACGACTTCGATAAACCTCTCTATACGAAGGAGTATAGCGAAGTCGAATGGATGGACGACATCAACTTCTGGCTTCAATGTTGCCGCTTCTATCTGTCTATAAGCAACGAGCCTATCAAGCTCATGCCGCCAATGACTAATATCGTAAAGCGTAAATTCAAGGCTGAGATGGGAACGAACTTCGAAGACTGGGCTTATGGTTATTTCGCTAAGGATAGCGAAAACCTGGATACCTTTCTTCAGCGTGACAAGGTATTCGACGAATATCGTAGCTTTGCCAACACTAATAAGATAACCATGCAAAGCTTCTCTCGTAAGCTTAAGGCCTTCGCCAGTCTCTGTCCATGGATAGAGGCATTAAACCCTGAAGAACTATGCAATAGCTCTGGGCGTATTCAGCACAGCATCGAGATTACTCCAGGCAATAAGAAGACCAAGGATATGATATATCTGAAGTCAACCAAAGCTGCAGAAGCTACAGAGGCTGCAGAGCAAGCCAAGTATCTCGAAAGCCAAAGAGACTCTGAAGAACCATTCTAGTCATAATCATATTCATATTCGCAAATGTGCGGTGTTGTGGAGTAATATCTGCAGCACCGCTTTTTTTTCATTACCACAAACAGCCGATAAAATATCCGAAGTCACTTTTATTGACAAAGCATATTTTACCACGGCATGCCGTCTTTGTCATCCCCCTTCCCCCTTTCATTTTTACTACAAAAACTTTGTGATTTTGTAATAAGGAGTTTGAAAAACACAAAAAACATAGTAAATAAAAGGGTTTCAGCGCTCACAAACTTATCACAAACTTGCATCACAAACCTATCACAAAAATTTCAAAGTTGTGATAAGCTACTCGACCATCCTCTTCTATATAGTTTATCACAAACTTTTTTTTGCTATCACAAAATGTGATTAGTAAGTTGCAATTCTCCCAAAGTCGCATAAACACTAAGGTTTTGAGCGGTTTTCCCCATTCTCACATTCTCACAAACTTTTCGTAGCAAATCATATCAGACTCAGAGAAGAGAGGGACAGAGAGAGGAAGAGAAGACTAATAAAATAAGAAATATCCTTATAAAGTAGGTTATTTAATATAAATCCCCTATCTTTGCAAGGAACTTACGAACACAATCTATTCTAAACCTCACCACATGTCCAAGTACCTCGTTTATCTTGAGATGAAACCATTCTTGGCGCAATGGCTTCATTACCATTATGGCAATCCAGTAGTCTTCCCTGCTCAATCTGCAGAGAATGCTTGCATCCGTCGTCTCCTTATTCCTCAGCCTACTGCTACTCCAGTTCTGCGACGTGGCAACGAGGTTGCCATCTGTATACCTGACTCTAAGCAGAAGCCTGTAGTTACATACAACTATCTCTCCCACCATGGCTGCAAACTGTTGGCAGAATTTATCGAAAATACTTTTCGCCTACAGCTATGGAGCGATTTGTCGGCAAAGGAGTTTAGTCAATGTACCTTGTTGACAGCTGTTCGTGCTTGGTGTGAGGCGAATGGTATCAGTACCGATTATGATTATACACTCAAGATGAGATATCAGCGTATGCGCAGAGCGTACCTCCCTGCAGGTATCGACTTGCGCAGAAAATCTCGCACGCAAGAAAAAAAGCGTTAATTAATCTATAATTCGTGCGGACAAAGTATGCCGTGGTGTTCGCCACCGTTCGATATGATTATCTAACCATCTAACATTATATATAATATGAAGTATAGCAAAATTGTCAAGTCGATAGCTTATGTCGACTCTAATCAGATTCTTGATGCTATCATCTACCCAGATGACCATGTGAGACTGTCACAAGATATCAAGTGGCAAGAAATCTGTGTCAAAAGTCATCCATCACTGGTATCTGAGTCGAAAATAGAGGATAACAACATGGTTGTGTCTACGACAATCAAGTTGTATACGGCTGATGATCTTCCTCAATATCCTAAACAACTCGACTTCAAGGTTACATTAATTGATGGTACTAAACTACTCGTCGGCTCCACCGGCAGACCATATACAACTGTAGAGATTACAAAGAACTGCCCTGAATCAGTCAAAGATAATCAGCTAAACGAGGTTGTAATCAGCTATAAAAGCAGTCATTTTCCTTATTATATATTGGAATAGCAGTATTTTCGATAGCTTAATTGAGCTGTTAACTTTGCGAGAAAATTAGTCAAATGGAATATAATCTCGTAATATCTGGCACAATTGGTAGTTGGTGGGGTAGCTGCTCTGCTGACTATGTTCGCTATGTGCTCAATCAGAACCAAGGCAAGGAAGTACATGTCGGCTTCTGCTCTCTGGGTGGCTTTGTGAAAGATGGCTTAGAGATAAACCAGGCATTCAAGGACCATGGCAACGTTCATGCTCATGCTTTTGGTATGAATGCTTCGATATCTACCATTGCCATGCTTGGCTGCAAGACTATCGATATCGTAAAAGGCAGCTTCTTCCTTATACATAATGTTTCTGTCCTCATCGACAAGTATGAGCAGAACAACAAGGAACAGATAGATAGCTACATTGCGAAGCTCAAGGTTCAGCGTGAATCGCTCAAGACCTTCGACGATGTTCTGGCATCGATGTATGCCGACAAGACAGGTAAGACCATCGACGAATGTCTCGCTCAGATGAAGAAAGGCAATTGGCTTAGCGCTCAGCAGGCTAAAGACTTCGGACTTGTTGACAGCATACGCGAAGACAAGGAAACCGAGAAAGCTGCAGTCGAGTACACCAATCAGTTTGTCAACTCATATTCTAACATATTCAAGGATGCAGGTATACCGCCACTACCAAAAACTCTGCATGAAGATGCTACTCCAAGCATCTCATCAGTCGTTGATGGCAATGGCAATCCAACCGCGAGCTTTCTCGAGAAGACGTGTGAGCAGCTTAAGAACCTCTTCCGTAACCAACACGCACCAAAACAACCTCATAAAATGATTAAAATCTTTGCTTCAGTCATGGCGTTGCTTGCCATTGACGGTTTTCAGACTAATGATGAGGGCAATATCACTCTCACTCAGGAGCAGCTGAAGAGTATCGATGATCGTTTGAAGGATCTTGAGGAGAAGGAGACTACCAACTCTCAAGCCGTCAAGGATAAAGACGATACCATCAGCAACCTCAAAGCTCAGCTCTCTCAGGCTCAGAAAGAGTCAAAAGAGAAGGATGAGCAAATCAAGAATCTTAAAGGTTCTGCAGGCGACACTACAACCGAGAATCCTGCAAATGAAGAGAACAGCTTCACCGCACAGGATATGTATAACAGCATTAAAGACGTGTAAACTATGGCAGAAATTAAAATTGGAAATGTAACATATGGAGCTTCCGAGCTCTCGAAGACCTTCCAGACCTACCGCAAGGATTTCATTCTTATGCCATTCCTTGCCATGGCAGCTCTTGCTAAGCATTGCAACGTGCGCACAGGTATTCGATACAGAGAGACAGTTTCTCAGATGTCAGCATCAGCTGAAATTGGCAACTATTCGAAGACTAAGCACGAAGATGCTGCAGTAAACATCGATCCTCGTGTATTCGAAACATTCTTTGGTAATATCGTTCAGGGTATTGACCCTAACGCCATCTATCAGTCTATTTGGGGTAGCAACATCACCAAGGGTGATGGTCTGAAGAATGTGCCTATTGTCAATCAGGTATGCGCTTATCTTGTTAAGAAGATTGGCGAAAACATGTTTATGAATGCCTTCACCGCTAAGCATGATGGTACCGACACCTCGAAGACTGCAAAGTGGTTCAACGGCTTCAAGACTATCCTCGATGCTGACGCTGCAGGTACTAATGAGCTTACTAAGGTTCTCATCTCTGAAGCTCTTGGCAACCTCGTTGAGGGAACAGATTCAATCACCAAGGAGAATGCTGAGGAAGTCATCAAGGACTTCTACTGGTCAGAGGCAGGCGATGCTGCAGCAGCAGCTAAGCTACGCTCACAGCAGCTCAAGCTCTTTATGTCCGACCAGACCTATCATATGTATACCGAAGCATACCAGGTCAACCATGGTTCGTTACCATATAATCAGAGCTACGACAAGCGCACTCTTGAAGGTGCAAGCAATGTCGAGCTCGTTCCATTGGCAAACGTGCCTAAGGACTTCCTCCTCCTTACACCTAAGAATAACATCTATCTCCTCTTTAACCAGCAGACAGAAGACGAGAAGTTCTTGGTTAAGCCATCGCTCACCAACCACTACGACGTTGACTTCATCATGAACTACTTCTTCGGTACTCAGTTTGAGAGTGTTTCTCCTGAGGTTCTCCGCTACTGGCGTAAGAAGGCGTAAACTCAAGCAGATAGGCGAGCCACGTTGCTCGTCTGTCTGCATATCATTAACTCATAAAACAATAAAGATATGACTAAATGTACTTCTGCTGATTCTATATACGGCGATATTTGTTTCTCACCAGGTAAGAAATCTCTACCAGGTGTCAGAGGTTACGTGTATGGCATTGCCAAGCGTGATATTATGACATGGCCAACCATTGGCGCTGAAGCTCCGAAGACTCTTGCCGACGTAGCTAAATATGCAGGCGACTTCGTACTCGCAACTGATAAGAAGTGGCATAAGATAGGACTTATTCCTAACGAATCTGAACTCCAGGTAGAATCGCAGGGATCATTCGGCTCTAAGACCTTTAAGGTTACAGGTTCTGCGGTTATCCCTGGTACCGAAGAGGAAGTTTCCGGCTACATTGCTCAAGCTAACAACGATGAGATGGTATATCTCTTCATTCAGCGCAACGGCAAGGCTCGCATGGTAGGTTCTGAAGCATTCACTCCTGAGCTTTCGCTTTCGCAGGCTACAGGCAAGGCTACAACAGATGCCAACTCTACCACAATCTCGGCTGTTGCTGACGATGAGTATCCTGCACCATTCTATCCTGGCAAGATTGAGACGGAGGATGGCGATATCTCAGGTGCCACAGGTCTACCAATCGTAGCTGCTTAATCTTCACCAATAGGCTCAATATATATCACCTGGGCGGTCATGCGATGCAAAGGTCGTAAGACCGCCCTTTAATTATTTCTCATTATGATAGACAAAAAATTCACAGAAGATATGCAGGCGTGGCTCGCTGCCGAGACTCACGACCACGACTCTCTTGTAGCAGGTGCTGAGATGGTGCTACGCCTCACTCGCAACAGAGCTATGTATCAGACCATAATGCGAAGACCTAAATACTTCGAGAATAAAATCAGATACGAGCTCAATAAGTTCCTGCGTATGCGACTTGACGAGATGACAATCCAAGATGTCAAGGAACTGAGCGCAGAGCTTACTCCTAAGGTCAAGGTTGCCATCGATGAAGAGGCTAAGTTTATTGCCGAGAATGCTGAGGATGAAGAGGCTCAGGCAAAATTCCTGCCTGCAGCATCTGGTATACGTGCCGACCACGACACTCTGCCTGAAGATGTAGCTTCGGTATGGAAAGACAACCGTGAACGCTGGTTCCGCATCAAGCAGCTCTACAATACTCTGCTTACCATTGATAAGCCTTGCGACCGCTACGAGTATCTCAAGCAGCTCAAAGAATTGTGGTATAAGTATAAGAGTGAGCTTGAGCGCTACGACAACTATGTTGCCGATGATGCCGAAACAAATACTGAAGGTGATACTCCTGCAGACATTGCCAAGGATATCACCAACGCTCGCTCTTACATTACCAAGAATATTGGCAAGCTCATAGAGCTTCGCCAGAAGTCTTTGGAGTCTGACGAAAACACCAAGGAGCTTGCTGACTACAACAAGCTGCTTGCTAAGGTTCAGGAGCGTGTTGCTGTCCTTACTGCCAATAATGCTCCTATAGGCGATGATCTGAAAGCTAAACTCAATGAAGCTGGACTCTCTATTCCGTCCGCTGAGTGATGCTCCTTATCAGTACCACCTCGGTACTGGCTTACACACGCTCGGTCTGCTCGGATGGATACTGCAGCAGACTGAGCGTGCTGATGTTTATATATCAAATTATAATTATGGCTCTACCGATAAACCTTGACCAATATGCTCATTATGTCACTCTCGACGACTCGGAACTTCGCGAGCTTCGTGTCGCTGAGGGTGTGCTGCAGCGCCTTCATCGATTGCGTGGGCTATATGCCTACTGGCTGCAGTTCCCATCAAAGTTGGACAACGACCTGGTGCAATATGATATCAATCTATTCAAGGTGTCGAAGTCGCTTGCCTACGAGGATCTGCATCTCGTAAAGGTTTTGCTTGGCAACCTGCAGCAAACAAGCAAGGATTTTATGCGATGGAAGATTAACAAATCTATTGAGCAAGATATTGCTGCAGCACGTCGAGCTGGCGACTACCGCTCGATAGCTGCTCTCTCAAAAGTACTGGTACAGAACAACCGCACAGACAAGGATGATGAGCCAGAACTTGAATTCGACAAGATTGTGCCTCAGAACTTCGAGCCTACCGACGACCCTACAGTTCTCGGTATAGAGCGCATTCCCGACCTCCGAGGAAAAATCCGAGCTTTATATAAGCGCTATTCTACTACCATGGTACAGGATGCAGACTATGAAGAGATAAAAGAAGAGAATAAAATAGACGACGATGATTGACAATAAAGAGCAGCCATATCGACAATACTTCAACGATGCCCAATACTACAGCCTGGCAATGAACACACGCGACGAGGTGATTGTTGCCGGGCGTGGTGTGGGCAAAGGAGCCATCCAGGCACGTCGTCTGCAGTCGTGCTTTCAGGGAATGCCAGGAAGCATGGGCGGTTTTGTTGCACCATCGGTTAAGCGCTGCCTTACCAATATACTTCCCTCAATGCTCATTCATCTCGAGCGTTGGGGCTTCAAGCGCGACTTGCACTATGTTGTCGGCAAAAAGCCATGGAAGCGCCTGCATTGGAAGACACCTATCTTTACTCCTGCCAACTGGGAGAATACCATCAGCTTCTATAATGGTTCCGTGTGCAACGTGATATCTCAGGATCGTAGCGGCACCTCCAACTCTATGTCGCTCGACTATCTCATCATCGACGAGGCAAAGTTTATCGACTATGAGCAGCTGAAGGACGAAACCTTTCAAGCCAACCGTGGAAACGAAATGTACTTCAAGAACTTTCCGCTCCACCATGGCATGACAATCACTTCAGATATGCCTATCACAAAGAAAGGCTCATGGTTTCTCTCTTATAAGGATAAGCAAGATCCTGAGCTTGTGAAGGTAATCGAGGGAATAATCTTCCAGATATGGAAGCTCAAGCAAAAACTTGCCAAGCGTCCAGAACTCCACGATGCTATAACCAAGCGACTCGACGAGCTGAATGCTCAACTCAACTTCTTCCGTTCCAATTGTCTACTATACAAGGAGTACTCAAGTATCGAGAATCTCGCCCTGCTGGGCGAAGAGTTTATACGTAGAGCCAAGCGCGATTTACCTCCACTAACCTTTGCCACATCCATAATGTGTCAACGAGTGGGAGTATCTGCAGATGGCTTCTATGGTGGTTTGCGTGAGGATGTTAATCTCTATACCGCTCCTAACGAATCGGTGCTCAACCTCCACACTCTCGATAATGCTGAAGGTGGCATCATACCCAACGACTGCCGAATGGATGCCGACTGCGACGATAGGTTGCCTCTGCTCATAGCCTTCGACAGCAACAACCTTATCAACTGGCTCGTGGTTGGCCAAGTGAAGGATGGTAAGCTAAGAATCATAAAATCATTCTTCGTGAAGTATGAGCGCAAGATACCTGAGCTGCTCGAAGACTTCAGCAAGTACTATCACTTCCATCGTCGCAGGCAGGTGATATTCTACTATGACTCCACCATGGTTGGCACCAACTGGGGACTTCACTACAACGACCCACATCGAGAGGTTCTCAAGTCGCTACGCTCCATGGGCTGGGCTGTCAGAGATGTCTACCTTGGTAATCCGATGGGACACATCGAGAAGAATGCGCTTATCAACAAGATGCTGCGTGGCAGAGGTAATCTGCAGGTACTCATCAATAGAGATAACAATCCTGACCTGCTTATCTCCATTACCTCTGCAGGAGTATATAATGGCAAGAAAGACAAGCGAGGTGAGAAGCTGGCAGAGACTGAGGAGGATAAGCTTGAAGCACGTACCGATGGTTCTGATGCCTTCGACGTGCTCTGCATAGGTGCTGAGACAAAGCCTGTGTTCCAAGGCACAGGTGGCACCACAAATACTTATGGAGGATAATGTCATGTGTTAACTCTTATATAATTTTTGGTTATTAGTATTATCTTTTACCGAAGCCACTTGCGCGAGATGCGTAGGTGGCTTTATTTATTTTTTTGATATACATAACAAAATATTTATGTATTTATTTGCACATAACAAATATTTTATGTACCTTTGCATTGTGTTAGAAAACAAATTGTTAAACTTTAAAATTTCAGCTTATGGATGAAGAATTAGAAAAAGACATCGACCGTAAGAAGCGAGAAATCGCAGACTACATGAAAGTAGCCAAGGTGCTTCATTTCGAAGATGAAGTTATCAACAAGAGAGTTGACATGCTTCTCGAAGATTTGAATAAGCTTCTTAAAAAGCGAAAGTAAAAACCGAGTCCTCTCCATAGTGAGAGGACTCAAAAAAAAAGAAATACAAATATGGCAGCAACAGAGGAACTTTTAAGAGAGTATGCAAATCTTGCAGGCAATAACGATGCAGCAAGCGAAGCACGAAAGAAAGAAATTCTAACATGGCTTGAAAGCCATGCTGATGAGGATGTAAAGGTAGAGGCAAAAGAGTTTATCAATCAAAAGCTCACAGACATAGAGAATGAGGTTGCAGCTTTGCGTTCACGCATAAGTGATGAGGACTATCATTTGCTCCCCTTGTCGTATATTGCTAAACATTACTTTGGCAAGAGCTCAGCATGGCTCTCACAGCGCATTAACGGCACACAGGTACGTGGCAAAGTCTACACCTTAAATGAGGAACAGAAACGCATTTTCAATAATGCTCTGCAAGACATAAGCTCACGTATCGGTTCACTTCGTCTGGCTTGAAGTAATTAAAGTTAGACAATTGTTTTCTATCACACACCAGCCTCGGGACTTCACAGTCTCGAGGCGTTTTTTTTGTTTTTTTTTCTATTGCCACCTGTTGCTAATTTTGTACCAATATTTCTCTAAACTACAAAATAATGGAAGTAATATCTGGTAAAAAGAAAAAGCGTAGGGGGGGGTAGTAGTAACCCCATAGTCTTTAATGATTACGAATCTTTTCTTGCAAAATTCAAGGAGAATCCTAAGACTACTGATGAGTGTTGGACTCCGAAGGATGTTTATGAAGCGGTATTAAAGTATGTTGATGAGGTGTATCCATTAGAAGGCAAGCAGATTCTTCGTCCTTTTTATCCTGGAGGCGATTATGAACATGCAGAATACCCTGCCGATGGTGTTGTTGTAGATAATCCTCCGTTCTCTATCTTCACCAAGATATGCCGCTTCTATATGGAGCACAGTATCCCCTTCTTTCTTTTCGGTCCCGCTCTTACGATATTCTCTTGCTGCAAATGTGGAGCTACAGCTGTTGTTATTAATGGTCATATAGAATTCAATAATGGAGCAAAAGTGCCTTGTAATTTTGCGAGCAATCTATTTGGTAATGTGTTGGCTCTTTCGTCACCACGTCTTGAAGAGCTTATTAAGGAATGCCCGTCTCAAAATGTAGTGGTGGCTCTTCCAAAATACGACTATCCAGACAATCTGCTTAGCGTGTCCGACCTTCAGACTCTTGCACGTGGAGGTGTGGAGTTTATAGTTGAGCGTGAGTCTTGTGCTCACATACGCAATCTCGCAGCCATGCCGAAGGGTAAGTCTCTTTTTGGCGACCATTATCTTCTCTCTTCAGCAAAAGCAAAAGCAAAAACAAAGAACCGCATACCCGTTCCTCTTTCATCCGCAGAGATTGAGATTATAAACAGCTTGGTTTAAAAGATTTCATTTCTTTTATATTTACTACAAAAAAGTGTAGTAAATATTTGCATAATACGAAAATTTGTAGTACCTTTGTAGTGTCTTAAAAAGTAATACAATATGAAGAAAGAATTAACAGAAGAAGAGGCAGAACTGATAGAAGCTATCAGAGCCTACAAGGGAAGTTACCCGAATGGTCATCCTCAGTTGCTATTTTACGCACAAGAGCTGTTCGACGTGATAACATCAGTTAAGTAAGTCTAACAAGGCAGCCCGAGGGGGGCTGCCCTTAACTAACACAATATGGAAAAGAATACCAACAAACAGACAAAGGACAATACTGTTAAGCAACGCTTACAGGACATTCTGCTGAGTGTGTCATGGCGTGAGATAGCCAATACGTATTTCGATCGCTCGGCTTCATGGTTGTATCATAAACTTGATGGCATTGATGGCAATGGTGGTGTCGGTGGGTTCACAGACCAGGAGAAGGAGCAGCTTCGTGGTGCTCTTGTCGACCTTAGCGACCGCATACGCCGTGCTGCTGACAATATTTAGGCAGGTGATTGTATTACACCTTTAAGACACAGGTCGTCCGCGCCTACGGATGCGCTCAGCCTCGGGACTTCACAGTCTCGAGGCATTTTTGTTTATGGCAATTGCCATGTTCACGTTTCGCACAACCGCCCACGAGCGACAAGACAAAATCATTTACATGGTTGCAAACCTCGCTACATATTCCGCTATGAGCGAAAGAGGCAATTGCCAACCGAGCGTAGGGCGGTGTAGTGCTGCAAAGACAGCAGAAAGCGCAAGCTGCAAAATTCAACCACATAACTCATTGAAAACAAGGTGATTGAATTTTGCAGCTATGGAAAAAGAGGTAAAAAACCATGCTCTTATATATCTATATAGCTCGTTTTAAGCATTAAAACGAGCAAAAACAATAGGTAGAAACAATAAAATAACACAAAAACTTGTAGAAACAGTTTTTTTTGAGTTACTTTGCAAGTGCTTTTAATAAATGTTGATTCGTAGAAACAATATTTGCAAGTATCCATACAATCTGTCGACATCCGCGACGATTGTACTTCATTTTTGATAAATATAGAGATCACTTTTAGCCCTCTGTGCGTGAAGCATCGAGGGCTTTTTGTTTTGCGGTCTGCGATGTTATGGCTACGACAATATATATTTAAACTTTTGTTGAAAATAATTTGTGTTTTTCTTGCATATTCAACAAAAGTTTATTACCTTTGCATTGTGATAAAAAACATATCGCCTATGAGTAAAAAAAGAAAATCAAAGGAACTTAAGGACAAAGAAGACGATTTGCTTTTCTATCTTGAGTATTGGAACAAGTTCCCCAGCACTTTCAAAAAGATAGCGCAAAAAGAAATCGACCAACTTGAAGATGACATCAAGAATGACTAAAAAAGACTCCTCTCCCTTAAATGGGAGGGTGAGTTTTTCTAAAACAATTCTAACAAGATATATTATTATGACAGATTATAAGGATAAGATTAAGGCTCTTGCTGAGCGCAACCGCTTGGCAACGACCGACGAGGAGCGTGCAGCAGTATCCGCTGAGATGAACGCTTTAAGGAGTGAGAACGAACAGGCTTTTACTAAAGCTTTGGAGGGACTTATCAAGACGACTGCCGAGGATGTGCAGGAGATGCGCATGGCTGAGCGTCTTGGCGAGATTACGGACATGGTGTCTATGGCTTACATAGCCAAGACTTATTTCAAGAAGTCGCGCTCATGGCTTGCACATAAGCTCAACGGCAATATGGTGAACGGCAAACCATCACAGTTCTCTGATGAAGAACTGAAGACCCTTCGCTTCGCGCTCAATGATATGTCGAGCAAGCTTAGCTCCATGAGCATTGCTTTATAGCGATAGTTTTTTATCACAGACACTTGCCCCGGGGCTTCGGCTTCGGGGCTTTTTTATGTGCACTAATGTTAAATCTTAACTATGATAGCAAAAAAGTTATCAATTTATTTGGCTATATGTAACATTATTGCTACCTTTGCATTGTCCAATAAGGACAAAGAGTTCTTTTATTAATTCCTTTCACGTATGAAAACAAACGAATTAACACGTTTGCTCAAGCGTAACGGATGTTACCGCTTGAGAAAGGGAAGTAGACACGACATCTGGATTAATCCTAAGACAGGTATGACTGCTACAATTCCTCGTCACGGTGCACAAGAAGTAAGACCGGGTACTCTAAAGAATATCCTCGATTCACTTCTTGGTTAATCATTTGGAGTCTGACCCTTCGGGGTCGGATTCCTTAGATTAAGAAGGAAGATTGATTTAAGGACTCTTTTTTGAAAGACAACAACTAAATTCTAACAATATGAGAGTGACTGTTTATGTAGAAAAGCAACCGAACGAGAAAAATTGTTCTTGCTTTATTAATGAAACTATTAATAACTGTAGCTTGGCAGGCTATGGTTCTACTGTAGATGCAGCCGTAGAAGACCTTCTCGTTACGAGGAAAGAATATAATGAGATGGGACGTGATATTCCTGAGTTGGAGATGACGTTTAAGTATGATATTTGGGCATTTTTCGATAAGTTCCCAATATCGATTACTCCACTTGCCAAGCGTATTGGTATCAATCCATCGCTGATGCGCCAGTATGTGTCAGGCAACAGAAAACCAAGCGCTACACGACTTGAAGCAATAGAAAGTGCCATTCATGAGTTTGGTAAAGAGCTTTCGGCTGTGTCGTTAATATAATCAAGAATAGTTTTCATGTAATGTGAAAATATATAATGAAAAGAACTCTTTAGCCCTCTGTGCGTGAAGCATCGAGGGCTTTTTGCTTAACAAATATAAAAGCCCGACCTCCATTTCTGGCGGTCGGGCTTACTGTGATTGTCAAATATGCTCTATGATATGGACAGCAGTTCGCGTCCTATTTTGTGCAATCCTTCTATTATGCGCTCGCGCTGCTGCGTGCGTGCCTTTTTAAGTCCGTTGGCATAGTGGCTTAGCTGTCGTTCGTTCACTCCAGATGCGCGCGAAATGGCTGCAAGCGAGGCGTAGCGCTCGCACGATCGTATGAGCGCAGCTGTGTCGAGGTGGTAGACGAACTCGTAATCGCCCTCGGCGAGCCATTGCGGAATCTCATCGCCATCGGCTTTCATCCCTTCAAGGTGAAACTGGAGTGTTTCAGGCACTTCCTTCTGCAGTCCATCGTAGGTTTTCGCTGCTACGACGATGGCTCCTGGTACGTTGTCTGATAATGTGGCTCCAAAGTTATGGTCGCACCATCTTACTTCTACTATAATCTTTTCCATATCAATATAGGTGTTAGTTGTCTTTTTTGTCAAACCTCGGAAAGTGGCGGGGAGCTTATCGCCACCCCGCTTGTTTCCAAATGCTGTTCAGAAGAAATTGGCTAAGCACCTCGCTCTTCTGCCCTCTTACTGTCACCTTGCCTGGTTTGTCCGGGTGTTTGAATTGTTTGTGGTCGCCTTTCTCAGCTATTTTCACCCATCCGTCTCGCTCCAGCAGCTTGATGACTTCAGATACTTTGTACTTTCGCATATCAAAGAGCTTTTGTTCGACAATGCAAAGGTAGTAAAAATAATACTAATATACAAATATTTAGCCATAAAAGTATTGATAATAATACTCTTTTTGTCTTTTTTTTAAAATTTTCCGCAAAATCCTTGCACGTTTCAATCTTATTGCATACCTTTGCCATCGCTACAATATTCATGCGGAGCACTCCGCATAGTGTGGAGATGCATATTAAAATATACGGCGGTTCGCCTTCCACGTGTTTTTATTGCCCTTTGTGGCGGAAAGCATGGATGTTGTAGCAGACGAGGAAGTGCGAGCCGCTTTTTTCGTACCCCTAC
>ERZ1034998.177-NODE-177-length-43415-cov-6.485747_pt1 | contig 43415 bp, 73 predicted proteins | sample MGYA00520621_ERZ1034998 | MGnify/ENA primary metagenome ERZ1034998 (study PRJEB33766, sample SAMN09781748) | gut metagenome | biome: gut microbiome | host: Homo sapiens | place: Madagascar | study: EMG produced TPA metagenomics assembly of the PRJNA485056 data set... | reverse complement strand
GTTTCAAGCGGGGGCGGCAGTTTCATCTGCTGCCAGAATACCTAAAATAAACAGATATAAATCCACCTGAGCGTCCTCGTTTAATAGTTCGAGTCGCTCACTGTCCATTAGATTAATACACCTCCTTTACTGGTTCCGCAGGTTTTTGGGATTTGAAAGTAAATCCTCAAAATATTCACGAGCGCGCTGTTGCGCTGCAGGACTAAGTTTGTTGTAAGCGTCTATGATTGCCTTGGTATTATCTTCTGGCTGCTCCCATCCCATTATTACTGCCGGGCTAATTTGCAAAGCTTTTGATAGTGCTGCTATTTTATCACGGCGCATGTTAGCGATGTCGCCAGATTCCCATCGGGATATTGTTGCAGGAGATACTTTAACTTGCGATGCTACTTCTTCCAGCGTTAGGTTTAACTCTAAGCGCCTGGTTTTGAGTATATCCTTGACTTCCATTTTCTCACCTCGCTTAATTAGAAGATACCACACTTTTTGCGAAAAAGCAATAAAATTTTGCGAATACGCCTTGACTTTTGCGTTTACGTAAGTTATACTTGTTTACGTAAACGCAAAAGAACGGAGGTGAACGTAATGCTTGATAAGGCTAAATTCAAATACTTTGTTGCTACCAAAAATTTAACCCTCTCTGATTTAGCAGTTAAAATGGGCATGAACCCTGCTACTTTAAGCAAAAAGCTGAATGGAACAACTGACTTCTCGCGTCACGAAATTCAGCTTTTTAAAGACATTGTAGGCCTGACTGAATCTGAAATGTTAAGTGTTTTTTTTGCTTGAGAATTTGCGTAAACGCAAAAAACGGAGGTAATTCACGAGATGCAATCATTCAATCCGCACGAGCCGGTAAAAGCAATAATTGCGGCGCTTCATGCAGCGCGCGTGCCAATAGCGGCTATCGACAATGTTTTTGAATTAGTCAAAGCGGATATAAAGAATCATACAGTTCCTTATAATCCGAGTTTAGATAACGCTAAAGATTTAGCGACTTCAGCAACTACAGATAAGGCTACAGAGCCTAATGGCTGAATTTTAGTTTTGACCTGACTCCATGCAGTGTCGGTTCGAATGTTATTTAGATATTCATGGCCTTGTGGAGTTAAGTCTATAATCCAATCGCTGTCCATTGGTTCTATTAATTTACTTTGACGTAAATATTTTAGGTGATAAAGAACTACATTATTAGGATATTCAGGAAAGCATTCTTCAACAAAAGATTGGGATTCATAATTGATACAACCATCAGATATTTCTTCAATCTTGAAAAGAATTTCGCGTATTAAATCATAATTTAGTTTCACTAAAATCACCACCTTTCTGTAAGGTCTATTATATCACGGAGGTGAAGCTATGGAACCTATCGCTGTAACTCTTGATAAGGCCTGTGAGTTAACGGCCATCGGTAAAGCGTCGATGGTGAAGCTCATGCAGGATCCAAAGTTCCCGGTCTTTAAAATCGGCAATAAGGCAGTTATCCCAGTAGCTGGCTTGAGAAAGTATATTGAGACTCTGGGTGCTGAGCACTACGGAGTCGTTTAGGAGGCGGATGACATGAAAAAGCTTTTGGTTGTTCTGCTGATGGCCTGCTGCGTATGGCAGGCGTGGGAATACACTCACCCTCAACCTGTAGACCGCTACGTGGTCAAGGTTACTGCTGCAGATGGCGACACGCTGTGGCATCTCGTTGGGAACGTCATGCAGCGCGAAGGAGACCGCAGAGATATTCGCGAGGTCATCCACTACACCAAAGAAATCAGCAACCTGAAGGGCGACCTGTATCCTGGGGATGTTATCCTCATTCCCATTGAGGCATCTAAAAAATGAGAACTGATGAGCGCGGCATTCATTATGTTGACTGCATGTTTTGCGGTCAAGAATGGATAGTGAGTCGCTTTGTAAAAGAACCGTATGCGTGCCCTTATTGCAGGGCTATGTATAAAAATTTCAATCCACCACAATCAAAAAAGAAAAAGAAAGGTAAGGTGTAAAAAGGTAATGATTAGAACTAAAACCCAGATTTTTATCCAGCGCTTGAATCTTGAAATGCATAACTTGCGTGAATACGCAAGTTTGCTGGAACGCTGGAATGAGGACGACAACCAAGACGAGGTCCTGCTGGAGGCAAAGCTTGAGGTCATTGACCGTATCGGCTCAGAACTCAAAGAGATGCGTGAGCTGCAGTCCCATGAATGGTCTGCTACGTACAAGGCTCTGCAAGATTTCACTGAAAAACCTGCTGCTGATAGCTCCGGTATGCCGTCAGATGGCGCTGGTATGCCAAACGATGGCGTTTGCAAGGAGGCTGAGTGATATGGCTAGTGTATACGAGCTTGATGCTAAAATCTCCAGTTGTATTCAGCTGGATGAAGAACACGTTGTCAGTGTTGACGATGGTGAAATCCTGAACCTGCAGCAATTTGAAGCGCTGCAGATGGAGCGCGACAAAAAGATTGAAGGCCTGTGCTGCTACATCAAAAACAAGATTGCCGATGCCGAGGCTATCTACGCTGAGATTGACGTCCTTAGTCAACGCGCATCGGTGATGAAGCGTGAAGCAGAGCGCTGCAAGAATTATCTGGCTGGTGCGTTGTATGGCGAGAAGTTTGAAACTCCCCGCTGCAAGATTACGTGGCGCAAGTCCGAAATCTGCAACGTGCTGAATATTGATGCAGTACCTGAAGAGTACAAGCGCACGAAGGTTACTGTTGATGCTGACAAGACGGCAATCAAGAAAGCTATCAAAGCCGGCGCTGAAGTTCCAGGCGCTGAAGTTATTCAGAAGCTGAATATGACTTTGAAATGAGATTTGTTATGTTATGCAAGAATTGCCCTCAGTGTAAAACAGTTGGGGTTGGCGATATTTGTACACGTAGCTGGTGCAAATTAAGCAAGCCTGATGCTGCTGGCAGATATTTAGGGCTGGAACCATGGCGCAGTAAGCCGCATCCGAAATGTCCGCTGATGGCAAGATTAAAAGAAAATTACAAGGAGTGATTTTATGGGAATGCCTGTATTGATTTTAGGTGCGTCCGGCTCTGGCAAGTCCACGAGCCTGCGCAACTTTGAGCCGACGGAGGTTGGTGTGTTCAATGTGGCGGGAAAACCGCTGCCGTTTCGCAAAAAGATGAGCTATGTAAACAACAACGCTACATACGACTCTATTATGACAAGCCTGCAAAAAAACACCCTTAATTGCTACATCATTGATGACGCACAGTATTTAATGGCGTTCGAGTTTTTCGACAGAGCCAAAGAAACCGGTTTTGCAAAGTTTGCTGATTTAGGCAATCACTTTTACAGTTTACTAAAGTTTATTCGCTTGTGGACAAGAGATGATACTATTGTTTATCTTTTAGCTCATACGGACATTGAAGATAGCGGGTATGTAAAAATGAAAACGCTGGGGAAGATGCTTGACGAAAAGCTTTGTGTAGAAGGTCTGTTCAGCGTCGTACTGTTGGCTGAAACTAATGGTAAGGAGCACTGGTTTACTACGCAGAGCAATGGTTTCACTCCCGCGAAGTCACCGATGGAGATGTTCGCGCCTAAGATTGACAATGACCTGAAGGCCGTGGATACAGCTATCCGCGAGTATTATGGATTTAACGAGGAGGCAAAGAAAAATGAAAAAGCTTAACTGGGGAAATGTTGAAGCTGCGAGTGAAGGCTACGCAGCGCCGCCTGCTGGCGGTTATGTACTGGCCATCTGCTCTGTAGAAGACCATGCAGACAAGGAGTACCTGAAAATCTATTGCGACATCGCAGGCGTAGCAGACAAGGCCAACGAGCAGTTTGTTGGTTATTATGGCCAGCGCAAGGAGCGCAGCGGTGACAAAATTCCGCTGTTCAGCTTCATCCGTAGCTATAAAGATAGCGCATTGGTTTTCTTCAAATCGTTCCTGGTGGCGCTGGAAAAGAGCGGCAACGCTGGCTTTGTAGCAGACCGCTTTAATGGCAATGAGCAGCAGTTCTGCGACATGGTCGTCGGTGCTGTGCTGGGGCAGGAAGAGTACGTCTGGAACAACAAGCTCCGTGTGCGTCTGAAGGTAGCGCAGCTCTGTTCCGTAGAGCGCATCCAGAAGGGCGACTTCGAGATTCCGGAACTTAAAAAGGTAGACACTGCAGCAGTTCCGGTCGCAGCTCCTGTCTCCAGCATGGACAGCTACGGTGCTAACGTACCGCTCAGTGATGAAGACATCCCTTTCTAAGTCCGAGCTGCATCTTGACGATATTCGCCCCTTTTTGACCGGCGCAAAAACGAAGCCGGGCGGACATGTTACCGCTACCTGTCCGTTATGTGGCAAAGCAGGGCATCTGCATATCGATGAGAAGAACGGCACGCTGCTGGTCTATTGCCAGAAGTGCAACGCTCCCGGCACGGACATCCTGAGAGAGTTCCGCCGTCTGGGAGCAAAGCCGGCCGAGCCGGAGCCTGTCGATTATAAGACGGCGAAGCCTATTGAAGATTACCGTCATATCTACCGTAATCCCGACGGAACGGAAGCTTATTATAAGCGCCGCCGCAAATGGGCCGACGGGCACAAGGTTTTCGGTTTTGCCTACGTGAATGCCGAAGGGCGCACGGTATACTCTAAACCCGAGAATTGTAATAACCTTTATAACTTAGATTCACTAGCAATGCATCAGAGCACAAGGTTGTATATTGTCGAGGGTGAGAAGTGTGTCGACGCCATGACGCAGCACGGGCTGCTGGCGACCACGAGCAACACCGGAGCGCAGAAGGCTATCAAGCTCAGCGCGACGGACAAGGAATTGCTGGAATCTTATGCAGAGCGCATTGTTATTCCAGATAATGACGAGAAGGGCACCGATTACGCTGCAGCCTGGCAGGGCGCAAAGGTCATGGACATCAATAAACTGTGGCCGGAGTGCCCGCCTAAAGGTGACATCGCAGATTACTTTGCTGCCGGTGGCACAGCCGAAGCTATCGAAGCCTACGAGTGGCCTGTGGTGCTCTCTCTGGACAGAGCATTCTTTGAAGGGTGCGACAGGTTCAGCCTTATCGATGAGGCGCTTCTGGAGGCGATAGCGGCGCTCACAGAGCCATCCAAGCGTCAGCAGGTGCTTTCCATGGCACGGTTCCGTGCCGGGGAGCTGTGCTGCAAGAGGGAGTTTGAGAGCTGCTGGAAAGCGTACCTGCAGCAGCAGGCAGCCAAGGGTATAAGGTCAGATAATCTGACAAAATTCCCGCAGCAGCTCTTTGCTCTCCGGTGCGGTAATTGGTCCACATCCGCCAATGGCGTATATCGGTCGGTGCAGGTGGGGACAGAATATAAAAACGAATACGCAAGTCCCATCCCCATCATGCCGACGGAGCTGCTGGTGAACGTGGAGGATGAAACGGAAAAAATCCGGCTTGCGTATTTTAAAAATGGCGGCTGGCAGAGCGTGGTGGTCCCGCGCTCCACGTTGGCCAACAAAAACAAAATAATCCTGCTGGCAGATAATGGCGTTGAAGTCAACAGCGATAACGCCGGTCTGCTGGTGAAGTATCTGGCAGAGGTCATCGCCATGAACCCGGACATCCTGCCGCGAGTAAAGTCGATTGACCACATGGGATGGTCCGATGCAGGCTTTGTTCCGTACACGGACGAGGTAAAGCTGGATTGCGAGGACCAGTATAAATCTCTAGTGCAGGCAGTCTCCAGCAAGGGCACGCTGGAAGAATGGGCGGCATACGTCGCACCGCTCCGGCAGAACCTGTATATGCGCCTGATCCTGGCTGCATCGTTTGCGAGCGTGCTTGTGGAGCGTGTGGCTGCTCTGCCTTTCGTGTTGCACCTTTGGGGCGGCACCGGCAGCGGCAAGACAGTAGCCATGATGGTGGCTGCGTCTGTCTGGGGTAATCCTGGCATGGGCAAGCTGGTTAGAACCATGAATATGACGGTCAACAGTATGATGAGTACTGCGTCCATCCTGCGTAACCTGCCGTTTTTCGGCGACGAGCTGCAGACGATTAAGTCCAGATTTGAAAATTATGACACGCTGATCATGCGTGTCACTGAAGGTCTTGACCGCGGACGCATGACCAATGCGACATTTCAGCGGCAGAAGTCCTGGTTGAATAGCTTTGTTTTTACCGGTGAAGAGCCTTGCACGAAGTCTCAGTCCGGTGGCGGCGTGAAGAACCGTGTTATTGAGATTGAATGTGACCAGCAAATCATCAGCAATGGTAACGCTGTTGTGAATTTTATCACGCAGCATTACGGCGGTGCTGGCAGGGCGTTTATTGAAGCTCTGGAAGGGAAGAACCTTGCGGCTGATTACAATGAGATTATGCGTCTGGTGCTGGAAGTAACAGATACGACCGAGAAGCAGGCCATGGCGATGGCGCTCATGCTGCAGGCAGATGCTATTGCGAGTAAGGCTATCTTTGGCACTCCTGGCGATGTGCTGTCGCCGGAGGATATAGTTGGCTTTGTGAAGAGCAAGGCTGAGGTTGATGTGAGCGAGCGGGCATTTAACCTTATTGTTGACGTCATCGGTGCCAACGCCGACAAATTCGATACTGAATTTCACGATTTTGCCGGATATGCTTACTGGGGCAGACGTAAGAATAATGGCGTAATCCTAATTAATAAAACCGTTCTTGAGGAAGAATTAGAAAAGAAAGGTTTTGACTATGCTGCTCTAAAGAAAAAATGGGCTGAAGCAGGTCATCTGCTGAAAACGACACAGGGAAGGTTTTACGGACTATATTCCCTGAATCATGTTAGAGCAAATTATGTTGCTCTTTATGTAAAAGGTTAGCAATGTTAGCTAAAGGTTAGCTAAAAAATGGCTCAACCATGCGGCTTATAAACCTTTAGCTAACATAATAACATTAGCTAACATAATTAGATGTATACGTATGGAGTTTTCCGCTTTAGACTAGGGCGGAAATAAAAATAATATATATCGATATTCTTTCAAAAATGACGTTAGCTTGTTAGCTAAAACTGAAAAATCGCTCAACCATGCGGCTTATAGGGTTTTAAAAGGTTATCTGGAAGGTTAGCGAGCTAACCTCAAAAGGTCAGCTAAAGGAGGGAAACGATGTTATTTAAAATTTTGAGTACCATGTTACGTGACTTTATTGCAGGGTTGGTTATGGCAGTGGGATGCTGCTGTATGATGGTGGCACAGGCTTTTGTCAAAGCTGCTGTTTGCCTCGCCCAGTTTGCGTGCAAGGTCAATGGGGTGAAATGTGATGTTAAGTAAAATCTGTCTGGTGTTTGCAGTGCTGATCAGCATTGTGTGGATAGTGAGCATGACGGTGTTAGTTGGTTGCGGTGCTGTATGGGCGCTGCAGAAGTTAGGAGGAATGTAAATGTATATCAAAACTAAAAGCGGAGATTATGTGAACTCTAAGAATATCGGTGCATTAAGAATCAAATATCATGGTGGCGATTTTAATGTTGTGGCAGACTGCATTAGCTATTGCGGCGAACCTTGCTTTTACACCAGTGTCAAGAAGGAAGACGCACAAGCGTATATGAACTTGATGGTGAACCACCTGGATGAGGTGGAAGCTGCTGCAACCATGCAGTACCCGCGTTGCGCTATCCTTAAGGTGTCGAAGTCGACTGTTGATGCAGCGCGTTGTAGCAATCGCCCGCTCCAGAACGAGCCGCAGCATGCAGCCAGCAAGAACACCAAGCTGTCCGCAATGCTGAATGCATTGGTCGATGACTTTGCCGCATCCGGTGACACTGACAATCTCCTGAAAATCAACGCGTATATCCGCATGTATCTGCAGCAGGAGGCTAACCATGAATAAGCAATATCTGATGTTGAATCTGGAGTCTGACACCTTTAAGGGCATGAAGGCCGATTTTGATGAGCTGCTGCAGCAGCTGCTGGAGAAGCTCTTTGCTGGCCGTATTGCTGATGGCTCTATCAGCATGAAGCTGTCCGTCAGCTTAACCGAAACCTATTCCGAAACAATGGGTAAAGACATTGCAGTACCGCTGTTCAAGCACAAGGTTACAGCCAATTACACGGAGAAGCTGGAGAATGCCGGTGCTGTCTCCCTGCCTAACACGTATCTGGAATACGACGAAGACCTGGGGGAATTTGTTTTGAAGCCTTGCGGCGGCGAGCAGGACATGTTCGCGGAGCAAGAGGCTGATGAAGCGACTATCGATGTTAAAGCCATTCCGCAGGACTGTCACCGTCCCCTGCAGGTGCGTGATCCGATGTGCAATGACTGCGCTAATCGCGATACCAGCGCCTGCGACCATTGCGATGGCTGCGACAAGTGGGAGCCTACGGTAAAATGATTCCGCTGCGTCCCTACCAGCAGGAGCTGGTGGATAATATCCGCAGAGCAATCGGCCAGGGGCGGCACAGCGTGTGTGCGGTGTTGGGCTGCGGCGGTGGTAAGAGCGTTATACAGGGCAACATCGCCGCCAGCGCCACGGCACGCGGCAACAGGGTGCTGTTTGTTGTTCACCGCAAAGAGCTGTGCCAGCAGATTACCAATACCTTTACGGTATGTGGCGTAGACTTCTCCCTTTGCACAGTAGGCATGGTGCAGACGGTCTGTCGCAGGCTGGCAAAGACTCCGGAGCCGAAGCTGATTCTGGTTGACGAAGCACATCATATCCTGTCGCAGAGCTATTTGTCGATCCTGCAGCATTTTCCTGGTGCCGTCGTCTTAGGCTTTACCGCCACGCCGCAGCGCATGAACGAGGGTGGTCTGGGGGCTGTCTTTGAAGAGCTCATCGAGTCAGTGAGCACCGAGTGGCTCATCCAGAACCATTACCTGGCACCGTACAAATACTACGGCGTGCAGCTGGCGGATGCCAGCAAGCTGCATACTAAACGCGGCGACTACGACAAGGCTGAGATTGAAGCGCTTATGAATAAGCGTGCTATTTTTGGCAGTGCTGTTGAGAACTGGCTGCAGCTGGCCAAGGGCAAGCAGACCATCGTGTATTGCTCGTCTATCGCCACCAGCGAGGGTACAGCGGCCGCTTTTAGGGAGCAGGGCATCAATGCTATGCACCTTGACGGTACAACGCCGCAGGCGCAAAGACAGGCCGCCGTAGAGGGGTTCCGACGTGGCGAGGTTACGGTCCTTTGCAACGTTGATTTGTTTGGCGAGGGCTTTGACGTGCCTGACTGCGATTGCGTGGTGCTGATGCGGCCTACCAAGTCGCTCACGCTGCACATCCAGCAGTCGATGCGCTCCATGCGTACCAATCCCAACAATCCGGACAAGGTCGCGCTGATCCTGGACCATGTTGGCAATTTCACCCGGCACGGTCTGCCGGATGATGTGCGTGAGTGGTCGCTGGAATCCAAAGCCAAGAAGAAAAAGCAGGAGCTCAGTGTCAAGCAGTGCCCGAATTGCTTTGCCGTGGTCAAGTCAGCGGTCACCGAGTGCCCTCTCTGTCATTACGTATGGGAGAAGGAAGAGCGCGAAGGTCCGGAGGTCGTGGAGGACATCATCCTGCAGGAAGTCGCGCGCATGCCGTATAGTAAGCACATTGAGTGTAAGTCGTGGGCGCAGCTGGAGCTGTTCCGCTCGACGCACAAACGAGCTGATGGTAAGATTTTTAAGTTCGCCTGGTCGCTGCACAAAGCGGTGCAGCTGGGGCTGGCAGTACCGGAACGGTACCGCAGTGCAGCTATCCGCCTGCTGCGTCAGGATGAATACAGGAGGTTAAAGTTTGAATAAATCTGAAGCTCAAATCATGAAGGAGATTGAGGTCGCGGTGTCTGCCGCAGGGCACAAGATTTTCCGCGTCAATGTTGGCGAGGGCTATCTGTACCGCACGCAGCCGACGCAGGCGACGCTCGAACTCGAGAACAAGCGTAGCCGCTGGTTTAAGAGCGGACCGCCGCAAGGCTACAGTGATTTGTCTGGCGTAGCGTATCCGTCGGGCAAGGCAATCTTTATCGAGTGCAAGACGGCAACCGGCAAGCCGACACTGCAGCAGTGCGTGTTCCTGCTGGCGATGTTGGCAGCGGGTGCCAATGCCGGTATCGCACGCAGCTCCGAGGAGGCGTTGGCGATTTGCGAGATGACGGACGACCTGCGTCAGAAGATGGGGGAGTATATCCATGGCTGGTTGGTTAAGCTTAGGCAGCGTGGTAAGTGATCCGTGGCCTGATTGTGCCGACAGCGAGTTCTGGGGGCAGCTGCTACAAAGCGCTGCCCGCCATGATCACAAGCTGTATGTTAAGCTCATCGGTCTGCGCTTTGCCGGAGCAGAGCTGCTGCCTAGTGCACGCTTCGGTTTGCGTCTGGTCATGGCTAACGAGGCGACGGTGACTCAGCAGGAGGCGAGGGAGCTGCTTGCTCCTCACTCTGAGCTGTTACTGAATTTATTTTTACACATAGGAGGTGGCGCAGGTGGACAACAAAAAACTGATACATGATACTGTTGTGGCAACGCTGGCTGCCTTAAATAGCCAGCCTAAGCCGCAGGACTGCTACAAGGCGACGGAAGCACGGCTGTATGCTTACTCGACGCTGCGCGCGAACATTGAGCAGTACCAGCTTGATATCCGCGACCTGAAGGCGGAGCGTGTTACAGAAAAATCTAAAGACATTACCTGTTGGGGCGGCAGCAGCTCGCGTTTGTCGCCGGAGGAAAAGCAGCAGGCACGCATTATGGCTGTTGAGGTTAAGCTCGCGCGTGACCAGGCCGAAGTCGACAAGATGGACAAAGCTTTGGCACGGCTGGAACGCAGCGAGGGCAACGCACGGGTGAACTTCCTTAAGCAGGTATATTTTGAAGGCTGCTCGCTGGATGACATTGCAGAGCTTGAAGACTGTTCGCTGTCGACTATCCAGCGCAGACGCTCGCGCCTGGTGCGTGTGCTGGCGTTAATTTTATATGGAGCGGAGGCGTTGATGTGAACGATTACAAATGGCAAAGAATCCTTGCGGGGGCGAAGCGCAGAACGATGGTGCTTTGTCGCAGAGCGCCTAGACCGTGGAGGCTACTGTTTAGAGTAAGTTCCGTTCGCACGGAGTTGTGGGTGGGACGCCGGATTATTACCATTAAAATTCCAGGTAAAAAACGTAGAGTCTTTGTAAACTCTGCGGTCGCTTTCGGACCTACGTTGACGGAGGTGTATTATAATGTCTAGTTTATATCCTGTTATCGCAAAGAAGCTTGACCTGCCGCTGGGCAAGGTATTCCGCCTGAAACCGATGCATGGCGAGCCGTATCCGGCGCAGTATTGCTTCGGCGGTCATGATTTTGTCTGGCGCAGAAACGCGAGCTGGGATTGGAGCAGCGTGACTACCAGCGTGCAGCAGATGCGTATCCTCTGTGCGTTGCTGCGTGGTGATGTGGAGGTGGTAAAGGATGCGTAAAAACATTATTCCTGAAATTGCCAAATTGTTAGATTTGGAACTGGGTGAAGAATTTAAAATCAAAGGCGCTGCCGACTGGATGCTTTTTCATTTTGAGGAACGTGGATTGAGAGTAAGAAATGTTGATGAAAAGGTTGAGTTGTCTGATGGGGTTGATGGCACATTGTTTGAGAGACTGCTGGGCGGTTATCTTGAAGTAATCAAGTTGCCGTGGAAGCCTTGTTATCGTCAGAAGTATTGGACTTTTGGCTTAAAAGATGGTATTTGGGTAGTTGTACCGAGAGAGTGGGAAGATTATCCTGCTGAATATCTCTTGTTCAAGGCAGGCTGGATATATCGCACAGAAAAAGAAGCCTGCGCCGCTTTGCCTGGAGTGGCGAAAGAAATGGATGTTGAGTTTATGGTCAAGAAGCACAAGGAATGGCTTGCACAAGTGAAGGAGTGAGGCTAGTGAGCAGTAAACGTAAACTTAAGCGCCGCAATCCTGCGCCGGTGGCAGGCTTTAAATACGAGCGCATGTGTCAGACGGTGTCCGAACAGGCTATCTATCGCGTGCTGGCTGTTGCGATTGATATCCTCTGGAATGATTTCGGTGGTCTGCAGCGCAAAGACCAACGTCTGAAATTCTTCGCTGAGACATTCCGTGAACGTCTGGAAGTTGTTGACCAGGGCTTTACGCCGACGCAGCAGGCAGCTATGGACGAGCTCCAGCGTCAGGCTGGGTATAGCGTAGTGTTTAATGCAAAATAATTTAATGACCGCTCATCGTGTGGTGGGCGGTCGTTTTTTTATGTTCACAAAAAATTTACATACGGACGTGGCGGATAATATGAAAAATAGGAGCACTAGATAACACGAAACGACACTGAAAATAATACGGCGGATATAATGGACGAAAACGCAAATATATACGGTATTCCGTAGTCTTGCAGGACATCCTCGGGTGTGTTATATTAAAAATGTGGTTACAAAAAGAAAAAAGACTTGACTTTTGTGTCCACAAAAGCTATACTGCTATTGTAGCAACAAAAGAGAGGTGAAAAGAATGGCTGCAAAGATGGGGCGACCTACTGACAGTCCAAAAAATACTATGGTGCGTGTCAGAGTTGATGACGAAACTATAAAAATACTTGATGAATGTGTAGAAAATTTAAATCTTAATCGTTCAGAAGTTATTAGAATTGGTATCAAAAAGGTGTACGCCGACATAAAAAAATAAGAGCAACTGCAGTGATTTTGGCGAATCGCAGTTACTCTTAAAACACAACAAACCAGAAAGGCTTGCTAAATCTCATTATAACATAGCCTTTCTGGTAAAGAAAGGAAAATTTTATATGGAAAATCAATTACAGGTATTTAAGCACGAACAGTTTGGTGATTTAAGAATAATTGATAAGGATGGTGTTGTTTGGTTTATTGGGAAGGATGTAGCTGTTGCATTAGGCTATAATAATCCAATAAAGGCGGTTCAACAACATAGTGATGAAGAAGATAGAGATGTATTCCCAATTCGGGATTCCATCGGTAGAATGCAGAAAACTCCTATAATCAATGAATCAGGTCTTTACTCTCTCATCCTCTCATCTAAACTTCCGGCAGCGAAGTCATTCAAGCGTTGGGTAACAAGTGAAGTGTTGCCTTCTATCCGTAAGACGGGCAAGTATGAAATCATTCCGCAGGGTGTAGAGGTTGAAGAACCTGTCACCGATGTAACTCAGCTTGAGTTCGACCAGCGTATTCGTATCGCAACAATTATTGCTAGTTGCCGTCGTGAGCGTTTGCCGATGGTAGCAAAAATTCTCTCACTTGACCTCGACGAATTTGCACCGCTGCTGCCGCAGAATGCTTCTGATGCGGAACAACTTGCTTATCAGTACATTTCTAGTGTGTATGATGCCATGAAGCGCGATACGCCGATACAGTATTTTTATAACGGTTATGCGAAATGGTGCATGGAGCAGGGAACGACGGCTTTGAATAAAACAGCCCTCGGGAAAGTATTTAAAAAGTATTTCCCTGTGCAGGCAGTCGCCACATCCTACTATGAAGGCGGTCAGCGCATATTTGGTTGCGTCCGCTGCTACCGCAAGATGGGAGGTGCTGCAAAATGACCTACAAAGACCTACCCGCAAGCATTAGAAACCAGGTTGAAGAACTTGAAATCAGTATTGACAGTAAGACTCAGTGCCTTGATACGCTATATGCTTTGTTCCCAGACAAAGAAACGGTTATCACTATGCTGGTTGAAAAGTACGCCGAGCAGCGGCAAAAAGAACTTACTGCTGAGGAAGCTCTGCGTAAGGCTGGCTATAATGTAGCAGAGCTGCGTGTTGCTTACTGGAATGCATAACTGAAGGATAAGTGCTCAAAAACGAATAGATCCACCACGATTGAAAACCATCGAGTCCCAGCTTGATGGTTTTATTTTTTTGCAAAAATGACTTGAAGCAGTGAAAAAAAAGCGGTATAATATAACCACGGAGAAGTGTAGATAAAAGCGGCATTTCGCCTGCCCTTTTTCGTTGCGAAGCGGTGCGTATTTTGACTGAATACGCACCGCTTTACTATATTGTGTATGTAGCGTCTGGCTTTTAGCTAGGCGCTTTTTTTATGCCCGGAAGCCGTAACCTAAGGGACGGGACATCCCTTATTATTCTCAAATCCTCAGCGGTAGTCCGGGCACCAATAAATGACTTGCAATTATCGTGGGAGTGAGTTAATATGCTTATAAGGTACCTGCTGCTTGCAGCGCGTGTGTGGGATGGTTGGGATGAATCGAAACATCCGCGTAAGTCTAACGGGCAGTTTAGTGCTGGTGGTAGAACTTCCCGATCACCGCTCAGGCGTGCGGCTGAGGTTGTAAAGCCGAAGCGTAAGAGCAGAAAATCTAGTAAGATTACACCAGCTGAGCGTGAGCGTGTAACTCATGAAATCAGCACATGGTTCCATGGGCGGTTTGATGGTCTGCATAAAAGTTCTATTGCCGTAGGAAATTACGTTTATCTATTTACCATTAATGAGTATGGTGATTATGATATTTATTCTAAAATTTTGCTGAAATGAGGCATATTATATTATGGAAGAACAACTTAGAGAAGCATTAAAAAAAGTCCCTCGCTATTATGAGGATTTTGAGACTGCTGTAGTTTTGCTGTTGGAGGATAACGAGGAAGCCATGCGCGAATTAATAGCGTTTATTGATTCCTCTCCTGAAGCACGAGTTGATGATGTGCTTGATATGGCTGAAGAACTGTCTGATCTTGAGGAGGCTGATGCCGATGAGTGAAAAATCCTCTGGTGGAGCACGTCGTGGCGCAGGTCGTCCGAAGCTGCCGCCTGAACTTAAATCAAAACGCAAGCATTACAACTGGTACGTCACGGAAGAAGAGCGTGCGTTCCTGATGGAGCAGCTTGCTGAATATCGAAAAAATCACTAATGTAAACCTCGAGCTTAATGGCTCGGGGTTTTTCTGTTTCCGGAGGTAATTATGAAAATCATTGATATGCCCATCGGCGATGTGGTTCCGTATAAAAACAATCCACGCCGCAACGATGCAGCCGTGAAGCCGGTTATGGAATCCCTGAAGGAGTTCGGCTGGAAGCAGCCTATTGTTATCGACAAGAATAATGTTATCGTGTGTGGTCATACGCGTCTGCGTGCTGCTAAACGACTTAAGATGAAGACTGTACCGTGTGTGATGGCGGATGACCTTACGCCGGAGCAGATTAAGGCGTTCCGTCTGGCAGATAATAAAACCGCCGAGTTTGCAAGCTGGGACATGGACATGCTCAACAGCGAGCTGCTTGATATCAAAGGTATAGACATGGGCGACTTTGGCTTCGACATGCCGGAGCCTGAACCGGAAGAGGATGCTTTTGATGTGGATGCAGCGCATGAGGCCGCCAAGCAGAACACCATCACGACTCCTGGGACTCTTTATCAGCTTGGAAACCATCGCTTATTATGTGGCGATTCAACAAATCGTACTGATGTAGCACGTTTATTGGGGGGGCAAATGGTTGACATGGTGTTTACTGATCCTCCCTACAATGTCGCTTACCAAGGCGGAACAAAAGACAAGCTCACCATTAAAAACGATTCGATGAGTGAGACTGAATTCAAAAACTTTTTAGATGCAGTGTTTGATAATTATTTTGCCGCAATGAAGCCCGGCGCGTCATTCTACGTATGCTACGCTAGTCGCAGTGCGGTCGAATTCCGGCAGGCTATTGTCGATGCCGGTCTGCTGCTGAAGCAGGACCTTGTCTGGTGCAAGAACACATTTACGCTGGGACGGCAAGATTACCAATGGCAGCATGAGCCTATCCTTTATGGATGGAAGCCTGGCGCAAAGCACCGCTTTTTCGGTGGCCGCAAGCTGTCAACGGTCATTCCCGACAACTATCCGGTGGAGGTTGGCTATGATGCCGATGGGCATCAGCTCATTCACATCAGCATCGGGCTTAAGACTGTTTGTCTGCGTGCCGACAATGTGGAGGCTGTGGACACAGAAGAGGTCAACAGTGTAATCCATGTTGACAAGCCCACGCGCAACGCCGAGCATCCCACCATGAAGCCGATTGCCCTCTGTGCTAAGTGCATTAAGAATAGCTGCCAGCAAGGTGATGCTGTGCTTGATTTATTTGGTGGCTCTGGCTCCACGCTCATTGCCTGCGAGCAAATCAACCGCCAATGCTACAGCATGGAGCTTGATCCTGTGTACTGCGATGTCATCGTTAAGCGTTGGGAAGCTCTTACCGGCAGGACGGCTGAGGTAATCAGTGCCGAATCCTGAGAATTTACGCGTACCAAGCTCGAGCGAAGCTCGAAAAAACGGCTCTGCTGGCGGTCGCGCGTCTGGTGAAGCTCGCCGCCGCAAGCGTGCCATGCGTGAGGTTCTTGACGACCTGCTGCAGATGCCGCTAAAACGTGGCGAGCTGAAGAATGTTGAGTGCCTGGGCGACCTGATGGGGCCGAACGGCAAGATTAACCTGCTGAATGGGAAGATTAACGTAACCGTGGAGCAAGCCGTGCTGTTAGGTCAGGTCGTGCTTGCTATGCAGGGCAATACCAAGGCGGCGACGTTCTTGCGTGATACTGCAGGGCAGAAAATTCTTAAGGATGCCGAAGAACAGTCCCAATACGAGGACGATGGCTTTACCGACGCAATCAAGCGCAGTGCAAAGGATGTGTGGAAATAATGGGCATCGTTGGCAGGCTGCGCAGTATTATCAAACCTGTTATTAAGTTCTATGAGTTTAGTAAAAAACAAATGCAAATCTTGACATGGTGGTGCGATGATTCTCCATATCACGATTATAATGGCATTATAGCTGACGGCTCCATCCGTGCTGGCAAAACAGTGGCGATGGCCGTCAGCTTTGTTATTTGGGCTATGGATAGCTACGATGGACAGAACTTTGCTGTGTGCGGCAAAACCGTAGGTAGCTTCAGGCGTAACGTCTGGAAATGGCTCAAGCCTGTACTGCTGGTGCGTGGCTATCAGGTGGAAGAATCACGCACGGAGAACCTTATAGTAGTGGCTCGCAAGCAAGGCAGCACAATGAAGCTGAATTACTTCTACGTGTTCGGCGGCCGTGACGAATCCTCGCAGGACCTCATTCAAGGTATTACTTTGGCCGGTCTGTTTTGTGACGAGGTCGCGCTCATGCCGGAGTCATTCGTCAACCAGGCGTCTGGCCGCTGCTCTGTGCCGGGCGCTAAGCTCTGGTTTAACTGTAACCCGGACAGCCCGATGCACTGGTTCTTGCTGCGCTGGATTGAGAAGTGTGACGAGAAACGCTTGCTGCATATCCATTTTCTGATGGACGACAATCCGTCACTTAGCGCAGCGGTGCGTGAACGCTACCAGACAATGTATGCCGGTGTGTTCTATCGCCGCTTTATCCTAGGCGAGTGGGTAATGGCGCAGGGCGCTATTTATCGTGATGCGTGGAGCGATGAGCTGCTCTTTGGTGATGACCAGCTGGAGTATCTGCTTAAAAATCTGCACATCATGAAGCGCTCTATCACGATTGACTATGGCACCGTGAACCCGATGGTGTATCTGGACGTGCTCGATGATGGGCGCGACCTGTGGTTTATCCGCGAGTATTATTGGGACAGCCGCGCCGAGGAAAAGGAGAAGGACAACAGCCAATACGCCGACGACCTGCTTGAGTTCGTGCGAGGCGTGGAGCTGTGGCCGACAAATGTGGTCATTGACCCCTCTGCTGCATCGTTCAAAATCGAGCTGCGTAACCGTGGGCTGCGTGCGAAGGAGACGGTGGAAACAATCAACGCCGACAATGATGTCATTGAGGGCATCCGTAAGGTGAACACGTTGCTAACCCGTCGCCGCATTCATTTTTATTGTGGTTTAATGCACACGCTGAAGGAGATGCAGTCCTATTGTTGGGACGACAAGGCTCTGCAGCAGTCCGGCAAGGAGAAACCTATTAAAGTAGCCGACCATGCGCCTGATGCGGTGCGCTACTATGTATCAACAGTCATCAGGCCTAGGAGGATAGCAGAAGATGGTTAAACGTAAACGCAGGCGCGCCCTGGACAAAGCTCCTGAGCCGCAGCCAATACGCAGCAGGGCGCTCGACGCTTTTAGCAATGTATTGGCTCGTTTGGGCGCTGGCACTCCGAATCTGTTAGAAGGCACGGAGTACAGTCTGCAGCGCATGTCGCGTGATTTTAATACTCTAAATGCTCTCTATCGCGAGAGCTGGATTGTCCGTCGCATCATCGACGTTATCCCGGCGGACATGCTCAAAAACTGGATAACGATTACCAGCGGCCTGGACCCCGATGTAGAGAAGCGGCTCAGTCTTACTCTGCGTCGTACTCAGCTCATTGACAAGCTTAAGCGTGGCATGCAGTGGGGCAGGCTCTACGGTGGCGCGCTAGGCGTGATGCTGGTCAAGCACCAAGGCTACGACCTTAGCCAACCGCTGCAGCTTGACTGGATAATGCCTGGGGACTTCGCAGGGCTGCTCATCTTCGACCGCTGGAACGGAGTTAACCCATCCAGCGAGCTTATCGAAGATATTAGTGATCCTGATTACGGCTTCCCGAAGTATTACACTGTGACTGATCCTGCCGGTGGTGGTTCTGTAAAAATTCATCATAGCAGGGTAGTTCGCTTTACTGGTAACACGCTCCCGTTCTGGGAGGAAATTGCAGAGATGCAATGGGGCGCATCTGTTGTCGAGTCAATTTTTGATGAGCTGCGCAAACGTGACAATGTGAGCTGGAACATTGCTCAGCTGACGTTCATGGCGAACATCCGCGTTCTTAAAATGCAGGACTTAGGTCAGCTTCTGGCGGCAACGGACAACGAGTCGCAGGCTGAGCTGCTGCGCACGTTGGAAGCACAGAACATGTTGCTGAACAATATGGGTATGCAGGTCATGGATGCTGCAGATGGTCTGGAAACGCACCAGTACACTTTCGGCGGCCTTGCTGATTGTTATCAGCAGTTTATTATGGACATCAGCGGCGCTGCTGAAATTCCGGTGACGCGTCTGTTCGGGCGTTCTCCCTCCGGTCTTAACGCTACGGGCGAGAGTGACCTGCAGAACTACTACGACATGATAGCCGAGAAGCAAGAGTCTTATCTGCGTCCCATCCTTAACAAAGTGCTCCCACCGTTTATCATCTCGACGCTAGGCAGTTTGCCTGACGACTTTGACTTTGAATTCGACCCGGTTGCAGAGCCTACCGATAAAGAGCGCGCCGACCTTGCTAAGTGCGGCACAGATAACGTTGTAGCTGCTTACAATGCTGGGCTTATCTCTCAGCGCACTGCCCTGAAGGAGCTGAAGCAGCAGAGCGAGCGCACCGGTGTCTGGACAAATATCACCGATGAGGACATCGAGCGTGCGTCCGACTCCGTGGAGCCGCCTGGTGAGATGGGAGGCATGTTTGGCGACATGGGCGGTGGCGAGGCTGCTGGTGCTGAACCTCAGCAAAACAAACCGTCTGAATCTGAATAAACAACTTGCAACAATTTGATTTGAGAGTTAACATGAACACACTAAAATTTACGGAGGTTAGCATCATGGATAAAACAAAGCTTAATCTGGAACGCATGCGTACTTACGATGCTGAATGGGAAGAAGACAAGCACCCACGTGCCGAAAACGGTCAGTTCACTTCTGGCGGCGGCAGTGCCAGTGGTGGAGCCGAAAGTGCTACGATTAAATCTCCACTCCGCCAGGCTGCGGCGGTCCATTAGGTGAAGGGCTGTTACGTAAATGGTGGAAAAACTGGAGCTATAAGTGGGGACCGCAAGAAGAAGAGGGCTAATGATTGGATAAATTATGAAAAAATTTAAAATGCCGCGAGTCATTGAGCGCTCTTATGCCAGCGCAATTGACCGCCTGATGCAAGGACTGAAGCGTGAGTTATCTCACGTTGCCAGTCCTTTTTTTATTGCTGACATAATGCGTCGGCTGGCACGTTCCCCGACTTTTATTCGTGCCTGCGACCAAATCGCGCGCTCGATGGCCACGCATCTGTTCCGCGACGGGCATAAGACGTGGCGTGCTGCAGCAGCTGAGGGCAGTAAGGGACGAATCATTCGCACTGCCCTACAGCGCGAGCTTGCCTCACCACGCGTCGCAAATGTGTACGAGGGTATAATCAGTCGCAACGCTGAATTAATCCGCTCTATGCCGCTCACGCTGGCTGACAGGGTGGCTCATAATGTTGCTAAAGGTTATGAGCAAGGCTTGCGACCGGAAGCGATGATAGACGATATCCTCAAAGAGTATCCGCATATAACCGAAGCTCATGCAAGGCTTATCGCCCGCACGGAAACGTCTAAAGCCAGCACGGCTCTGACGCAGGTGCGTGCTGCTGAGGCAGGGCTTGACTGGTACGTCTGGCGGACGAGCGAGGACTCTCGTGTACGTTCTGCTCATGCTCATATGGATGGTGTGATTATCCCTTGGGGCGAGGCACCGGCGCCGGAGTTGCTGAACCATGAGAAGTCGCAGGGGAATTACCATGCGGGAAACATTTACAATTGCCGCTGCTATCCTGAACCGCTTATCAGGTTTGACCAGGTGGCGTGGCCTGCAAAGGTTTACCGCAATGGCAAAATCGAGCGCATGGGCATAAAACAATTCAAACGATTACTACCTGGAGGTGAGCTATGAGCAAGGCATATTTTGGCTCACGAATCTCCGACCACATCCTTAAAACGCCAGAAGGCTTTCTGATTTGCAAGGACGTTCCGATTGCTCGTACAGGTACGCAGCAGTATCGAGGCTGCGAGTTCGGCGGTCCGGTCGCTGATGGCATTTATAATGTTCAGCGTCCTGAAACTGAAGTCTTTGACCGTGCTGCCGTGGCAAGCTTTGAGGGCAAGCCAGTATGTGATGAGCATCCAGAGGAAGATGTAACCCCTGATAATTATGGGCGGTACATGAAAGGTGTGTGTCGTGATGTGCGTCGAGGCGATGGCGATTTAAGTAATTGCCTGGTCGCTGATTTAGTTATTTACGATGCTGACCTTATCAATAAGATTGAGGCTGGCAAACGCGAGATATCTTGCGGCTATGACTGCTTGTGGAACCCGACGAGTGACTCCAGCTATGACCAGCTGGAAATCCGCGGTAACCATGTAGCGGTTGTTGATAGAGGCAGAGCGGGGCACAAGGTGGCCATCCGTGATACTGCCGACGATAAAAAAGGAGGTACAAAAATGTCTAAATCTTTGATTGGACGTATTCTGCGAGCGCTGGCTCGCGACGAATCTACTACACCGGAGGACATGGAGGCTGCTGCAAAACTTGCAGGCAGCTCTGACGCTGAACCGCGTCCTCAGCCTGCACCAGCTCCTGCTCCGGCAGCTCCCGCAACACCTGCGCCTGCTGCTGTGCCGCAGCCTGACAATAAACCTGCTGCAATGGATGAGGCTACTGAGGCGCGCTTTAAGAAAATTGAGGACGCGCTGGAAGCTATCAGCTCTAAGCTGAATCCTGATCCTGCACCGCCTGCTGCAGAGCCTAAAAAGGATGCTCTGGACGCGCTGGAGGAAGAACTCCAAAACAAAGCGCCCGCTGCTGCTCCTGCTGGTGACGAGGACGATGTAATCGAACCGCCTGAAGATATTAATGCGCAGGATGCAGCGCCGGAAGAAGATGTTGAGGGTGAATGTGCTCCCAACGCCAAAGAGGCACGTGACGCAGCTATGGCTTTAATCAAAAATCTGAAGCCTGCTGTTGCAGCTATCCCTAATGAGGCTCAGCGCAAACGTGCGGCTGACTCTCTGGCTATCCTCATCAAAGGCTCTATGCAGCAGGATGCTCAATATGGCGAGCTGATGCAGATGCGTCGTCGTAACGCTGCGAAAGACAGCAAGCCTGCAGTCGATGACTACGCTCTGGGACGTGAGATTGCTAAAAGATATAATCCCCATTATAAAAATCGCTAAGGAGGCAAAACGATATGAGTGGTAAAGCAATTGGTATCTCTATGAATTTTGGCTATCCCGGTAACTACGCCCGCACTCCGGACGATATCGTGGCCAGCCGTCTGTTAAACGAGGAAAGCGAAGCTATCCCATTTGGTGCTGCCGTCTGCATTAAAGACGATAATACTTACACTGCTGTTGGTGCTGCAACTACTGCTGCTGATGTATGTGGCATTGCGCTGCGTGTTGTTAAGCAGGCCATTAGCTATAGCGAGCAAAATTACACCGAATATCAGCCTGGTGCTTATATGTCTGTGTTGGAACGTGGCGCTGCGACCGTCGTATGCAATGTTGGCGCTCCTAAGGCCAATGGCAAAGTGTATGTGCGCATCAAAGCTAATACTTCTGTCGCTAATGGTATAGTTGGTGGGTTTGAAGCTGCAGCTGATGGTGACAACACTATCGAGATTCCAAACATGCGCTGGACTTCTGGTGCTATGGATGCAAATCGTGTATGCGAAGTAACCTTGTTGACTCGCGTAGCTGCGTAATTTTAAGGAGGTATAAACAATATGGCACAATTAAGCTTTTTACAGGCTGATGCCGGTATGCGCAATTTAGGCAACTACGCTATGAAGCGTGGCGGTCTGAAAGCATTCCGCGGTAACGTATGGGATACTGCAGTAAGCTCCGGTATGGCTTATCTGACTGGCGAACTGGAAAAAATGGATCCAAAGGTGCGCGAACCGCTGACCAGTGTGACCTGGCAGCGCGATATCGTTGCTAAGACCGGCGGTGGCTGGGTGGAATACACCAGCACCTTTGATGTCGATTATGCAACTTCCGGCGCTAACGGTAACAGCATCACTGCTCCTGGTGCGACTACTATCCCGGTAATGCAGGTTAACACCGGCAAAAACCTATACAAGGTTAACACCTGGATGCATGCTATGCAGATTCAATTTATCGACCAGGCTAAGCTGAAACAAATCGGTCGTAACCTGGAAGACCTGCTTGATAAGGGCATCAAATTGAATTACAACAAGACTTTGGACCTGAACACCTATAAGGGCTTTAAGGAAGCGGGTACTACCGGCTTGCTGAATGATGCGCAGGTTGCAGTGCATTCCGTTGGAAATGGCGCAAGCGGTAAGCCTGCGTGGAATACCAAAACTGCAGACGAAATCCTGCATGACATCAACAATGCACTGGTTGACTCCTGGACTGCATCTGAGTATGACCTTAAGGGCATGCCGAACCATATCCTGATTCCGCCTAAGCAATACGCGTACATCACCATGCAGAAGGTTTCCGACGCTGGCAACGTGTCCATCATGGAGTACCTGCTGCAAAATAATATTGCTAAAAAGCAGGGCGGCGATATCACTATCGAGCCTTGCCGTTGGTGCATCGGTGCAGGCAGCGCCAGCAAAGACCGCATGATGGTCTATGTCAACGATGAGGATATGGTCAACTTCGACTTGACTGTACCTATTACTCGCGCCTTCACTCAGCCGTCTGCTGAGCGCGCTGCTTATTTGACTCTGTACGCAGCTCAAATCGGCCAGGTTAAGTTTAATTACTATCAGCCTGCAGGTTATTACGACGGCATCTAATTTTAAATTGTTTTAGCCAGACGCTTTGTTCGTCTGGCTTTTCGTATTATAGGAGGTACTATAGTGATTATTTTAACCAGAAAAGTATTTTGCTTTGTAAAGCAAGACTCTGTCGACCGTGAAGAAGCTATCAGATTTACCACCAAAGGCGGTCTGGAAATTGAAGATGCTCCTGAATGGATTAAAAACGATCCTCTTTATAATTGGGGACTGGAAGATGGTGACATCGTGGAGGTAAATGGTAAAACTCCGAAGGCTGAGGCAGAAGCTGTTGCCAACGCCAAGCAAAGCAAAGCGGAGGATAAACGCGAATAAGGAGGTGCGTTATGTACCATCCGTTGATTGCGCAGGCGAGCAATATCAAAACGCAGGAAAATCCTTCTTACACCAAGGAGGACTTCCTGGCATTCTATCCACAGTTTGCTGAGCCGTTGCCGGAAATAGTGCTGGACAGCTTTGTAGAGCTTGGTCAGGCGTGTGTAAGCGAGCAGCGCTATGGCAAGATGTGGCAGCACTGCATTGGCCTGTTTGTGGCTCATATGTGTACGCTGTACATGCAGAGCGCTGCAGACCCGGGGGCACCTGCTGCTGATATCCTTGCCGCAGCTCAGGCCGCTGGTGTTGTTACGAGTGAGTCTGCTGATGGCGTGTCCTACAGTATGGATACATCAGCCCTGTCACAGGACCTTGCAGGTTGGGCGGCGTTCCGGTTGACTGCGTTTGGCGTGCAGTTTGCTACCTTAGCTCGACTTGTGGGCAAGGGAGGCATGTATGTATGGTGAGTGTAAAAACTTCACATATGACGGTCAGCGGCGGGCTACAGGGCCTTATGGACAGAGTGCAAGCTCTGAACCGTGTTAATAAGCTCTATGTGGGTATCCCGCAGGAGAAAACTTCTCGTGGCGATGAGCCTATCAATAATGCGAGCCTGCTGTACATCCATACTCATGGCATCCGGCGTAGGTCCATGCGTGAAGAAATGCAGGGCTATATGGATCAGGGCATGGAGTACAGCCTGGCTTATCAGTTGTATGTCCAGACGCACGGTTCGCCGCTCTGGCACGCTCCACCGCGTCCTGTAATTGAACCGGCCATAGCCAAGCACCATCGTGAGATTGCAGAAGAATATGCTAAGGCTGTAAAGGCTGCTATGACTGGCGATGGAGCGAGGGCTGATGCTTTTATCAAACGCACGGGCCTGCTGGCGCAGAACATCTGCCGTAAATGGTTTACGGATGCCGAGAATGGCTGGCCGCCTAACTCCCCGAAAACCATAGATAAAAAGACCAAAGGCAAGGGCGGCAAAACCAATCCGCTTATTGATACCGGTGCCTTGCGTAAGGCTATTGTTTATGTGGTAAGGAGTGATTGACGTGGTTAATGTTGGCAGAGTGGTGCGTAGCAAGCGTTTAGGCTGCCAACGCATTACTGTCAAACGCTATGCTGCGAGCTGGCACGATGGAGCTTACGGACGGGATGAAGACAATCCTATTGTGCTACAGGTGGCGGCGATTGTTACCGTTGCCCAGCCTAAAGATTTACAGTTATTGCCCGAAGGCGACCGCATCACCGGAGCAATGAAGTTCTTGACGAATGTTGAGCTGCACGCGACCAATGGTGAAGCTATCAGCGATGAGCTGGAATGGCGCGGAGCACGCTACAAAATCCTCACTGTTACGCCTGATATTGATTATGGCTTTTACCGCAGTATTGGGACACGATTGGACGGTGATGGCGTTGGTTAAGAACATTGCTGAATTTGAATCTTTAATGTGGGCGGAGCTGATGGACATCCTCGGCCATGATGCTAATACAATACCGCCGCCTGTACGTCGCTCTTGGCCAACGGACGGAGGTCCCGACTGGAAGCTTACAGACAACGTGGTCTTTATGCAGTGTACCGAGGCGGCCGAGGACATCATGCAGCCGATTGATGAGCGTTGGCAGTCTGAAGGACGTGATTTTTTGCGTGAGAGTGCAAGCACACGTACCATCCAGCTACGCCTGAATGCTTATGGGCCTGCCTGCTATGAATCGCTTTTGCAAATTCGCCTTGAGCTGCTGCGTGGTCGTCCGAAGCTCAAAAAACAAAAAATCTATATTATTCCTGGCAAGGATTCCATCCAATATGCGCCTGAACTATTTCAGGGGCGTTGGTGGAAGCGCGCCGATTTGACTTTATATTTTAATGTACTAATCAGCATTAAATCTATCGTGAAAGCGATTGAAGAAGTCAACGTTACGATTAAAGCAAACGAGCCTGGTACGAGTGATGTTATCCTTGAGCCAGGCGAAATTATTATTAAGAAAGGGTGATTTAGTTGGCTTATAAATTGGACTTATCTCCGATTGTCGACGTGGTTATCAACCTGTCTGCTAAGGCTGCTGCTCGTAAGGGCTTTAACCTTGGCCTGATTATTGGCAAGTCTGAGGTTATCCCGGCGAATGAAAGGGTACGGATTTATACCAGTGCATCTCAAATGCTGACTGACGGGTTTGTAGAAACGTCACCGGAATACAAGGCTGCTCAGCTCTATTTTGCTGCTACGACCAGCCCGCGCAAGCTGGCGGTAGGCGTAAAGCTGACGGAAGATACGAATCTAACTGCTACGCTGGAGGCTTGCCGTGCTGCTAACTCTCAGTGGTGGCCGTTTAGCTATCTGGGCGCAGAAGATGTTGATATCAAAGACTGTGCAGCTTGGTGCGAGACCGCTGTACCTGACAGCGTCTACATGTATACGACTGCTGATAAAAGCGTACTTGACGCATCTGGTGATGCGAAGAGCATTTTTAAGGCTTTGCAGGATAAAAACTACCGTCGCAGCTTTGGCCAGTATTGTGGTGACACAGATACTCCTGATGCTGTTGCAGCTACTATGGGCTACGCGATGGGCGCTAACCGTGGTCTTGCCGGTGATGCGTTTACGCTGGCGTATAAAACTCTGCCCGGCGTAAAAACAGATGACCTGTCTGAATCTCAGGTAACCCATGTGTGTGGCAGTGCTGAATCTACAGGTCATAACGGTAATGTATATATTACTCGTGGCGAGGAATACGATGTTTTGCAGCAGGGCTATATGGCTGATGGCACGAGCTTTGATGAGGTGCTTTACCTTGATATGCTCAAAAATGACATTACGCTTAATGTCATGGACCTGCTTTACCAGCGTCGAAAATTGCCGCAGACTGAAGCTGGCGTTACAAGCATTATTAATGTTATCAATGATGCTTGTCGTAAGTATGTAAAGTTAGGCTTTATCGCTCCGGGCAAGTGGAACGGTGCCGAGTGCCTGAATCTGCAGACAGGTGATTACCTGCCTGATGGCTATCTGGTGCAGAGCGAGCCTCTTGACGAGCAGTCTCAGGCTGACCGTGACAAACGTAAGGCTCCACCGATTTATGTATGTTGCAAGCTGGCTGGTGCAATCGAATTTGTTACCATCCAGGTTAATGTTAACCGCTGAGGAGGCTATCTGAATGGAATTAACTACTTACAGTTTTGCTGATCTGGCTGGCTCTATTAATCATCCGACATTTGGCTCTTACCTGTTTGATGGTAATGGCGTTGGTTCTGTAACCGTCGCTAAGGCTACCGACCGCACTGCTCATGACATCGCCTCTGACGGTTCTGTCATGGTGTCCAAGATTGCGGGCAATAATGGCACCGTAACCATTGAATGTCAACAGACCTCTGCTATCCATAAATGGCTGAGCGCCTGGTTTAACGCGCTGTGGCAACTACCGACAAGCGAATGGGCAAGCACAAGTATGACGCTGCGTAATACCGCGACAGGTACACGCCATATTATCTCTGGCATCTCGCCGCAGAAGGAGCCGGACACTCCCTATCAGAGCCAAGGCCAGCGAGTGTCTTGGACGCTGATGTGTGCTGAGATTACTAATCTGCCGATTTGATGGAGGGCTGAATCATGCTAAAACAAAAAACACAAGTTGTGGAGGTGGCTGGCAAATCCTACCAGCTCACTAAGATGGACGCTCGCACAGGCAGCTATGTTGCTTTTAAGGTTGCGGGCGTGCTGGCGCCGTCTGGCGGCAAAACAGCCGAGATGGCTGCCGCTCTCATGGGTATGCCACGTAAGGATTTTGATGAGCTGCAATCCCTGCTGCTGCGCACTGTTAATCGTTTGATTGATAACGGTAATGGCCAGCAGCTCCCCGAACCTGTCCTGACGGCTAAGGGAGATTTTGTTGATGATGCTCTGGCGTATGATGCTGCCAGCGTTATCCAGCTGACTGTTCATGCGCTGATTTTTAACGTCGGAGGTTTTTTCGCCGCAGCCGGGTTGAATCTCCCGGCAGAATTGACGGGCAAACCTACGAGCCGATGAGTTATCCAACGCTTGATGCTTTCGCCTTTGCTCCTGTAGCTGCAGGGCTTTGGCGGCAGCACGAGCTGAGTGATGGCACGTATGATTTTGATGATTTGCTGGACGCTCACGAGCTGTTGGCGGTCAAGGCAGAAAACGCACGGCGGATGCAGGACGCCATGAGAAAGGAGTAGGCTGATGAGCAATATCTTAGAAGAATATCTTGTCCGCATCGGTGCAGAAGTCGACAAGGATGCCTTTGCCGGAGCTGCGAAAGCTATCAATAATCTATCCGGTATGCTCGGGAAATTAGGCTCTATTCTTAAATATGGCGCTATCTTTGCGGGGCTGGCAAAGGTTACGGAAGCTGTCATTGATAACATCAAGGCTGTGGCCAGCGCTGATTTAGAATACCAGAAGCTGGCGCAGTCTATGTGGGTGACAAAGGATACAGCTAAAACCTTGAGCGTGGTCCTTAAGACCATGGGCGCCTCACAGGAAGATGTGGCGTGGGTGCCGGAGCTGCGTGAACAGTTTTTCCGTCTGCGTCAGGAAATGGCAGAGCTCTCTACTCCTGCAGATGCCGACGGACAGTTAGCATGGATCCGTGAGATTGGTTACGACGTACAGTCTTTGCAGCTCAAATTAAAAATGTTTAAAGAATGGGTAGTCTATTACCTTATCAAAGAGCTGCAGCCCTACATCAAAGAGTTTCAGGAATTTATTCGCTGGCTGAATGATAAATTTGGGAAGAATCTGCCTGCAATAGCGCGTAAAGTAGCCAGCGTGCTGGCGAGTGTTGTGCGTGTAGCAATGTCGCTGGTTAAGGCTCTAAAATGGGTATTTGAAGGCATTTATAATTTTATTGACGCGTTGCCAAGTAAAACAAAGGCTTTAGTAGCTGTGTTTGCCGTCGTTGGTGCTGCCATCATGGCAGGTCCGTTTGGCTTGATGATGATGGCCATCGGCACCGCACTCATCATGCTGGAGGACTTCTTTGGTTATCTCGAAGGGCGCGAATCATCCGAAACATTAAAGCCACTCTGGAAATGGCTCACGGATGAAAATAATCCGCTGCGTCGTCTTATTGAAAAGCTTGAGGAAGGAATTGCCTTTATCCTTGCCAAGCTTACAGAGCTGTTTGAGAAAGTCTTTACGGAAGAACGCCAGGAGAATCTCAAGAAAACTGTTGCAAATATTGCTAAGGGTGTTGCTGAAATTGCCGAAGGTCTGGCGACGATTGTCGAGAAGATTTTCGGCAAGAAGTATCCTGTTGTGAAGAAATTCTGGGACTTCTTCTTGGTTGCCGTTGGTAAAGTTGTAGATAAGGTGCTTACGCTGACCAATAGTATGGGACATCTTATGCGTGCTTTGGGTAAAGCTATGCAGGGCGACTTCAAGGGAGCGCGTGAGGAATTTATCAATGCAGCTGCTGATGAAAATGCAACAGGCGAGCGGTCTAAATATATCCAGCAAAAGCTTATGTCGATGGGCTTTACTGCTTCTGCTGCCGCTGGTGTTGTAGGCAACCTTGTCCAGGAATCTGGCTTGCGCACGGATGCTATCGGTGATAATGGCACATCCGGTGGTTTGGCTCAATGGCATAATGAACGCTTAGATGCTCTTAAGCGTTTTGCTGCTGCTCGTGGTAAAGATTGGACTGACCTTGACACGCAGATTGAATTTTTAGCAGAAGAAATGCACACGTCCTACGCTGATACTTACGCTAAAATGCAAAGCGCTGAATTGCCGGAGATAGCAGGTCAAATTATGACGGATGAATATGAAAAGCCTGATTCTGCGTCTGCTAATTATGCTCAACGTCGAGCTAACGCTCGTGCTGCCTATGAAGCTATGAAGTCTGCCAATAAACAAACTTCTGCTGATGCATCTCACGGAGGTGCTGGCGGTTCATATGACAGCCTTGTGGCTCCTACGAGCTATGCTGCAGGTTTTGCTGCTGGTGGCACTGCCGGTCTTATGCCAATGGCGAACAGTACGGCAAATTATAACGGTGGCGTTGTAAATGTTGGCGGCATCGTAGTTAACTGTGGGAATGTCAGTGATCCACAGGGTGTGGCTAAGGCTGTAGAAGGAACGATGGAAGACTTTGCCCAGCGTCTGGCAGCGCATAACGGAGGGACGGTGTTTGTATGATTGATTTACCCAAAATCTCTTTGCAAAAGGAACTTCCGGGGGTGCTCAAAAGCACAGGAGTGAGTACAGGTACAGTGAATACGCTGAGCGGATTGTATGCTGCAGGCTCACTTGTGTCAAAGGTGTTTGCTGTCGGTAAAAGCATTGCTTCAGGAAATCCGAAGAATTTGTTTGACCAGAGCAATGCTTATGTTCCGTCTAAATGGGGGAGCGGTCTAGGCATTCAGCAGACGCTGATGGTTAAGACAAATATCGGCGGCTTCTTTTTCGATGCTGTGTTCAGCGTGGATACTGAGCATAGTCTTACTGTTACGCAGCACCCTGTGCAGACTGGCGCAAATATCAGTGATCACGCCTTCGTGAATCCTGTCCGCATCAGTATGCAGGTAGGTGTATCTGATGCTATGGGTTACAGGTATGGTTTTGTGTATGAGGGTGCAGGCGTATATAAATCTGTGCAGGCTTATCGCATGCTCTGCAAATTGCAGGAGCTGCGTATGCCTATGGATGTTGTTACTCGCCTGAATACGTATCCCAATATGCTTATTGAGAGCATTGACGTTAGCGATGATGTGTCGACGCTCTGTGCTCTTAAAGCTACGGTGAATCTTGTGCAGGTGTTGGTTGTAAATGTTGGCACGGAGAAAGTCTCGGCGCGTCAGTGGACTACAGGTGCACAGCGCAAATCGCAGGAAGTGCAGCCTAAAGGCGACAACAGTACGATTTTGCGCAAAGTAGAAAAGGGCACTGGTCTGGAGGTGAAGTGGGGATGAGTTATTATGAAATACCGTTGACTACCACGCCTTGTGACCAGAAGACTTTTAAGCTGACGCTGGATGGCGAGCGCAACATCAATATTCTGCTTAAGTTACGCTATTATGATTTGTACGAGTTGTGGGTGGCTGATGTCTGCGACAATAGCACAGGCGAAGAGTTGATTACAGGCATGCCGCTCGTTCCTGGCATTGATTTGTTAGGTCAGTACGCTTACCTGAATATTGGCAGTGCTCAAATCGTGGCTGTTGGTCCTACCACGCAGGAGCAGCCTGATAATGAGACATTAGGCTCAGCCTGGGTGCTTTTGTGGGGTGATGGCTCATGAGCAGTTATCTGTGGATGAGAAAGTGGAAAATCCTTGTTGTGGATGATCAGGACAAGGAGGCTCTGAATGTTTCTGACCTGCATGTGAAGTTTACTGTCAAAAAGTCGCGGGAAATAAACAACTATTCTACCGTGGAAATTTACAATCTTACTGCAGCAACCGAACAGAAAATCCTTAAAGAGGGCGACCGTATCATCATTGAGGCTGGGTATGAAGGCTATCTGACTGCTGGTGTAGATGGCTCCGTGCAGGAAGCAAAGGATGCTGAAGGCAATACCCAAGAGAAACAGTACGGAGTTATCTTTGACGGTAAAATTATTTATCCGTCTCGACGCAAGGAGAATAATACGGACTACGTGCTGTCGCTCCTATGCGTAGACGGAGCTAATGTCCTTGGGAAAAATTTTATTGCCAAAACCTTAAACAAGGGCGTTAATCAACGTCAGATTTTGGATGCGGTCTGTGAAAAGTCAAAAACCAAAATACCTACGAATAGTATTACTCAGGGCCTGTCCGGGCAAAAGCTGCCGCGGGGTAAGGTTATTTTTGGCGAACCTAAAGATTATATATCCGATATTGCCCGCGGCAACGGGGCCAGCTATTGGGTGAATGATGGCAAGTTGAACATGATAAAGCTTGCCGACGTTGCCAAGGATGAAGCCATTGTGCAAACACCTACAACCGGGCTTGTCGGGATGCCGACGCAGACGCAGTATGGCGCAAATTTTAAGCTGCTGCTGAATCCCGCTGTGCATATGTGGTCTTTGGTGCAATTAAAAAACAGCGAGATTGCAGAAGCACAGGTTACTCCAGGTCAGGCGCAGATGCCGCTTGATAAAGAGTGGATCTATCAGGTAATCGAGCTGACGCATACTGGTGATACGATGGGTAATGATTGGTATACATCCTGTACGGCTGTCTCTCGCTATGGTAAGGGCGTACTGCCTGCCCTCATGGCCAACAATGCGCAGAATCCGAACGGAGTGTGATTATTATGATTGATTTAAATTTGCGTACGCCGAACGTCGAACGTCAGGGCGAACTTGACGCTCGTGCCTCTGCTATTAAGATGCGTGTGTGCGTGCCTGGTATCATTCAGAACTTTGATGCTGCTAGTCAAACGGTAACGGTGCAGCCAGCATTGCGGGAAAAAATGCTTGTAGACGGCGATGAGTCTTGGGTGGATATACCTTTGCTGGTTGACGTGCCTATTGTCGTGCCACGCGCCGGAGGTTATGCGCTGACGCTGCCGATACAGGCAGGTGATGAGTGTTTGGTGGTCTTTGGCGATATGTGCATGGATGGCTGGTGGCAGAGCGGCGGCGTGCAGAACCAAGTAGAGTGTCGCAGGCATGACCTGTCTGATGGCTTTGCTATTATCGGCGTGTGGTCGCAGCCTAGAGTAATCCCCGGCTACAGTACAGGCTCTGCTCAGCTACGCAATGATGCGGGCAGTGCTTACGTAGAGCTTGCCGGAGACACGATTAACATCGTAGGCGGTACGGTAAACATTAAAGCAGGGCGGGTGAACATCAATGAGTAGTGCAACACGTTTAGGCGATTTGGATACCGGTCATGATGCCTGTGCTCCGACAGCACTCGTATCGGCCAGCCCTAACGTATATATCAACGGCCGCGCTGCAGGACGCGTGGGGGACAGCTATGCGCCTCATGGCTGCGTTGCGCATCCAACGCATAGCGGCGTCATCGCCAGCGGCAGCAGCTCCGTATACATCAACGGCAAGGCTGCAGGGCGCATTGGTGATCCCGTGAGCTGTGGCGGCACTGTGGCCGAAGGCAGCAGTAATGTTTTTATTGGAGGCTGATATGCATATGCAGGTTAGACGTTTAGACGACAATTGGGACTATTGCTTTGGCCGTGGTTCTCAAAATTACATCAGCGGTGTTGAAGCTGTCGGGCAGGCGATAAAGCAGCGCCTGCTTTTGCTTTATGCCGAATGGTGGGAAGACCTAAAAGATGGGCTGCCGTTGTGGGAGCAAATCTTAGGCACGTCCGGCAGCGAAGAGAACAGGCAGGCCGTTGACATTATTATTCGCGACCGTATAAGCGGCACGGAAGGCGTGCAGTCTGTCACGTCTTTTGAATCAAGCTATGAACGAAGACATTACAAATTTACGGCAACTGTAGAGACTATCTATGGCTCGTTGACTATTAGTAGTGAGGAGGTGCAGATGTGACGTATTTTAAGCCTTATGTTGATAGTACGGGACTGCATATCCCTACCTACAACGATATTTTAGAGGATATGATTGCCGCTATGAAGCAAATCTACGGTGATGATATCTATTTGGACAACAGCTCGCCTGATTACCAGCTGCTGTCCATTTTTGCTTTAAAGCAGAGCGATACGCTGCAGGCTCTCGCGTATGCGTATAATGCACGCTCGCCTGAAACGGCTATAGGTACGTCGCTGGACAGCGTGGTAAAGCTGAACGGCATTAAGCGCAAGGCTGCAGGGCACAGCACCTGCCAAGTAAAGATTACTGGTAGCCCGTTTACGCAGATAACCAATGGTGCAGTAAAAGACCGCGCAGGGCTGACATGGGATTTACCGGCAAACGTAGTAATCGGCTCCAATGGCACGGCTTATACTGTAGCTACATGCCGCACTGCAGGCGCTGTGAGCGCGCTGGCGGGCGATATAGCGCAGATTGAGACGCCGACCTATGGATGGATAGCTGTTATCAACGAAGTGAGCGCTGTGCTTGGCAACACGCAGGAAACCGACGCGCAGCTCCGCCAAAGGCAGGCAATCAGTACGGCCAATCCGTCGCAGACCATGCTGGCGGGAACCAAGGGCGCTATTGCAGCACTCCCGGATGTGTCCCGCTATGCTGTTTACGAGAATGACACCAACGTTGACACTGTAACTGAGGATAATCCGTACGGACTGCCGGCGCACTCCGTAACCTGTGTGGTTGAGGGCGGTACAAATGAGGACGTTGCTGAGGCGATATACTTGCATAAAGGCATCGGCTGTTATACAAACGGCGATGTGGAGGTACAGTATACCGACCAGAACGATTATATTAACACCATCAGATTTTACCGGCCGGAATATAAAACTATCTACATCAAATGCACGCTGAAGAAATATGTCGGCTATATGTCCAGCATCCAAGCCAACGTCAAGAGTGCGATATATGACTATTTGGCCGCGCTGACGATTGGTAGTGATGTGTCCGCGTCGGTGCTGGCCAACATCATCACTGACTGTAATCCGTCTTTGACGAAGCCAATCTTTGGCATAAAAGAACTCAAATTGGGGCTTGCCGCAGACGCGATGGTTGTTGCTGACGTTGCAATCGGGTATAAGGAGATTCCGGAGCCTGTGTACGATGCTATCGAGGTGCAGGTCGATGCTTGATTTAAAATATTATAAACGGCTAATCACGAGCGAGTATCGCCGCAGCGTTAACTTTACGGCTATGGTTGAGAAACTGCTCAGCTATGGCCTTGATTTGGACAGCAGCGCCAGCGATATGATTACGGCTTTTGAAGTTAATTACGCTACAACCGCACAGCTCGACATCCTTGGCGCTATTGTCGGAGTAAGCAGGCAGCTTACCTTTGAGCCGTCCGCTGCTGCTACAAGCGACATTGTTTGCCCGACTCCGACGGAAATTGCCAGCGGCACGGAGTATCCGATAATCAACACGCCAGAGCCGCAGAACATGGCAAGCGTCAGCTTTATTTCCGGCTTTCCGCCGGGAGAGATGAACGACAGCAACAGCATGATGGACGATGATTTGTTCCGTCTGCTAATCAAAGCGCGTATTATTCAAAATGCGTGGAAGGGAACTATAACAGAGCTATATGAGTTGTGGGAATCGGTTATGGGTAAAGATAAGCATTTATCTATCGAAGATTTGCAGGATATGTCGTTCAACATCGTTCTGCAGGGCGATTATACTGCGCTGGAGCGCGAGCTGATTATCCACGCATATATCATTCCGAAGCCGGAGGGCGTACGCATCAACGTGCTGACATTCGTATCGACGGACGGCCTGCCGCTGTTCAGCTACGATTACAATACTATGCGTTACAGTGGTTACAATAGCCATTGGGCTGTAGAAGGGAGCGAGCTAACAAATGGCGAGAAGTAATTTTAAGGTTTTTGCTGAGGCTGTGGACAGCAGCAAGGTTGTATCCGATGCTGAGTACGCTGTCAATACTCAGCGCATCGGCGGCGTTGTTCCGGGGCTGGCGGCGGCTGACCTGCACAACAAGCTGTATAAACAGGCTACGATTATGGCTGCCGCTATGGCGCAGGTCCTTGTCGAGCAGGGGCAGGATGCTTTGGACAGCGATTACGCAGGCCTTGTGGCATCAATCAAAAAAACATTCCTGCTGTCGCTGAACGGCGAAAAACCGGATGCAAAAGGCAATCTGCAGAAGAATTTTGTATATAGCGTTGAGGGCAAAAAGCCGGACAGCAGCGGCAATGTGTCTTTGAACATCAATTATCTCAACGCGATGAGCTTTGTCGGCTCCGTGGTAATCACCCGCGACAACATCAATCCCGGCACAAGGCTTGGCGGTACATGGCAGCTGCTGCAGAGCGGCCGCTATATCCGCACTGCCGGTGCAGGTTATCCCGGCGGAACGATGGGCGGCAGTGATGGCTTTACGCTGGGCGTGAATAATCTGCCTGCACATAGCCATGAAGCTACAATATATGGCGCTGGCAATCATAAGCATGATATTTATGTCAGTAATTGGCAAACCCATGGCGGCAGTGGTGGTGCAGGATATCAAGCTCATGAACGCCGCTGGGGTGAAACTGAAGAGGCTGGTAACCACACACATCAAATTACTATCAAATCTACCGGCAACGGAGAGAAAGTAATGTTTGAGCCATCATATTTATTGCTTTATTTTTGGGTGCGTACTGCGTGAGGTGAAGTAAATGAGTAATGCAAGAATACAATTTAGTACAGCGTCCGAGGAAAAATGGCTGCAGGTGAATCCTGTGCTGCGTGAGGGCGAGCTGGTCATCGCACGCAAGGCGAACGGCAAGCGCAAGCTCGTGGTCGGAAATGCCGGCGGATCCTCGTACGCAAACTCCGAGGTGGTATGGGACGCTGAACAGGCGGAGTCATACATGAACACAACCAAGGACTTAAGCGAGAATGTCAATGTCTTTGTGCCGCACATCGATTCCGCCGGCATTTTGACTTGGACGAACAAAGCGGGATTAGCTAATCCCACCGCAGTAAATATCAAGGGGGCAAAGGGTGACAAGGGCGATCCCGGACCGCAAGGTCCGAAAGGTAATGAAGTTACTATTGATGAGGAACTATCTTCAACTTCTATTAATCCCGTACAGAATAAAGTAGTAACGACAGCGATTGATACTCTTACTGCTAGTATTCTTAAAACGTCTATGGTTAATACATGGACGGCGCAGCAAAATTTTTATGACCTTATGCTCAACAGAGAGAAATACACTACCTATGTTGTCAATGGCACTTCTGACACGCCTATAATCTCTACAATGGTTTATGCTGTAACAGGTGCATTTACACTTAACCTTGCTGCTTTGGCTAAGGCATTAAGTGCTAGTCAATCATCCGTATTTACTGCGTATTTTGCTGCAAATGCAGATTACAGTTTGACTATAAGCAATGCTGGTACATTAAAATACACCGGTAGTGCATCTGATGTTGCTATCACGAGTGCAGGATTGCTTCTTAACATATGGATGAGCAAAGATGGCGGTGGTACTTTGACTAGCATCGTACAGGCTAGTAAGTTATCGTGAGGTGACAAGTATTGGACTTAATCGTATGTTGATGTGCATTTGATCAGGAGGTATATCTATGTTAACAAGACTTATGTTTAGTGGGGGGAGCGCGCAGGTGCTAGTGATGCAGGCGGGCACGAATGGAGTGTCCTATCCCTCTTATGGTTATGATGGCTATGGCTCAATATCCCCCGATTATATTTTGCATCAAGGCGAAAAGTATGTAATAAATGTATTTTATACAACTACTAGATTTGGCAAAAGTTATTTATATTTCAAAAATAACAAAATCCCAAATGGTGAAAAGATGATTATAGAGGTTAATGGAATTGTTTACACTCTTAATAAAGAGGCTCAATACAACAGATATCGCATTGATGCAAACCTTTTTACATCCGTTGGCACATATATAATTAAAATCCTATCAATAGAATGAGGTGATAGCGGTGTTTAAAGTTAATGACAACAACATCAGGATGATTAGAGGTGATAGCGGTGTTTTCAATATCAGCATCACCGATATTAATGGTAGGAATGTTGAACTGACTGACAGTGATGTGTTAACATTTACGCTTCGTCGCACAGTACGGAATCCAACCATCGTTCTGCAAAAAATCATTGCTGGCGGCGAGCTGGATATCAAGCCAGCCGATACCGAGGGGCTGACGTTTGGCGCATACGTCTACGACATCGAGCTCAAACGTGCTGATGGCTACGTTGATACAGTTATTCCGCCACACGAATTTTTATTGCTCGAGGAGGTGACGTACTGATGGAAAAATCGCACGGCACATTGACGGCAACATCAGCAACGCTTCACGGCACATTGTCGGCACGGACTGTTATCGGTGCTGATATTTATGACGGAGCTTATACGGTACACTCCGAAGCTCATGAAGTGCAGATATTGCCGACGGCAAACAAACAATTAACAAAAAATATTACAGTTGAAAAAATTCCATATTTTGAAACATCTAATTTGTCCGATGGAATTACTGCATACATAGGAAGCGAGGTCGAAGTAAATTATGGCTGAAAAAAACATCTCTAAAGTGGTATATGGTGGAAAAACTTTAATCGACTTAACCGCCGATACTGTTACGGCGGCTAAGATACTTAGCACGTATACCGCCCATGATAAGAGCGGTGCTCCGATTGTAGGCACGTGCACTTTTAACGCCGATACATCTGATGCAACAGCGGCAGGCGCAGAGATTTTGAGCGGTAAAACAGCGTACGTGAACGGCATAAAAATTACAGGCGAGATGAAGAACAATGGCGCTGTTAGCGGCGTGATTAGCAAAAAAGCTGATAGCTACACCGTGCCTATTGGTTACCATGACGGCGCAGGCAGGGTAGCGATCAGTACCACGGAGCAGGCTAAAATTATTGCAACCAACATCAGGGCAGGCGTATCCATCTTAGGTGTAACAGGTACGATGAGCGGCACAGAGAGTGTCAAGGTACAAGCTAAAACTGTTACGCCGACCACGACACAGCAAATCGTGTTGCCTGACAGCAGTCAAGGTTTTAACTATTTGTCGCAGGTAACAGTCAACGCTATTCCATATAATGAGAGCGACAATGCTCAGGGTGGGAAAACCGTTACCATAGGCTAAGGAGTGTAAAAAATGGCAGTGAATAAAGTTATTTATGACGGCAACACCTTGGTAGACCTTACCGGTGATACCGTCACCGCTACCGATTTAGCAGACGGAGTAAAAGCAACCGGTGCAGACGGTAACCCTATTATAGGGTTGATGCAAAAGGTCACCATTGATACTGAGCTGTCAGCCACCAGCACAAATCCTGTTGCTAATAAAGTTGTTTACAATGCCCTAAATAATAAACTAGATAAGACAGGTATAGCTGCCTATGCGACAAGAGACGGCTCCGGCAATATAATCACAGATACCTATGTGAAAAAATCCGAAGTTAGCGGTGGCGTTAGCACATCGGAATCTAATACATGGACGGGCAAACAGACTTTTCAAAAAATGAAATATAACTTTGAAAGTTATAATGCCCCTCGTGTTAGCGGTGCTACTGATAACCCTTCTTCGTCGGTGGTAGTATATAATGTGCAAGGTAATTTTACGCTAGATATGTCAGTATTAGCAGGTCTGCTAAGCAATGGTGACGCTACATTATTTACTGCCTATATTACTTCAAATGGAGCATACACGCTAAGCATTAATAATGCAGGTACTCTTAAATATGTAGGCACTGCTGCTGATTTGGCGATAACCAGCAGTGGCCTGCTGCTAAACGTACTGCTGACTAAAAATACCAGCGGTGACGTGACAAGTATCGCACAGGCATCTAAACTTTCGTGAGGTGTATAACATGAGTATTAATCGAATTTTGATGAAAACTAATGGTAGTATCATTGAAGGTGACGGCGTATTTATTATGACTATGGGAGGGAAGAGCAACCAGTATGGATACAGTCGCAATAATGGCAATTATGGTGACGTCACAGGTAATGTTACACATGACGGCAGAGCCGTTACTCTTGTTATACTGAGTTATTATGGTGGATGGCTTGACATAGCCTTTAAGGAAGAAGGTATAACAAGTGGCAGCCGTAACATTAGCCTTAACATCACTCCTATAGAAACAGGCATTACTGTGCCCCTTGCAGTTGGTAAGATGTCATATCAAGGTAGCTTAGTAGGATTTTACACCTTCCTGCAACGTGTGCCGTCCAGTATCTCTAGCATGTTTACCGCTGCTAACGTGGGAAAGAAATTTAAAGTTGAAATTGTATTTAACTAAGGAGGACTGAGGATGAAAACAACTTATACATACAAAAAGCAGACCTACTCTAATTTATACGAGCTTTCCGAAGCGTTAGGCAAAGAGGGAATTTTCATTCCGCTGTCTATTACTGACGAAGCCCTCAAAGAATTAGAAGTAGACGTAACGAACGAAGATGAAAGTTTGGATAGCGTCAAAGAACATAAAATTTTAACGCTTAAAATCCAACGCGATAATCTCGAAGTAGAACCCATTGCCTATAATGGGCATAGTTATGACTATGACAGTAAAGCACGTGACAGAATCAGCGCTGCAATTATTGCGCTGGAGTTGCAAGGCGAAGGAGCTACAATAGAGTGGACCACGGCAGATAATGATGATGCGGTGGTAACAGCGCAGGACCTGCGTATGATTATCGCTTCCGTGGCTGCACGTAGCAACAAATTGCACACAGCGTATAGAGCCGCCAAGGCGCAGGTGGAAGCTGCAGTTACTGCGGATGAAGTAAAAGCTGTAACAATGAATTAGGAGGTTTCAAAATGGATTTTTTAGCTTTACGTTATGCCGTATACAATACGGCACACACTTTGACTCATGGTTTTACCTATAAATCGGTGATTGGAGTTATTTTGGCGGTTCTGCTGCACAAGCATGCGGTACTGTTCATGGTTTTCTCATCCTTGGTGTTCCTTGATTGCTTCACGCGCTGGATGTCTTTGAGCTACAAACGCCTGCAGGGCATGGGCAAAACTCCGACCGTGATGCAGATTATCGGCGGCATCGAGGCAGCACGTGCCGAAGGATTGATTTCCAGTGAGGTCATGAAGCATAGATTTGTTGGCAAGGTCATCGTATACATTCTTTGTGTGCTTGCTGCTGTACTGGTAGATTTGGCGATGATCACGCTGCATCAGCCGGTGTGGGCTGTGCCGATGGTGGCAGGCTATCTTGTAATCACAGAACTGCTGAGCATTTGCGAGAACCTCAACGACTCCGGTATTGAGGCAGTGCAAGGTCTTGTTAATGTTATCAAAAAGAGAAGAGGTTGATTGTTATGGCTATGTTATCTGCTCATTTTTCCGAGTCTGAATTTGCTTGTAAGCATTGCGGCGAGCTGCCTACTTATGGTATTAGCTCTGTGCTGCTTAATGGTTTGGAGCGCCTGCGTCTGCGTATTGGCAGACCGATTAACATCACCAGCGGCTATCGTTGCCCGGTACACAATGCTGCTGTTGGTGGTGTTAGCAATTCCCAACATGTCGCAGGCACTGCTGCAGATATCTATGTTGAGGGCGTATCTACGCGCGAGCTGGCTCGCATCTGTAAGCAGATTTTTGACGGTGTGGGTACTTATGTTTCGCAGGGCTTTGTCCATGTTGACATGCGTGCTGGCGGATCTGTCCCGGGCTATTATCTGTGGGAGGGCTAAGATGTGGTTAAAACGGTTTTGCGTGATTATTGCCGCTATATCCTGCTTGCTGTTGCCTGTATCTGCATCGGCTGCTACATCGGCTACAACCTACACGATGACGGCGGCGGAGATGGAAGCGCTCGACAGCAGGTTGACTCTGCTGCAGCAGCAAACCAAAGCCACCAAGCAAGCGCTAAGCGAATCACAAGCAGCTCTGAACGAGTCGAAGGCAGAATTGACGAAGCTCAAAACGGAATCAATAAAGCTGCAGATAGAGCTGCAAGCTCAGAGCAGCTTATTAGAGAGTGCCAACAAATCCTTGCAGGCATCCGCCAAAGAGGAAGCTCGCACCCGCCGTCGCATTAAGGCGCAGCGGAATACCGCTGTTGTTGTGGCCGTCGGTCTGCTTGCCTACGCTATTAATAAATGATGATTGATTGGGAGGAAGTGATATCTTAGGAGGTCTTGTAATATGGATGTCACTCGTAAGCGAGCGCGTGCGTGGCTGCGTATGTGCTCACGAATCGAACTTGACCGTGCCATGGAAGAAGCACGGCTTACGGAGCAGCAGCGGGAAGTCATCGAGTTAATGTTTACCCGAGGCTTGTCCGTGGTTGCTATCAAATTACGCTGTAATATGGACGAGAGTACAGTAAAACGTATCCTTGCCCGCTCTTACGACAAAATCTACAATGTCATCATGTAACCTGCGCCCCAGTGATCCTGGGGTGCTTTTTTTATGCCCTTTTATTGCGATTTTGCACATCGCTTTTACCTATACAATGTAGACAGAAATGAGGTGAGCTTATGAATTTTGCAAATATGCCAAATCAACCGAACCTGCCGCCTATGCCGCAGCTCTTTGGTCAGCCAGCACAGCAGATGGCTCCAGCTGGTGAGATTGTATGGGTGCAGAGCGTCGACCAGCTCAATGCTTTAACTCTCCCGCCCAATGCGTCAAGAATCTACATGAATTCTGCTGATGCGGAGTTTTACATCGTAACTACGGACAAAATCGGCATGAAATCTGTGGCAACGTACACGTTTTTGGAGAAACCTAAACCGCAGCCTGTCGAATACGTTACCAAGGCGGAGTTTGCAGAGCTTATCGCTCTGCTGAAAGGAGCGCAAAATGAATCCAATTTACCAAAGGCAGAATCAGCAGCAGCGTCAACCTCAGGCGGGCGACCTGCAGGTCATCAAGCAAAATCTCAATGATAAAATGCTGCAACAATTTATAGCCCAAGCTAAGCAGCAGGGAATCTCTGACAATGATATCAATGCTGGCTTGCGAATGCTTGGGTACAAGTAGGCATCACGCGCGATGTGCATTATTATAAAAGGAGGGATATCTTATGGATATCGGCGAAGCTATGGCGTTGACCAATAGTAACAATAACTGGATGAACAATCCGTTTATGTATCTTATCTGGCTGGCGTTTTTTGGCGGCGACGGTTTTGGCTTTGGCCGTCGTGGCAATGCTTTAACTCAGGCAGAATTACAGGAAGGTTTTAACAATCAGAATGTAATGCGTGCCCTGGAAGGTATTAAAAACGGCGTTTGTGATGGTTTTTACGCTATGAACACAAATGCTCTGCAAGGTCAAAATCAGCTTCAGCGTGATATGTGTCAAGGCTTTGGTGCAGTTACTGCTGGTATTACTAATACTGGCTATCAGCTTGGTAACCAGATTACGGAGAACCGGTTTGCGGCTCAGCAGTGCTGCTGCGAGACCAATCGCAACATCGACAGTGTAAAAGCCGAAAACTACAAAAACACTTGTGAAATCACCACTGCTATCCATAGCGAAGGTGAAGCTACTCGTGCTCTGATCACTGCTAACCAAATCCAAGAACTGCGTGACCGTCTGGCAGACCGTGACCGTGAACTGCAGGCTGAACGCTATCAGAATAGCCAGCTGGTACAAAACGGTACTATCATCGAGGCAGTGCGTCAGCTGTTAGGTCAGCGTGGTTGCGCTGGCTGCCAATATCTGACTGCTGCTTGATTGGCGGTGAGAGGTAATGGCTTATCTGAATACTTATAATCTTGCTAGTCAAGCTCTGGAGGTTGGCAATGTTATTGCACTGGGGGCTAACGACGTGCAGTTTAGTGGGTGCTGCAATGGTTTAAGTCATGCAGCGGGCACTGGCATTATCAACGTCAAGGCTCCGGGCGTGTACGAAGTCAACGCTACGGTGACTGTTACTGCTACGGCAGCCGGTACTATCGGCGTGCAGCTCTATAATGGTGCTGATGCTGTCCCTGGTGCTGCTGCCAGTCAAACAGCGACCGCTGCTGGTGTGGTGACGTTGCCTATCAGTAAACTGATCCGCGTGCGTCCGTCCTGCGCTGCTGTCGGTAATGCGGCAAATCTCAGCCTGCAGCTGACAGGTGGTGCCGGAACGGTTACCAGCGTCAATGTAGCAATACATCAAATCGCTTGATTTTATGCGGTATAGTCTTTAATGGCTATACTGCATATTTTTTATTTAAAA
>ERZ1034998.176-NODE-176-length-43459-cov-6.504769_pt1 | contig 43459 bp, 60 predicted proteins | sample MGYA00520621_ERZ1034998 | MGnify/ENA primary metagenome ERZ1034998 (study PRJEB33766, sample SAMN09781748) | gut metagenome | biome: gut microbiome | host: Homo sapiens | place: Madagascar | study: EMG produced TPA metagenomics assembly of the PRJNA485056 data set... | reverse complement strand
TCCATGCCCTGTCAGCGATCCAGTAAGCCAGCCCTTCCAACTCGTCGCGCTGCTCGCGTGTCGCGGAAAAAGTCTTCATGGCTTCATTCTCCTTTTCTGCCCCTCTTGGCGGCTGTCGCGGTTGTCTGGGCTTCTGCCCTTGTGATGGCTATAGTATAAGTCAGCTTACATAAAATGGCAATATCGGAAAAACAGCCAAATAAAAGTCGGCTTATATTCCGCGATTTTGTGTAATATGCACAAGTTGACTTGTACGGCGTTATGTGGTATCATAGCGACGAGGTGATTAGATGGCGACAGAGGCGCAAATAAGGGCGGCTGTCAAGCATAACCGAAGCAAGGATAGCGTCATGATACGCCCAACCAAGCGCGACGGCGGCGCAGTGCGTGCCGCTGCTGCTGCTGCGGGGCAATCCTTGCATGACTACATTTTACAAGCTTGCTTCGAGCGTATGCAGCGCGACGGCTTCACGCCTCCAGCAGATGACACAGCTGGAGACGATCAGACCCCATGACAGCACCCCGACGGGCAGACGCTCGCCGGGGTTTTTTGTTCGTTTCCGTTCGCCGATCCGCTCCGATCATATGCGCTACAAGGTTGGCAGGGTGGGACACGTTGCGGCATGCTTGACAATATGTTACAGTATAATCGTCCCCGACGGCGGGGCGAGGTCGCGGACTTCGCCGCCGCCTCAGGCGGCGATTATACGCTTTTGTGAGCGGTGTACATCCGGACGCGCAAGACGATCCTACATCTTATAGGGTCGTTTTTTGCATATACGGCAGGGTGCAGGACGCACGCTGGGGCGCTGAAGGGCAGGACGCGCAGGCGGATCACGAGCAGAGGCGCAGGACGCGCAGAGGTGTAAGCGGGAGCGCAGGGAGTGCAGGCAAGGAGCGAGCAGGGACGAGGACGCAGGGGCGAGGCTTCACCGTGCGCCGATGTGCGCGGGGGCTGGGGGGGTGCTGATGATATAGGTAGAGACGGCACCAGACGGCACCAGCTCAGGCAGACGCGCTCAGGCTCACAGCTGCGGACGCGCTCAGGCGTGCGGACGCTACCGGGCGTGCTCTATAGGTAGGATCGGCGGCGATTATGCCGCAGATTATGACGCGGAGCGGAGGTGATCCGCTGATATTGTAGATATTGCGAGGATTTACGAGGGCTAGCGTGTGGGCATGTACCCCGCACAGGGCGCAGCGCTTGCACGCGTGCAGACGAGCAGGCAGGCGCGGGCGAAACGCGAAGGGCAGATCTTGAAAGCAGATTCGCGGAAGGGCGGCAGGGGATGCGGAATTGACCACCTCAGGCGCGACCTAGGCGGGAGGACATATGCCTCCCCGCCCTGCGGGCGTCTCCCCTGCCGGTCAAGCAGGAAGCAAAAACGCAAAGAGAGCAGAACACATAAGCACGATTCCAGAACTCACTTGAGTTTCTGGAATTTTTTTATACCCATAGGGACAGGTCAAAAAAGGAGGGATAGGCTTGGGTAAGAACAAGGCGCGAACGCCGCCGAACAAAAAGCTGACGGACGAGCAGTGCAGAGAGATCGTCAGGCGGTATGTAGAGGACAGGGATTCGGTGACGGAACTGTCGGAGGAATACGGCGTATCGAGGGCGACGATTTACCATCATTTGGCGAAAGAAGAGAACGCGGGCAGGATTAAGGCGCTGACGGAAGCGCGGCTGGCACAGGCAAAGATCAGACTTCTTGAGCAAGTGCCGCAGGCGCTCGACCGAAACGAAGAGATTTTGAACACGAATTACGACCCTGCGTTCCAGTATCTTTGGCAGAACGCCATCCGGGATACGCTGGACAGAGCGGGCGTCAAGGCAACGAAGGACGAGAAGCAGGACATCAGCATTTCGTTTGCGAGTGGGTTTGAGCTGGGCATGCCGGAGAAAGAGGAGGAGTGAGCGTGACATTTGGTTTTGAGGTTGGTTTGAATGTAGACCAAGACGAGGAACGATTCATCAATGATGAGAAGAGCTTCGTTGAAAATCAGAGATATGACGTGGCTTTTATACACATCTTAAACATGCTCAACAGAAGACGAACCCTGTCGAAGCAAAAGTGGGACATCTATGTATTCTACAAGGACGAAAAGGACATTGCGGAATGTAGAGCGGCAAATCTGCTGAAATTCTATTTTAAGTTCTCTCTCGAGGGGAATGAGATTCCGAATGCGTGCGGGGACAGAATATGTTTTCGGAAAATCGGGGCAGACGATGTCGTGAAATACGGAGGCGCGGACATTGGCGTAATGTATTTCATTGGGCTTCAAAACTTCGAGAAGAGAGAGTTTGAGTATCTGATTACGCGGATTAGGCGGCATGGCGATAACAAGAGGAGCGACATTCCAACCGTGAAAGGAATTGCGCCGATCGGGGAAATGCCTGAATGGGTTAAGGCGTACGAGAGGGATTTCATCCCGTGAGCAGCATCGTCTTTGACTACTGCCCGACCGCCAAGCAGCGGCTGTTTCACGCGAGCAAGAGCAACGAGATTTTGTACGGCGGGGCGGCAGGCGGAGGAAAGAGCTACGCCATCTGCTGGGATGCGTCCATGCGCTGCCTGAAATACCCGGGAACAAGCGCGTACCTGTTCAGACGGACGTTTCCGGAGCTGGAACAGACGCTCATCAAGACGATGCGGATGATTGTGCCGGAGACGCTTGGTAAGTATTACGCGAGCAACCACGAGATGCAGTTTGTCAACGGGAGCGTGGCGAGGTTCTGCCACCTGAGCGACGAGGGCGACACCATCAAGTACCAGGGCGCGGAGATACAGTGGCTGTACTTTGACGAGCTGACGCACTTCAGCGAAAGCATGTACAACTACATCAAGACGCGACTGCGTGCGCCGCTGCGCCTTGGCGTCAAGCCCTGTGTGCGATGCGCGAGCAACCCGGGAGGTCCCGGACACGGCTGGGTGAAGGCGCGGTTCGTGGATTCAACGGACGTCGGGACGCACACGGTGATCAAGGATACGGAGATTACCGGACGCGACGGTCAGAAAAAGACGATGAAATCGGTATGCGAGTACATCCCGGCGACGGTATATGACAACCCGCACATTGATGAGCTGTACATCGCGGAACTGGAGCAGAAGCCCGACAAGCTGCGGGACGCGCTGCTGCTGGGCAAGTGGGACGCGTTCGAGGGGCAGGCGTTCCCGGAATTTACGAACGACCCTGAGCATTACAAGGACGGGCTGCATACGCACGTCATCGACCCGTTCGACATTCCGCTGCACTGGACGCGGTACGTCAGCTTTGACCACGGCTTTTCACGCCCGTTCTCGTTCGGCGCGTGGGCGGTTGACCCTGACGGCAGGGCGTACCGATACAAGGAGCTGTACGGCTGCAAAAAGGGCGAGGCGAACGTCGGCTTGATGCTCACGCCGGGCGAAATCGCGGCGAAGCTGGCAGACTGGCTTGAGCCGGAGTTCAGGGAAGGCATACACGTCACGGGCATTGCCGACCCTGCTATCTGGGACGAGAGCAGGGGAACAAGCGTAGAAGAGCAGATCCGCAAGGTTTTTTCCGGCGTTACGTTCCGCAAGGGCGACAACACGCGAATGCCGGGCAAGATGCAGGTGCATGAGCGGCTGCGGTTTGACGAGGACGGGCGACCGATGATGTACATATTCAGCAACTGCACGGACTTTATTCGCACAATTCCGACGCTTTGCTATGACGAACATAAGGTTGAGGACATCGACACGGCGGGCGAAGACCACATCTACGACGAGACGCGGTACTTTTTAATGTCAAGACCGCTCGCGCCGAAGATCGTCGCGCCCAAACCGAAGCGGAAAGCATGGAATCCGCTGGATTAAGGAGGAAAACATGAGAAAGAGGGATTCCCCGCCGGGGGATATCAGACAGAGCAAGCCGGAGGAGTTCGGCGAACAGCCGCTTTCGCCGGAGGAAAAGGCGCTCGTAGGCAGAGCATACGCGCTGTTTACGTTTTTTAACGACGAGCTACGCGACACACACGAGAAAATGCGTGCGGCACGCATGATGCGCCAATTGCAGCAGGAGGAGCGGAGCTTGACCGCCCCGGTCACAAGCACGCTGAACAGCTGCATTGACAACGTCATCGCCGACCAAATCGACAACATGCCGGAGGCAGTCATGGTGCCTGAACGCGAGGAAACGGCGCAGAGCGCGGAAGAGATGAGCGACGTTGTCAGCTATGCCCTGTATCAGGCGGGATTCAGGGGGACGTATCAGACGCTGATGGAGGACGCGGCGGTTACGGGTACGGGCATCGCACAGGTGTTTTGGGACGACGACCTTGAGGACGGCGACGGCATGATCAACGTGCTGGCGTGGCATCCGGAGGACTTCTACCCCGATCCGACGCAGGAAAACATTCAGGACGGACGCGCATGCTTCAAGGTGACGCACACGACGGTCGCGTGGGTAGAAGAACATTACCCGCACGCACGCGGCTATGTCCGCGCCGATCACAACAGTGACGATACCGATTACAGCCTGCAAAACATCGCGGAAGGCGACGAGGGCGTGATGCTGCTGGAATTCTGGTATCGACGGTATGACGCGGACAAGCGTCGATACATGGTGCATATGGCGCAGTTGGCGGGTCACGCGCTGCTGTACAGCACGGAGCTTGGCTTCGGCGGCGCGGGAAAGACGGAATATAAGGACGGCGTATACGCGCATGGCAGGTATCCGTTTGTCTTGTACAAGTACAGGAGCGTATGGCGCAAGCCGTTCGGCACGGGACTTGTACACGATTACTACGGCACACAGAACATGATCGACAGATGCCTCAAGTACATCGACGACAACGCCCGCGAATCGAGCGTACAGCGGCACTTCATCCGGCGCGGAAGCGGCGTCAATCCGGAAGACGTCGCAGACATGCGCCGCACCATCATCGAGTGGGAGGGCAACGACATCCGCGAAGCGATTCAGACGGTGCAGGCAGCGCCACTGAACGGGCAGGTCTATCAGGCAATGAATTACCTCGTGGACAGCATGAAGCAGGACTGCGGACAGAACCAGTTCAGCCGCGGAGAGGGCGGACTTGGCGTCACGGCTGCGGCTGCCATTCAAGCCCTTCAGGAGGCGGGCGGCAAAACGACCCGCTGGCACACGGAGCAATTCAAGAACGCGTTCCGCGAGATGGTCGAGCAGATGCTTTGGGTATTGAGCGACTATCTGGACGCAGAGCGCAAATTCAGAATCGTCGGCGGCTGGGATTCGAGCGGGAACATGAAGGACAAGCTCGTGCAGCTCATCGCGCCGATGCGAGACAACGGCAGACTGCCCAAGCCCGCGTACACGGTGCGCGTGCAGGTGCAGAAGAACAACCCCTTGCAGGTACAGGCGGACAACGAGTTCCTTTTGCAGGTTGCGCAAATCTGCGGACAGGCGGGACAGGCGCTGCCGCCCGAATCGGTCATTCGCCTGATGGAGGGATACAGAACGAAGTCGAGCGTGCTGCGCATGGTCGAAGAGAACAGCGCACAGCAGGCGCTCATTGCTCAGATGCAGCAGCAGATTGAGCAGCTGACCAACCAGAACACGGGCATGCAGGCGGTCATCGGCGAGTACAAAAACATGCTCGCGACGCCCGCACAGCTTGAAGCCAAGCAGCAGGAGACGGACTATAACCCGATGCTGCAAGCAACCAAGGACGCCGACAACGGCTGACAACGCGGAAAGGCGCGATAAGGAGACAAACACATGGATGAGCTTGAGAACACGGTCGATATGACGCAGGAGCTTGCGGACGACGCGCAGGCGGGACAGGAGGTCACCCTCAGCGACCTTATGGACAATCTGACGGGCGGGGCGCAGACGGCGGAAACGGAAGAAACGGCTGAACAGACGGGTGACGGCGACCCGGAAACACAAGCGCAGCCCCAAACGGAGGACAGGGACAAATTCGGACGGCGCATTGCGTCGGCACTGGCAAACCAGAAGCGGGGATTTCAAAAGGACATCGACTTCTCGGCGCGGGTGCATGGCGCGGCGGGCGACATGACGGACGATGAGATCACGGAGGCGCTCAGGGACTATCAGGCACGCAGGATAGCCGAGAGCGACACCGACATCAGCCCGAAAGCCGCACGCAGGATCGTCGAAGCGCAGGAGAGAGCCAACCAGAGCCGAGCAGACAATCCGCAGATGGGACAGGCGGAGGCAGAGGTGCAGAGCCTCTACGCCGACGGCTGGACAGAGGATGAGCTGCTGGCACTGACGACTGACGCGGAGGTCAAGAGACAGTTTGCGTCGGGCGTGAGCCTGCGAAAAGCAGCCAAGATGTATTTGCAGCGGCAGCAGACCAAGCCGCCGCAGACACCCAAGCGGGGCGTGCCGACGGCGAAGACAGCCGGATCGGGCGCACCGCCGGACGATAACGCCATTGCCAACATGACAGACGCGGAGTTCGATGCGTTCCAAAAACGCGTCGAACGCGCCGCCATGGAGGGCAAGCGCGTGAAATTTTAAGGAGTAAGAGATATGGCATATACCAATACCAATACCAACATGACCAACAGCACTGGCTTGACGCCGGGCATGCAGACCTATTACAACCGTACCCTGCTCAAGGTTTTTGAGCCAAATCTCGTTCATTTGCAGAACGCGGACGTATACCCGATGCCGCTGCACAACGGCTTGGTGCAGAATTTCCGCAAGCTCATCCCGATCGAGGGCAGCGCGACCCCGCTGAGCGAGGGCAACCCGGGCGACAGCGTCATGTACAGCGAGATCGCCGTCACCGTGCAGCTCAATCAGTACGGTCAGTACGCCCGCACCACGGACAAGCTGGACATGAGCCACATGGACTTGACGATCGACCGCAAGGTTAAGATGCTGGGCGACGCGGGTGCGCGAAGCATCGACGAGCTGGTGCGCGACGAGCTGGCGACCTGCACCAACGTCATTTACGCCAACGGCAAGACCAGCCGCGCAACGCTGACGCCTGCGGACAAGATCACCAGCAAGGAGATCAGACGTGCGGTCAAGATGCTCAAGAAAAACCTTGCCAAGCCGTTCAACGGCTACTACATCGCTATTATCGGTCCGGACACGACGTATGACTTGCAGGAGGACGACGCTTTCATCAAGGTCAGCCAGTATCAGGACAAGGAGAACATCTACACGGGCGAGGTCGGCAGGCTGTTCGGCGTGCGCTTCATTGAAACCACGCAGGCAAAGATTTTTGAAAAGGCGGGCGCATCCAGCGCGGACGTGGCAAGCATCATCGTACTCGGTCAGTACGCCTACGGCATCACGAGCTGGACGAGCGCAAAGCCGCGTGTCATTGTCAAGCCGGCGGGCAGCGCGGGCACGGACGACCCGCTCGACCAGATCAGCACGGTCGGCTGGAAGATGGACGGCTTCGGCGTGAAGCTGCTTCAGCCGGAATTCGCGGTGCGCATCGAGACGGGCTTTACGGCTTAACCCTTGGGGGCGGGGCATTCGCCCTGTCCCCTTTTCTTTGATTTAAAAGGAGAGATATTATGGCAATCAATACGACTTCCAGCGTCGCAAAAGCGAGTACGGTGCAGCTCGGCAAGTGCGAAAAAACCAAAGAGAACATGAAGCAGCTGATGCGCAGCGCGGGCTGCGAGACCTACAAGAGCGTCAAGACGATGATTCCGCTCATTCCCGGAAGCGGAGACGACGTTGCTTATGTAGGAATGAACGGCGTGAGCTTTTACTTTCTGCGCGGCAAGACGGTCGATGTCCCTGAGCCGCTGCTTGAAATCATGACCAACTGCGGCGTGATTTAAGGGAGGTGCAGCCCATGACGCTGAGCCAGATTATCGCGCAGGCGCTGCGGCAGCTCGGGGAAGACCCGCAGGACGTGAGCGAATACGAAGAGACATTCAAAATCTACGCGAACATGGGCTATGACATCGCGGTGAGAGAATATCTCAAGCCCAAGAGAATGATGTGCATGCCCATCTGCGAGGACGGATGCGCTCCGGTGCTGGGATATGTCGTCAACCGGGTGATTCGGCTGACGGACGAGGACGGGCGGGACGTCGCTTTTGATTTGGCAGGGGACGGAAGAAGCCTTACCGTATGGCGGGACGACCTGAAGGGGAAGACGCTGCGGGCGCTCTGCGAGGTCAGCTTCCCGCCGCTTGAGGACGGAGAGGACGTGCCGCAGATTCCGGAATTCGCGCACGCGGCGCTGGCGGACTACATCTGTTACCGCCATCTATCCAGCGGCAATCTCGCCAAGCAGAGCCGGGCGCAGTTTTACCAGAACAGCTTCTATCAGGAGATGAACCGGATTCGTCCGCAGGGCATGGGCAGCGTGACGCGATACCGCAACCTGTATGAGGTGACGGACGTGAGGTATCACAGATGAGCATCAGCGACAGCCAGTACGAGGGAAAATTCACCATCCCCACGCCCAAGGGCATCTATCAGGCGGCGGGCGACACGAACATCAACGCGGACTACGCCTACCGGGCGCAGAACATACGGACGGAGCGCGGGCTTCTGGCGTCGGCATACGGCACGAGCCGCGCCTTTCCGTCGCTGGGCGAACAGATCAAGACGCTGACGCGGTTTTACAGGCGGTCAAGACCGGACGACGCGGACGTATATGTGGCGGCTGCCGGAGGCGCGATTTACACCTACACGCTGGGAACAGAGGGCTGGATCAAGCGGTCGGAGGGGTACAAGAGCGACGAATGGAGCAGCGTCACCTATGAAGCGGCGGACGGCGGGGAGACGGTGGACATCCTGATCCTTTCCAACGAAAAGGACGGGATGATCGCGGTATACGGCAACGACCTGCGGGTAGAAAAGAAGACGCTGACCATCGGTGACGCATACAGCGAGGTGAAGTTTGCCGTGCTGGGGCGGCACGCGGAGCGCATATGGGGGACGGGCGCGGAGGGCTATCCGGACAGCATCTTCTATTCGCGCCCGTATGACCCGTTCAACTGGACGGACGTGCCGGAAACGCCTGAGCTGGGCGGCGGCGTCATCAACCAGCCGACGTGGGACGGCGACAGGTTCATATCGCTTGAGCCGTTCGGCGGGTATCTGCTGGCGGTCAAGGAACGGACGATCTTTGAAATACGCGGAACAGACCCGGGCAGTTTCACGATCACGGAGGCATACGGCACAGACGGTCCGGTGGAGGAGCGCACCATCTGCACGGACAGGACGAGCATGCTGTACCTGTCGCAGAGCGGCATCGGCTTATACGACGGAAGCACGCTGCGGCTACTCAGCCGGGACGCACTGTATGAGACGATGCGGATGCGGATGGACGGGATGGACGGCGCGGCGCGGGCGTGCATATGCGACCACGTCTACTATCTGGCGATGTGCATCAGGGAAAACGACGGCGACGTGCTGACGGAAAACAACGCGGTCATCGAATACGACACGGAACGCGGGACATTCATGCTCAGAAAGGGCATCCGCGTCAAGGACTTTTTCGCGATGGGCGGCAGGGTGTACTACACGCAGGCGGAAAGCCCGTACGAGGTGCTGCTGTACAACGCGAGGGAGAACGAGGGAAGCTATCTGGATGAGCCGATGGAGTGCATATGGGAGACGCCATGGCTGGACTTGGGCAAGGCATACATGAAGCGGGACTACCTGCTGCGCTTTACGGCGGACGCGGACGCAAACGACCTACCGCTTGAAATCACGATAAAGACCGAGAAGCGGGAAAAGACGCGGACGGTGCTTCTGCAAATGGACAGGCGGGACTACCGGGTCAAGATTCAGATCGCGGGCGTTCGGATGAAGCTGAAGCTTCGCAGTTACGCGAAACCCGCCGGATGGCGAATCTACGGCGGGGTTCAGGTGGAATATTCGCTGGATGAGGTGTAGCCCTCTCAGACGCTACGCGCCAGCTCCCCCAAAGGGGGAGCCAAGGGTGCTGCGATATGAAAATTGGATTTGCAAAAGCCCCTTGCCTCTCCCGCTGGGAGAGGTGGCAGCCGCAAGGCTGACGGAGAGGGCGGGGAGGAAAGAATGGCATTCAAGCAGCCGAGAGTGCCGCAGGAGAGCGGCAGACTGGCGGAATACGTCAGGAATCTGGGGATGTTTCTGCGCGACTTCTGCATGGCGAGCTGGAACGCGGACAGGCTGAAGGACGCGGAGATCGAGAAAATCAAGAAGAGACTGGACGCTCTCGAAGGGAAGTGAAGACATGGCAAGCAGCACGACGGAGACCCACCAAAGCTCGAGCAGCAAGAGCAAGGAACACAGCAAAACAGACAGCAGGCAGGACACGACCAGCCAAAGCACATCAAACAGCCGGCAGGACAGCACCAGTCAGAGCAGCTCGACATCGCAAAGCACAACGAAAAATGTGCTGGACAAGGAGATGATGAACCAGATCCTGTCCGGGCTGATGGGCAACATGACGGACGAGCAGGTTACGCAGTTCGCGGAGAACCTGCTCAGACCGCAGCTCAACGCGGGGCTGGAGGCATCACAGCAGAACTATGAAACGACGAAGCTGAGCAAGGAGCAGGAGATCGCGAACATCGCCGCCAACCTGAACCGGAGCATCGACGCGCAGAACGAGGCATACCGCAAGGGCGCGGCGAACGTGGAGACGGCGGCGCTGAACCGGGGTATGGGGCGGAGCAGCTACACGATGCAGACGCTCGCCAACCAGAGCGACGCGCTGGCAAAAGCCGTACAGCAGCTCACGGAGGACAGCGGACGAAGAAGCCAGCAGATTCAAAACCAGATCACGCAGGCGGCGCAGCAGAACAGCCAGACGCAGGGACGGCTGAACAACGACTACGCCAGCCAGCTCGCGGCGAAGGTGCAGGAGCTGAAAGAGAACCAGCGCAAGGAATGGAACAGCAACTATCTGACGGCGATTTCCTCGGCGATGGGACAGCAGACGACGGGAAGCCAGCAGACGACGGGCAACCAGACGAGCATCGGAAGCCAGCAGACAACGGGCAACCAGACGACGCTTGGAACGAGCGAAACGACGGGCGAAAGCAGCACGGAGAGCAGCGGATCGAGCGTATCGACGACGACGAGCGGGGGCGGTGGACGCTCGAGCAAGAAGACATACTCGCGAAAGGGCGGGTATAGCAGTACGACATACAGCAAAATGTAAATCGGAGGGACGCACATGGCGCGAATGCAGGGGTTTGGCAGGAAACGCGAAGAAGAGGAAGAGCAGAAGCGGGTACAGCAGCAGGCGGCTGCGGACAACTCGCAGAATTCGGCGGTCATCCGCGGGCGTGAGCATGCCAAAGAGACGGCAGGAGCGCTGAAGCAGACCGGACACAAGGTCGTAGCCGAGCAAAAGGTCAATCCCTTTGAGCAGACGGCAGGGAAGACCAACGCCCAACTCTTGGCGGACTATGACGCGGAGATGGCGGGGCGCGAGGGTATGGCGATGGGCATGACGCCCAGACGCGACCTCGGCACGCAGGATGTTGAGGTTGATTTCTCGACCATCAAGGACAACAAGCAGGCAGCGTATTTCGCCGGGACGCTGGCAAACGAAGACGTTGCCGAAGAATTCCTCAAGGATTGGGCGGCCTACAGCGCACAGGACAGCGACGAGGTGCTGTACAGCGCGGAGGGGCTGCTGGGGGACAAGCTGTTTGCCACGCCGCGAAGCGAAAGAGGCAAGAGCGCTGCAAAGGCAAACGCCGCGATGCAGACGCTTGCTTCCGGACTGGTGATGGACGCGGACGGCAACGACATGGATTTGTCGAGCGCAAGCCTGCCCATGGTCATTCAGAGCATCCGCGCTGACCCCGACAGCAGCAGCCGGAAGGCAAAGGTCAAAGCCCTTTATGAACTGACGCAGATGCCGGACAACCCGTATTCCGGCATGACGTTCGATGAGAACGAAGCAAACACGTTCCTTTACAGCGCGGACTGGGACGACAAGGATTATACGGATGCCGTAGACGAGTACCAATCCGCGTTTTACGCCGGAAGCGGGCACGACGAGGACAACCTCAAGAAGTATCTTGAGCTGGTGGCGAGCATCAACGAAGGAGACGAGGTGACGGGGGACGCCTACTCCAAGCGGCAGAGCCGGAGCATGCGTGCGGCACTTGACAAGGCATGGACAAGCGCGACGGGGCTGCCTGCGCCGACGGACGAGGACATCGCGGCATGGAATGAGCTTGACCAGACGGCACAGGCAGAGGGCAAAAAGGCAAGCCCCCTCTTCACATGGCTCTTCGGCGACAAGGAGCGGAAAGCCGAAAAAGAGAGCACGAGGGAGAGCGCACAGCCTAAGCAGGCAAGCACCCTTGACCAGATTGCAAGCGCAGACGGCGTCAAGCGGGCGGCGCTGACGGCATCGACCGCGCCGGGCATCGCCTTGCCGCAGGAGGGAAGCAAGAGCGGCGGCAGATGGTTCGACGCGGCGCAGAAGCAGGCGGAAGAGAAGACGGAAGCCGCACAGACGGAAGCCGCACAAGCGCCCACCGCGCAGAAAGAGGACAAGCGCTGGTTTGACCAGATTTATGAGCAGGAGACCCCTACGCCCATCGCGCAGAGGGAGAGTGTATCCACGCCGGGCGAGGCGGTGATGCTGTACCTCAGAGGTGAGCCGCTGACGCAGGAGGAACATGAATGGGTTGACGGCATCCTGAGCAGCAACGGCGGCAAACTGCTGCTGAACCAGAAAATGCACAAGGGCAGCGACGGGACACTGACCTACGGGATGGACTACCGCGCCAAGCCGCTTTATGTGCCGGGCGAGATTCCGAGCGATGTGGGAAGCTGGATACAGCAAGACCTCGACATTTTGAAAAGCGGTCAGCTTGACGACGCGACCGCCGGAGCGGGCTACCTCGCGCTGATGCAGATCATCAACGACGCGAACGCGTGGATTGAGAGCGGAGAGGTCAGCATTCCCGCCGGGAAAAACCCGTACAGCGTTTACCTCAGCACGCACGACAGCGCAAAAGCCGTATCGCAGAGCATCAGCGAGGCGCAAATAATCGCCATCGAACAGCAGAAAAGCGCGGCGCAGGCGCAGAAGCAGGCAAAAGAGGCGGAATATGAGAGCCTTGTCAACGCGGTAACGTCGGGCACGGCGACGCCGGAACAGATCGAGCAGTATTGCGAGAGCAACCTCATCATATCCACGCCGACGACCTTCGGGGACGAGGGCTATTTTACCTTCGGCAGCAACCTCGACCGCATCTTGGATACGGACGACGGCGAATACTGGAACGGCACGAGCGCCGCAGCGGTGGAAGGGCTGAACAGCGACGCACGCACGGCTTTCCGCAAGACGCTTGCGGATGAATCCAAGGGTCTCTTGTATGAGTACGGCAAGGTCGCAGTCAGCCTCGGCATGACGACGCAGGAGTATTTGGAAAAGTGCGGCATCACCAGCCCTTACCAGATTGCGGACATGGCGTACAGCCGCATGGTCAGGCGCGGCAGCGCATTCTTGAGCAGCGAGACGGCGCAGGCGGGATTGTCCTCGCCGGAGGATGACGCCGCGACCATCGGCGTGGTGCCTGCGGCGGGTGCGGGCGCGGCATACGGCGTACTCAGCACGGCGGACAGCCTTGCCAGCGCACCCTACAACATGCTGGACGCGCTGGCTTACAAGGCGAACGTGGACGAAATCCGCAGCAGCTACAACGGACAGTACGGCATCAACGGACGCGCCATCTACCGCGAGCAGCTCATCCAATACGCAAACAGCGGAGAATTGAGCGAAGAGCAGAGTGCGGCGCTGCTGCAAAACATCGGGCAGGTCAGCGACATCTACGACATCGGCTACAAGATCGACAACGGCTTTATCGGCAACGGTTATCGTGCATTCATGGGCGCGATGGACAACGCCCAAAAGGGACTGACGGATTTCGCGGCGCTGGGTAACGAGTTTGAACAAAATGTGTTCAGCGGCGCGGCGAGCGTCAGCGGAAGCGCGACGGGCATGCTGGCGGTCGGCGCACTGGGCGCGGCGGGAGCGCCCGCCATGGCGGCGTCTGCGGCAATCTACGGCACGCAGGCGTGGAACGACAGCTACGAGGACGCGCTTGGCAACGGACTGAGCAAGCCCACGGCGGCGGCGATTGCCATGGGACCGGCGGTCATCAGCACAGTCGTCAATGCGCCGGGTGCAAAGGCGGAGGGCAATTTGCTCGGCGGGCGCAGCCTGCTTGAACAGGAGCTTGCCAAGCAGGACGCGCTCAAAGCCCTGACGCTTCGGGGGAAATTTGCCATGTACGCCAAGAGCTTGGCGGCAGAAATTCCGAAGAATGCGTTGTCGGAGGGCTTGGAAGAGCTGGAAGAGGACGCGGCGACCAACCTGTACAACGCGATGCTTTACCCTGTCGCGCTGAAAATGGACGCGGGCGAAAAGCCGCAATTCAGCGACATTTTGGCGGGGCTTGCGTCGGTAGACCCCACCGAGATGATGACCAGCGGCGGCAAGAGCTTTGTAGGCGGCGCGGCGGCGAGCGTCGTATTCACGCTGGCGGGCTATACGGGCATGGCGATTCGGCGCAAGCTGCCGGGGTATCATCTGCCTGCCGTCACGCTCAGTCAGGAGATGATGGACGGGACGGCAGACGTTACGCCGGAAAACCTTGCCAAGGTGACGGAGAGCCTTGCCGATGCGCTGCAAAACCCCGAAGTGGCGCAGGCGGTCAACGAGACGGCACAGCAGGCGCAGGACGCGCAGAACACGGCTGCGGCGGCAATGGCGGGCGTAGGCGCGGAGCACTTTGAGGAAGGCAACACGCAGGTGCGCATGCAGCAGGAGGCGCAGACGGCGGCGGACGCGGCACAACAGGCAGCGGACACGGCGAAGAGTGAATTCGAGGCGTACAGCGACGCGGTCATGGCGGGCGACATCGACAAGATCAAGGACATGCAGCAGGCGCGGGTGCGCCTGGGAGAAAACCAGAAGACGGCGAACGAATACGCCGACACCGCCAGAAAGCACAAGGCGGCGGCAGAGGACGCCTACGCCAAGGGCATGGACGAGGCGCGAAAGCGCGGCGCACAGATCAGCAAAGAGCAGAACGCACAGACGGTCGCACAGTGGCAGGCGGAGATGGAGACCATGAGCCAGATTGCGGACATCGACGCCGAGATGGACGCCATGCGCCAGAGCTACGCCGACGCGGAGACGATGGGGCTTGACGAGGACGTCAAGCAGGCAATCGAGAGCCGCATAGACGAGCTGCGACGGGAGCGCGTTGAGATCGCAGAGCCGGGAATCGAGGAGGCGACGGCTACACGCGAACGGCTCGAACAGGGGCTTGCGCAGGCTCAGGAACTTGGGCTTGACGAGGACACACGCGCCGAGATGGAGCGTCAGGTCGAGCTGGCGAGGGCGAAAGAGCGCATCTACACGCAGAGCCGGAGCGACTGGGCGCTCGAAGAGGAGCTGTATCCGGGCGAAACGGGCGACAGCAAGGCGACGTATGCCAATAGCGCAAAGCCTGACATGAGGTACGCCAATCCGGACGCCGAGGTGCAGCTGACGGGTGAAGCGGAACAGGCATTGCCCGGCATCGCGCCGGAAGAAAGCCGCGCCGCGTCGGACGGGCGACCGGGGGAGACGGTTGTCAGCACGACGTTTGAGGAGCAGTATGCGCCGGAGCTGAAGACAATGGACACCATTATCAAGGCGGGCAGACAGGCAGAGGCACTTACTCAGGCGCTCAAGAACGGAGACCCCGTCAGCGCAAAGCAAATCGCGGAAATCCAAAATAGTCTGAATGAGAGCTTGAGCAAGCTCGACGACAACGCGCTGAACGTATTTGCCTCGGAGTTGAGCGACACCTTCAGCAAAATAGGAAAGCTCGAAATTGAAACCGACGCGGCGCAAGAGCGCGACACGGCAAGGCAGGAGGCGGACTATGAGCGCTACCTAAAGCAGACGGCGCAGAAACAGCTTGCGGCGGAACATTACAATGCGCTTTCCGGCGTTGCGAAAACGCTCAGAGGCACGGATGTATTCATCAACGAATCGCAGGCGGCGGACATCCTGAGCATGACGGGGATGAAAACCATACCGCAGGTCAACTTTGCCTACGGGACGCGCTTTACGCAAAACCGCGCATCCGGCGCGATTCCGCTGAACGGTCAGTTTTACGTCAGGCTGGCGCAGGAAAGCGGCGGTTACATGGACGCGGCAAGCCTTAATCCGCATGAGGACATCATGCGGGCGCTGATGGATCGCAAGCAGTCGTATCGTGAGATGCGCCAAAAAGTCGAAGAGCCGAAGGACAGGGCGCAGATTCGGCGTGCGGCAAAGGCGGTCATGGAGGGCGACGTCGGAAAGAGCGCAGAAGGCGAACAGAAGCGGACGTACCGCGGGGTTGAGGTTGAGCAGGCGGAAGGGAAGAGCAAGCCGACCGGAAGCAATTATGGCGAAAACATCTATTCCGCGACAAAGCGATTCGCCAAAGCTCTTGGCATTGGAATCAAGCTGGGAGACAGCCGCGTGCCGGATGGGGCAAGCGGATATTATCAAAGCCGTGTGGGTTACGCGGGCGTTGACGCAAGGAGCGCGTCGCGGGTGGATGTGGTTATTCACGAGATCGGTCACGCGCTGAGTGAGAAGCTCGGGCTTTCCGGCACGCCGGAGATGGTCGCCGCGCTGAAAGCCGAAAACGCGTCGTGGGCGCAGAACTACACGGATGCGGAGATGGCGGGAGAGGCGATGGCGGAATACGTCTGGCGGCGTGTGCTGAGCGACGAGCAGGGCAGACGATTCGCGGGCGATGCTTTTACCGACACGTTTGATTACCAGATGCGGCAGAGCGGATATGACAAGGCATTTGACCTTTACAAGAACGACATCCGCAAATGGCTGAATCAGAGCACACAGGATCGGCTGCAAAGCATGGTCGTAGACCGCGCAAACGCAAAGGAAAAGGAAACGCTCAAGGAAAAGCTGCTGCGGCTCACCTATGCGTTTGTCGATTCGTCGGCCCCGGCGGAGCTGATCAACGAGAAAATCAGGGCGGAGACGGGCGAAAGCACCGTGGCGTTTTCCGAAAACCTGCGAGACGCGGTGCTGCTGCGAAACAAAGCGGACGAGCGTGCGCTGTATATCATCGGCGACGGGCTTGTCGCGAGAGACGGCAGCACGATTATCGGCGGCAGCTTCGCGGACGCAATCAAGGAAGGCGGGCTGAAAGGCAAGGATTACAAGGACTTTGAGCTGTACTGGCTTGTCAAGGACAGTATCGACAGGGACAAGCAAAACAAGCCTGTATTTGACGACGGGTTTGCATCAACCGCGGAGAGGCGGGCGTTTATCGCGGAAAAGGATAAAACGCATCCGGAATACGCAAAGACGGTTGACAGCCTGCTCAAGACGTGGAACGCCTTTACGCACGAGTATCTTGTATCGAGCGGCAGACTGGATGAAGCGGGCTGGAAATATTTTCAAAGCATATACCCCTACTATGCGCCTACATATCGCATCAAGGACGGCGATTTCTCAATCGAGAAGGCGAAAAAAGCCGGCTTCTCCGTTCGCCAGGCGAAGGGAAGCACAGAGCTGATCCTGAACCCGATGGACAGCATGCTTGAGATGGTTGGGCGGATTGTACGGCAGGACATGACCAATCAGGCGGCGCAAAAGCTCGAAATGCTGCTGGACACCCATGAGGGGCTTGGCGAAATCGCGCACAAGATCGAAACCGATACAAAGCCGGACAAGACGGCGCAATTTGACCCGCTGAACGGGGAATTCGGCGATTTGATTCACGCCAATGTCGATGAGAGCGGCGCGGACGGACAGAACGTCATCACGGTATGGCACGACGACGGAACCACGAGCAAAATCGAAATCCTCAACGAGCCGTTTTTCAGGATGATGGCGAACATGCCGGACGGAGGAAAGCAGGTTACGGACTTCATCGGACGCGGCACACGCGCCATGACGTTCCTGACGACGGGCGCGAACTCGGTGTTTGGTCTGCGCAACTTCGCGAGAGACTTCCAGAACGGCGTCAACTACGGCACATGGGCAAAGAGTTATCTGGACGGCGCGGCGAAATGGCTGATGACCGCATACAGAATCAAAAGCGGAGACGAGGCGGTAAAGGGCTATGACGCGCTGGGCGGAAACGACGGGCGCATTGACACGACCAAAAAGGGCATCAAAGACCTGCGGCACACGCTTTACACGACGGAAAGGCTATTTCACACAAGAGACGGCAAATGGACGCCGCTGAATATGGAATACTTCAAAAATTATGACACAAGCACGCTTGCGGGCACGGCAAAATGGGCGGGGAAAAAGCTCTGGGAATACGCAACCCTGCAAAGCGCGAATGAATTCATCGAAAAAACGACCCGCGTCGCGGAATACCTCTACGGTAAGCACGACCTGACAACGGCGGAGGGACGGGCGGAAGCCTACCGCGCCAGTCAGGAAAGCACGGTCGATTTCGGAAGAAAAGGAGCAAGCAGCTTCGGACGCGGTATCCGCAACGTCGTCCCCTTCATGAACGCCAGCTTGCAGGGCGTATACCGCACAGGGCGGCAGTTTACCGCACAGGAGCGCGGGAAAGTGGTCAGCCGCGTCATGCGCTCGGTCGTCAATACGGGACTGTTTACGGCGGTATGCGCCGGACTGAGGGCTAAATTCCTTGACGACAAGGACAAGGAGCAATTCGCGTTTTTGAGCGACGACCTGAAGAACGGGCATTTCTTCATTCCTAATTTCGCCCCTAGCGTATTCGGAGACGCGCCGCTCATCCGCATCCCCATTGACCAGAATCCCCTTGATTACTTTACGCACGCGATGGTGTTCAACGCGCTGGAATCCGGCAAGGGGGACGAATTCACCATCGACATGGCGACGACGTTTGCGACGATGGTAGACAACCTCAACCCTGTCGGAAGCACGATTTTTGACCCGATAATTGCGACGCAGACCAACAAAAACTGGTACGGCAGCCGCATCGTGCCCAGCTACATGGAGAGCTGGGACGCGACAACGCAGTATACGGAGGACACGCCGGATGCGTTCATCGGATTATCGCGATTCATCAAATCTTTTACCGGAGCGGAGATCAGCCCGATGATGCTGCAATATATGGCACAGCAATACACGGGATTCGCGGGGCAGGTTGCCATTCCGACACTGGGCGGCGACAACCCTGTGACGGCATTTACGGCATACGCCCAAAAGATGCTGACGAGTGACCCGCTCAAGAGCAATGATGTTGTCAGCGAGGTCTACAACGCCAATACATTCCTGACAACTGTGGTCAAGGCGGGAGACAACGGACGCGAACTGAACATGCTGCGCGGAGACCTGACACCGAGACAGGCACAAAAGGCGTATGACGTCGCCTATGATATGACGCACAGCGGCGGAACGATCTACGAAGCCAAAAAGACCATCAGCGAAGGGTATGAGACAATCAAAGCCATCAACGCACGCACGGATTTGACGGACGAAGAGAAATACGAAAAAAGCAGCCGCATTCGAGCCAAAATGTGCGAATTGGCTTTGGAGGTCAATCAGGAGTTCGCCAAATATCAGGAAAAATTTGTCACGGGTGAGAGCCTGTTGACGGGCATGCTCAAGACGCTTAACGGCGGCACGACCATCAAAAAGCAAAAATAAGGAGGGATGCGGATGATTCACGCGAGTTTTGACGACAAGAGCCACAAGAGCGCGGCAATCGCGGGCATTTACCAATACGACACGGGACAGCGGCTGAAGATGCACGGGCTGCCGTCACCCAAGGAGCTGGCGGAGAAGGACGACTTTCTATCCGGCGACGCGGTGACGGTGCAGGCGCAGTACGGCTTCATCGGGGACAGCCAGACGGAAACGCGGCTGGCGAGTTACGACGAGGCAAGCGGATGCTGGACGGCGGACATTCCGGACATATACCTGACCCGAAGCAGCACAGTGAAGGTATTCGTATACGTCGGCTACGGCGCGGCGGAGGGCGCGGGACGGTCGAAGACCTGCTACGAGGGGAGTTTCACGCCCATCAGCCGCCCTGCGCCGGGCACGCAGGTCACGCCGGGGCAGGCGAACGCATGGGACGAGCTGGTTGCGGAAGTGAACCTGACGCTGGCGAAGATGAACACGGCGACGAGCGGCGCGAACGCGGCGACGGAAACCGCGAACGTGGCGGCGAGCGGCGCAAATCAGGCGGCAGAAGCGGCGAACAAGGCGGCAGAAGCGGCGAACGGCGCGGCAGGAGCGGCGAACACAGCGGCGGGAGCGGCGAACACGGCTGCGGGGGGCGCAAACAGCGCGGCGGAAGCTGCGAATCAGGCAGCAAAAGCGGCGAACACAGCGGCGGGAAGCGCGAACACGCAGGCGGAACACCTGCAAAACATGGTCGTGCAGGCGGCGACGCGGGAATACGGCAGCGGAAGCACCGCAAGCCTGACGGACGACGGGGAAAAGAAGATCCTTTCGCTGGGGCTTGAGCGCGGCATGCCGGGAAAAGACGGCGCAAAGGGCGAAAAGGGAGACAAGGGCGACACGGGACCGGCGGGCGTGACCTTTGAGCTTGTCGGCACGGTGCTGACCATCACGACGGTATGAGGAGGGGAGAGAGATGGGCTGGGACGGGACACTGACCGCATCGAGCGCGGAGGGGAGCGAGATCACGCACACGCCGAGCGGCGTTTCAGTGGCACAGTATGAGATCGTTCCCTTCACAGCGCCAAAGGGCGGCATATTCCGGTTTACGCTGAGCGGAAGCGGCGGAAACAAATATGGCGGCAACGAACCGGGTGGCTCATACTCAAGCGGCGGCACGGGCGGAAAAACGGTCGGATACCTACTCATGAAGGAGGGCGAAACGGTATACGTCGGCGCGGGAGGCGCGAGGTGCGCGGCATTCGTCGCGAAGAAGACGGCGGCGGGCATTGACGCCATCGGGCGGGAGAACATGCTGCTGATGGCTGGAGGCGCGGGAAGCGGCGGCGCGAACTGGGGCGAAACCTACAACATGAAAAGCGGAACGGGTGGAAACGGAGGCGGCGAAAGCGGAACTGCCGGAACATGGTACGCCGAACCGGGCGGGCAGAGCGGCACACGCGGCATGGCGGGCGGCGGAGGCGGATACAGCAACGACGGCGTCAGCTGGTGGGGCGGACAGGGCGGCGACGGCTATTACAGCGGAAGCGGCGGCGGCGCGGGAGCGGGCGGCGCAGGCGGAAGCGGATACATCGGCGCGGGAAGCGTGACGCTGAACGGCGTGACATACACCAACAGCACGACGGCGGGCGCGGGCGCTGCGCCGAACGTGAACGGCTTGGCGCGGGTGGCGTTTGTGGCGCGGGACGTGCTTCCGGTGACATTCAACGGGGTGCGGCTGACCGACCTCATCTACAACGGGACAAAGGTGACGAGCCTGATTTTCGACGGAACGAAACTGTTTGCAAGGAGGATGTTTGGGGAGGTGGAGCGATGTTTAGCGTAAAATGCGGGCTGATCGCCATCACACGCGGCGACACGGGGCTGATCACCGTCGAGCCGAAGGACGGCTACACGCCGACGCCAAAGGACAGGGCGATTTTTACGGTTGCTGAGATGCCGGGTGCAAAGACGGTGATCAGCAAGGTGGTAACGCCGGACGAGAGCGGCGTTGTGCGAATTCCGCTGATGAGCGCGGACACAAACGATCTGCCCAAGGACAGACAACGCGAGTACACATGGTCGCTGCGGTACGCGCTCGACGCGGTGATGACCGGGGACGCGGTGACAGGGTGGCGGGAGATGATCACGCCCATCCCTTCCGGGCAGTTTGTTATTTTGGAAGCGAATGACTTTCCCAGCGGCGTCAGCTGTCCGGAAGACGAGCGGTTGCCCGTCAAAATCGAATCGCTCAAGGGCGAACGCGGTGAGCAGGGAGAACGCGGGGAACGCGGAGAGAAAGGCGAAAAAGGCGACCGCGGGGAAAAGGGCGAGCGCGGAGAGCGAGGAATCCAAGGCGCACAAGGCGAAAAGGGCGACGCACTGCGCTTTGACGACCTGACCCTTGAGCAAAAAGCACAGCTCAAGGGCGAACGCGGAGAGCGCGGCGAAAAAGGCGAGCAAGGCGAACGCGGCGAGCGCGGTGTGCAGGGCATACAGGGTGCTACCGGGGCGCAGGGCAGGCAGGGTGACACGGGCTTGCGCGGCGCGAAGGGGGATCCGTTTGTGTACGCAGATTTTACGCCGGAGCAGCTGGCGGCGCTCAAGGGCGAACCTGGCAGGGACGGCGCACCGGGCAAACCGGGAAAAGACGCGCCGCAGGAAGCGGTGCTGTTTATCGAACAGACGCTCGATGAAGCGCAAAAAGCACAGGCAAGGGCGAACATCGGGGCGGCAGATGCAGCTCTGCAGAACGTCCTTGTGGGCAGCGAGACGGGCGCGGTTGTGCATGTGGACGACGCCTTCGCGGGCGCGACTCTGCGCGAGATAACGGTGGAAGGCGCTTGCCGGCAGGACGGCACGCCATCACCTGACAACCCCGTGCCGATTGAGGCGGTGGAGAATCCCACGGTGAAGGTAGAAGCAGGTTCCAAAGCGACAGACTTTGAGCCGGTTTCGGAGCCAAAGGCGATTCGGATTGATTTAAGGGGCAACGACCTATGCTCCTTGGTGGAGAATACGCCTTGGAATCCACAAACATACAAAGACGAACTTGTGATTGATTCAGAGGGCAACGTAAAGCTGATCAAGCGAGTGTTCAGCGCTCACGTTGAAATAAGTGAGCAAGCATATCTAGGGAATACCGACAAGTTTCAGTATTTCAGTTACCAGCCAAAAACGGTTCTCCCAATTGACGGGAGTTTTGCAATACGCTCAAACCGTTTCGGCAAAGTCGGTAGGGATCCGTGGAGCTTCTACGTCGCAGGTGGCAGCAACGCGACATTCTTCTTCACCTTCCCGCTCGGGACATTTGCAAATATCGACGAGATTAAAGAATGGCTTTCGAAGAACCCCATCGACGTGAATTACCTTGGGGCTGAAACGAAAACAATCCCATTAGGCAAAATCGAGATGCCCGCGCTGCCCGAATCCGCTAGCAACGTCTGGACAGACGCAGAAGTCACGCCGCGCACGGGCATCGAGTACGTGCGCGACGTGAATATCGTCATCGCGGACATCGAATCAGCCATTGCATCCATGACCGCTACCTAAAGGAGGTACAATATGGTTATCAAGAGTAAAGCCCGGCACGACCTGACCCTGCGCTCTATCAAGCGCGAGATCGCCGCCGGACGCGACGTGGCGTACTGGCTGGACAAGGCGTACACACATCTGGACAGCGGTCTGCTGACCGAAGAAGACATCGCGGAAGTTGAAGCCCTTGCGCAGGCATATTATGACGCGCTGGACGCGGAAAACGCGAAGGAAGAGGCTGGCGACGGTTTTTCAATCGTCTAAGGAGCCCACGGCGGAGGTTGCGGAGAATTCTGCTAAAGGACGCGATAGTGACGTAAGAAAGGAACAAGATATGGATAACAAGGTTATTGAGATCGTAAGAAGCTACATTGTTGACCATCTGGATAAGTCCGACAGGATGCCGGAGTTTGATGTGTTCGTGGTCTGGAAGTGCAGGGCACTCCAGAACTGGAAGTATCTGCTGTCATCCACATTGTTTGACGGCATGTATTACGAGATGACCTATAACGGCGACAAGAAGGAATGGTATCTTGACGCTTATAAGAAGTTTGAGAACAGGTGCATCCCGGATTAAAGGGCGCTAATGTCAACTAACTTGATTCTCAAATGCGGCGCTTTTTGCACGCTTTTGAGAGCCAAGTTAAACATTTCGACGCAAAAAAGTTTGACTTGATCAGGAAGGAAGGCGGTCACAATGATTCAGGCGGAAGAAGCCATCCGCACGGCGCGGGAGATGATCGGGACAAGCTATGATGAGCTGGACTGCATCAACCTCATCAAGAAGATCATCCGCACCTGCGCGGGCGGCGACAAGCGCTACACGACGGCGGGCACAAACGCCCTGTGGGACAGCGACAGCAAGAGCGGAAAATACCGCGATTTGACATGGAAGCAGGAAGGCATTTCCGGCGCGAAGGCGGGGATGCTGGCGTTCATGGGCGTGGGAACGGGCGATGTGAATCACGTCGGGATGGTGACGGAGCGAGGGACGGTCGTCCACTCAAGCAAGAGCAGGGGCGGGACGGTCGAAACCGAGCTGACGGAGAAGAACGGCTGGAACGGGCTGGGAAAGCACAGGATGATTGAGGTGAATGGAATGGAAAAGGAATTCGGCAACGCGACGGTGAGCGTCACGAGCGGCTATCTCAACATCCGCGAGGGCGCGGGCACGGCGGCGAAAATCATCGCCAAAGCCGAGAACGGAACGCGGGTGAACGTCATCCGCGAGGCGGGCGGCACGGGCTGGGTGTTTGGGAAGCTGGAAAACGGCGTGGCGGGGTACATGGCGGGGGAGTATCTGGTCAGGAATGATGCCCTCTCAGCCCCTTCGGGGCAGCTCTCCCAAGGGGAGAGCCAAGAAGAAGACGAAGAAACGACTTCCCTGCGCAGGAGCGACGGCGTGTACATCACGCTGGCGGGAAAATGGACGATTGCGGAAGATTGAAAGGAGGATGACCATGAACAACTGGTCGGGAATCTGGGATAAGGTACTCAAGATGGCGGCACTTGCGGGCGGAGCAATCGCGGGTGCAATGGGAGGTTGGGACACGTTGCTGATCGTGCTGTGCTACATGATGGGCATTGACTACGCGACAGGGTGCATTTGCGGGATGATGGGCAAAAGCCCGAAGACGGACGGCGGGAAGCTGGACAGCAAGACGGGCTGGCACGGGCTGCTCAAGAAGGCGGTCATGCTGGTGGTGGTCTTTATGGCGGCACAGCTTGACCGCGTGATGCCGGAAGGGACGCAGATTTTCAGGGATGCGATGGCGATGTTCTACATCGCGAACGAGGGACTGAGCATCACGGAGAATCTGGCAATCATCGGCGTGCCGTTCCCTGCGTTTATTAAGAAGGCACTTGAACAGATTAAGCAGCAGAACGACGAGGGCACGGAGGGAGACTGATGTGCGGCAAGATCACGTTTGCGGGATTTACTAAAGATGAACGTGACGAGCTGATACAGGCATGCGGGCTGACGGACAGACAGAGAGAGGTGTTTATCACCCGAGCGCAGACGGACAACCTGATTGCAACGGCGCAACGGCTGCACATTTCTCCGGAGACGGTCAAACGCGAATCACGAAAGGTACAGGACAAGATCAACCGCGTCAGAGCAAGGCAGAGGCGGCAGACGGAATGTTTTGTCGAGGTCGGCAAAACATCTGAAAAAAAGATCGGGGAAAAATAAAAAACCTCTTGACAATTCCTGTCACGCAATAATATAATAAATGCGTGACAGGAATTGAAAGGAGGTGCAGGGAATGTCACCGGCAGGAAGGCCGAAAGCAGAAAAACCGAAGGAGATCAGATATTCAATTCGTCTCGATGTCGAAACAGAGGAAAAACTCAAGGCATATTGCGAAGAAAACAATATAACAAGGGGAAAGGCTGTTAGACAGGGAATTGAGCTGCTTTTGAGCCAAAATAAAAAATAAGGTTTAGCGCCAACTTTCCAGAGAAAACGCTAAACCTTAGTCCACTCCAACAAGGGAGCTTAAATATTTTACCATGAGTTCCCTTGTTGGTCAATTCTTTTCGACCAATAAGGAGGATATAGATATGCCCACTGAATATCAGACTGAGCGCGAGGAAATCATCAACGCGGCTATGCGACTGCTGGACGGCGAAAACCTGTACTATTTGCTTGGCACAGCGAGAGCACTGCTCAAACTGGAAGCGAAACAAGCAAACAAGTTGCAGTGACGGTGCAAGGAGGAAAGCATATGCAGAAAGATATCAAGAGCGCGATGACGCAATACATCGACCGGACGAATCTGGATGGGCACGGATTCAAGCACTACGAGATGGCATACAGTGAACTGATGTGCCTGCGTGAAATCATGACGAACAATTTCGTGGAAGCGTTGTCGCTGGCTTTCCGCTACGGCGCAAGCAAGGGCTATCGCTGCGCGATGAAGAACGCAAAGAAGGACTAAGAAAGGAGCTGAACGGATGAACGAAATCATGAACATCCAAGGTATCCCCTGTTACGAGAAAGACGGCGTTGCGTATCTGAACCTTGAGACCGTGGCGCGAGGGCTGGGGTTTACGACCGTTGCCACGAGTGGCAACGAGGTTGTAAGATGGAAGCGAGTTGAGAAATATCTGGAAGATTTGGGCATCGACACAAGTGTCGATGGCAAACTGCCCGACTACATCCCCGAAAACATCTTTTACCGCCTTGCAATGAAGGCAAAGAACGAAACGGCTGAGAAGTTTCAGACACTCATCGCGGACGAGGTCGTTCCGGCTATCCGCAAGCACGGCGGTTATCTCACGCCCGCAAAGGTGGAAGAAGTGCTGCTGAATCCGGACACCATCATTCAGCTTGCGACACAGCTCAAGGCATCGCGGGAAAAGACGATGAAGCTGGAAGCCATCAACAGCGAGTTGGTTGTGCAGAATCAGATTTACAAGCCGAAAGCGGACTATTTCGACCAGATTGTTGACCGAAACCTGCTGACGAGTTTCCGCGAAACCGCCAAGCAGCTGGAAATCAAGGAGCGCGTATTTGTCGGATTCTTGCTCGACCACAAGTACATCTACCGCGACAAAAAGGGCAAGCTGATGCCTTACGCCGAAAAGAACAACGGTCTTTTCGAGCTGAAAGAATGCGTCAACGAGAAGACGGGCTGGGGCGGAACACAGACGATGATTACGCCCAAAGGCAGAGAAACCTTCCGTCTGCTGATGCAGGGTCTTGCCGGATAAAAAAGAACCGTCCCTTCGGGGACGGCTTTTTTTTGCGTCCTGAATCTGCCCCGAAACTGACCCGCCGAGCGGATGCCAAAATGGGAAAATGTGGGCAGAAAGGAGGTGCGTTAAATGGAATATAAGGAATACGCATCTAAGGGAGTTGCCGGTGCTGGTCTGGGTCTGGGTATCGCGGGTACTGCGCTCGGTCTGCTGGGCGGCGGCGGCGTTCTGAACAATCTGCTGGGCGGCAATCGCCGAGATGCTGCTGCGGACATGGCGGTGGCTATGATGATGGCGAACGCTGCGCCGCGCACGGCGGGTTGCACTTGTAGCGAGGATCACACGATCAACCGCTACGAGGCTTCTCAGTCTGCGAGGATCGCGGAACTGGAAACCGAGGTCAAGCTGCGCGACGCGAACATCCACACGGACAGCGAAATCCTAAAGGTGTACGAGTACTTTGACGGCAGACTGCGCGGTGTAGAGGGACAGCTTGCACAGCAGGCAGTCTATAACGCGACCAACAACGGTCTGATCGGCTGTCTGCAAAATCAGGTTGCGGCATTGCAGGGCATGACCAAGACGGTCATTCCGGACACGAACATCTGTCCGCCGCCTATGCCGAGATACAATTCTTGGACTGCGCCGACGGCAGGCGCAAGCACCGGAGGCTAAAAACATATGGCGACTGTAAATCAGATCGCCGCGGGTGTGGCGCACTTCTACGATTCAGAGGTGCGCCCATCCATTAGCGGCGCGAAGGCGATTTTGTATGGCGTGGCGGTGGGCATGGCGGCTGCCAAGCCGGACAACCTCATCGGCAAGTACAAGCCCACGCTCAAGATGCTCGGCGTGATGACGGAGGACGAGAGCATTGATGTCGCTGCGCTGGGAGCGGAAATCAAAAATCAAATGGGGAAGAACGGCGGGTACATCAGCTTTGACGTAGGGCAGGACACGTTCCGCTTTAATTCGGCTGATGTGGACAGGCTGATGGACTACATCAATCGCGCATAAGGGGGCAAAACAATGACGAAACATCTGCTTGCCGTGCTGATGGACGGCATCACCGATACGCAGATGCTGCTTGACTATGCGGACGCATGCGAGGAGCACAATGGGCGCGAACGCTGGTTTAAGGAGCACGCAAAACAGCGGCTTGAAATGCTCAGGCACGACCGCGACGACGTGTTTGACGAGCTGGGCATTGAGCGCAAGAGCAAGGACGGGGACGAGATCGCGGCGGCTCTGATGAGCTACATTGACATGTCCATCGAGCGGCTCAGTGACAAGGTTTGCGGAGCTGAATCCGTGTCATAATCCGCGGCATAATCGGTGTAAAAATACGCTTACACGGTGTTAAATCCCGCTTACATCGTGTAAACAGAATTTTACATTTTTCCTTTGTAAAATAAGGAAAAATTAAAGGAATCTAGCTATTGCTAGATTCCTTGTTTGGTGCTGGTTGCGGGGGTGATCCCCTTAAATAAAACGCCTAAAAGTTCTTATTTTACTTGATTTTGGATAACCGTTTGTCATAATTTATGTCATAATCAAATGACTTTCCCGAAAGAAGAGCTTCATTGTGCGCCGAGATGGTCTGTGCCACGGCGTCAGCTTTTTTCTGCATCGTATGCTGATAGACGCGATTCAGCATGTCCATGGTTGCATGCCCCATGCGCTCTTGGGCGTACTTTGGCGGGACGTTCAGAGCCGCCATGACGGAAGCTGCGTAATGGCGGAGGTCGTGGAAACGACCGGGAAGATTAAGCCGCTCACGGAGATAACCATAACGGGCGGTGATGACGCTGGGCGTCAAGGCAGTGATTGTTTGCGGCGGCTGATGACCGAATTGCTTGACGGCAGAAACGACTAGGGTTTCCATGCCGCGGAGGATGCGATTGCCGCTTTTAGATTTCGGTGCTTTAGTAATGAGATTGTTTTTTTCGTCGATTGCGACGGCTTTGGAGATCGTCACCGTTCCGGTATCGAAATCAAAATCATCCATTGTCAGTGCGGCAATTTCACCACGACGCAAACCCAGAGTAGCCGCCAGGACGACAGCCACATACATATCGGTATCGTGGGATCGCAAATAGAACAGGGCACGCTGCACGTCCTCATCCTGCGGAATAACCATTTCCTTGCGGTCAGGTTCGGGGAGAATCAGCTTTTGAGGCAGGCAGCGGTCAAACATTTTGAGGATCGCGGACAGGAAATCAAGACGGTTGCGAATGGTCTTGTACTTCGCACCGGACAACGCCCATGCGTTGATGACTTCCTGCACGCGAATGCGGGTAATTTTGGAGATTGGAAGGTCGAGCAGGTCTTCAAAGCCGTTGCGTTGCATGGTCGTATAGCCGCGAATCGTTGAAGGGGATCGACCGGCGGCGCGGCAGGTATCAATGTAACGCTCCATAGCTTTGGAAAGGATCACCTGACCGGATTTATAAGCGGACAGAGCCGCTTCGCGGTCCTCGTCGAACTCGGCGACCATTCGCCTGACCTCAGCCTTAGTAGGGGCTGAGATGGAAATATAGCGATATCCGCCGGACGGGAGTTTTTCGCCCGTAGAGATGCGGGCGCGGTAACCGGTTTTTGTCTTTTCGATTTTAGGCATAATTAAACCTTCCTTCTAAAGTCTTGCGAAAGGAAGGGAAATATGGTATCATATAGATGTTCCCTTCTTTCGCGGTTGTCAGGGGGGTGCCATCGTCCTAACGGGCGGGACAGCGTATGTTGTAGCATGCGCTGTTTTTTTTATGTGCAAAAAAAGGTCGAAACAAACCTTTTTTGTACAGAAACCTTAGCATTTGTGCGAATGTTTGTCGAAACCATTATATTTACAAGAGATGTGAGTATAATGGTTATAAGGAAGTGATGGCGTATGAAAGAGAGCCGCCCGAAGAACGTCACCTCACACAGAGCGCGGAGAGCCGCGCCGACCACCACCCCCATTGAATTCGAGCGGGAGCGAAAAGAAATCATCGCGATTGCAGAGATGCTGACCGACGGTGAGAAAATCTTCTACCTGCTCGGAGCGGCGAGAGCTTTGCTGCGAATAGAAGCGCAGGAGCGTCCGCCTGTCACTTGATGTATTTCCTTAAATGGGAAACAATTTCATCGACCAGCTCATCCGACATATCCTCAAGGATACGGGTGAGCATTTTTCTATTATTGTTGGGTTCGAATTTTCGGGTAGCGTCTTTGTCTCCTTCCGCTAAGGCGTTCTGAAAACTGTCCTGATACAAGTAATTTGCGTCAACATTTAGGACTTGCATTAGACGTCCTAAAGTGTTTACATCTGGGTCGCTTTTTCCTCTTTCATAGCCACTATATGTTGTAGTGGCAATTCCGGTCAGCTCGGCGACTTCCTTTTGAGTAAGGTCTGCCGCTTTTCGAGCTTCCTTTAATCTGGTGCTTAACATGTGATTCCTCCTTTAGCCTTATTTTAGACGAGATATCCGTATATGTCAACAAAAATATACGAGAAAATCAAAAAAAGTACGCAAAACCGATTGACAAGTACGAGAATCTAGTATAAGATATAGGAGAACTACGGGAAACTAGTACACGGAGGTGATAAAAAAATGGAAACCAACTACAACGAAATCGTTGTGCGGAATATCCGTCAAAGAATCGACGAAAAAGGTCTCAAGCAAACAAAGGTAGCAGAAGACCTCGGCATGACGAAAAGCTCATTCAGCGGAATGATGAATGGTCGCAAAGTTATTCAGGCGCGATACATCCCCATCATCGCCAAGACGCTGGGCTGCACCTGCGACGACATCTTTCGGATGCCGGAGGGAAACGAAAAAGCCGCGCAGTGATGCGAGAAAGGAGGGACGCAAAATGAAAGAACAGCCGAAACCCATGACCACGCGCCGAATCTGCATCTCGATCACGCCGGAAGTTGACCGGAAGATTGTTCAGCTTCGCAAAAAGCCGGAGTATGAGCGCAAGCCGCTTTCGGAAGTGGCGCGGATTATGATGCTTCGCGGGATGGAGATGGAGAAATAAAAAAAAAGCCCCCCTTGCGACAAGCGCGACAAGGGGGCAGAACACGGAAGATTTACTTCTTCCGGTTGGACAACGCCGAGCCAGCAAGCGACTTGGTGGTCTTGGAGCTGGTAGACTTTGCGAGGGTCTTGGAAGCCAGCTTTGCAACCTTGGCAGTTGTCCGAACTGCGTTCTTAGCCATATGTTCACCTCCTTTCAAAAGAGAGGCGGACAGGGGCAGAACGGCGACGGGGTTGTAGGAAAAACCTACATTGCAATTATACACCGAAACAGCGAATAAAGCAACATCGAAAAAAAGAAAGGAGGTCACAAGGTATGAAGGATATCGACGAAAGCAAGTTGTCTCCGGTCGAGCGGCTGGGGCTTGCCTACTGCCGGCTGAATTGCTGGATTTGGGATGAGCTTGTCGGAGAGAAGCCGGATAGGTTTGAGCAGATGACGACCGAAGAGAAACGCGGCTATATCGAGCCGCAGCTGAACCGCATCGAGCAGACGATCGGCGAGCCCTATGCAGACAGGTGCTGGTGGATATACGAAATGGGCAAGACCGAAGAAGAATGGCTCGAATGGCGGGAATCAAAGCTACCCTACGAGCGCGAAGGCAACGGAGAGTATAACGCCCAGCGCACTGAAGACAACGGCAAGCACTTGCAAAATCAGATCGCGCCTGTCCTTGCGTTTTGCATAGGCTTCGCGCTCGGCTTGCTGCTGTTGTTCGTACTCAAAGCATTTCATGGCGGCTTCGCCGCGTGAGGAGTATAACACAAATCCGGATAGGGAGGAAGGAGGTCGGAAATCATGGCAAAGGGAAGCGACCTGATTGCCAACTGCATCGAGACCGCGAAAGCGATGGATGAAGTGTTGGCGACGGCAGAGGAAAAACAGGCGATGCTGGACGGGCTGTTCACGCTGATTATGCGGGAGTGCCTCGACGGGCGGATTACGAGCAGGAAAGACGTTGCTCGATTCTGCAAAGAGAGCGTGAAAATCAGCTTCGCGGCGGGATACGGAATTAAAAAGCCGGACGGCGGCTAACTTAGGAGGTGAATTAAATGAAAAAGAAGGACAAGGCGACCAAGCTGGAGCTGGCGGCAAATCTGGTCAAGGCGTTGCCGGAGAGCAGCGAGCAGACCGCGCTGGCAGTTGCTGCGGCAATGCTGGCGGGCTACAACATGGGCAAGATGGCGGCGCAGGGGGCGTAAAAAATGATAGGGCAACAGCTTGTTGGCGTGCGTATCAAGGAAGCCCGTGAAGAGCTTGGACTGACGCAGGGCGAATTTGCGAAGGAGCTGCATGTCAGCTGCTCGACCATCTGCCTGTACGAGAAGGGGTTGAGCACGCCGGATGCGTTGTTTATCCGCGATGTTGCTCAAATCACGAGCTTTACGGCAGATTATCTGCTGGGGCTGTCGGATTTCAAATAAAAAACCGCCGCCCGACCGGGCGACGGAAGCGAAAAGGAATGTACACCCTGATTATAAGGGCGCAAGGAGGAAATTGTCAATGCCAAAAGTCAGAGCGTTGACGGAGGCGGAGCGGCGCAGGCAAGCCAACAAAGCGCGGGACGACGCGCTGATGAGCCTCATCACCGAAGAGCGGGCACGCAAGCAAATCACGCTGACGGAGATTGCGGCGAAGCTCGGCATGAGCCGCGTCTGCCTGTACAGCAGATTCAAATCGCCGAGCGATTTTACCCTGAAGGAGTATCGCGACATCTGCGCGATGCTGGGAATGGAGGTGAGGGTATGATTGGGGACACAATCTGGGGGATATTGTCGGTCTTAGACCTGCTTGTGCTGGCGGCGACGCTGATTTATCTGGTCGTCCGTATCGAGCAGGAGGTGCAACGTGAGCGGCAGAACGACAAAGCTCAATAAGCGACCGGGGTATCCGGTCTGCATCTGCAAGAGCAACGGGCAGATCGAGCTATACGACCCGAGCGCGTGGCGCAGGGCGGAATGGCAAAGGATTCGAAAAATCGAGAAGGAGGAGAAAGCGCGTGAGCGAGGGCAAAATTAAAAATTTTACGCTGGCGGGCGATATGCTGACGATGTCGGCGATGGTCAACAGCTACGGCGAGACGCGGTACTCGCTGGAGATGAGCTATGAGCCGCACGACACGCTGACGCATGACGAGATGGTGCATATGCTGGAGGAGATGGTGAATGACATCGACGGCGTATTCCAGCTCGGCATGACGTACAAATATGACGAAAACGGCAAGCTCAAAGAGGACGCCAACGGAAACATCATCCAAGACAAGATGAGCATGAGAAACAGCATCATCTCGACATTTGAGAGAACGTGGAGCAATGATTAAGAGAGAGGATTTTATCCGCGCCGGGAACGTCGTCAACGCGTTTGCAGACGAATACCCGATCGGCGAGACTGCGCCGGACGTGCTGGAGGCGATACAGACGCTCAAGGACGGATGCGCCGAGCTGATCCACATCCCGATGTGGATCAGGGCGCACTACGCGGCATATGGAGGTGATGAGGATGGCGTATCCGTGCAAGATTTGGCTCAAGAGTGAGTGCGACGGTTGCGGGCGATGCGAAGACGAGGACGAGCGCCCGATGGCATACGGCAGACCGTACAACAAATACTGGGAGGACGACCCGGTAAATGACCCGATGGACAAGTGCAAGGAGGATTGGTGTGATGGCAGAGACCCCGAAGATATTCAGCGCGATTAACGCGGTTATGCGCGACCTCGGCGCGGTTACAAAGGACAAGCGCAATCAACAGCAGGGCTTTAATTATCGCGGCGTCGATGATGTTATGAATGCGCTTAACCCGCAGATGGTCAAGCATAATCTGTTCTGCGTGCCGGAGGTCATTAGGCAGGAGCGCGAAGAGCGAAAGACGGCAAAGGGCAACAATCTGATATACAGCATTGTTACGATGAGATACACGCTGTATGCGGAGGACGGAAGCAGCATTCAGGCGGTCGTCATCGGCGAAGGCATGGACAGCGGCGACAAAGCGACAAACAAGGCGATGGCAATCGCCTATAAATACGCAATGTTCCAGATTTTCAGCATTCCGACGGAGGAGACCGCGCCAGATCCCGACCAGACTACCCCTGATGAGAGCGAGCCGACTGCCCCCCGACTGATTTGCGCAATGTGCAAAGGGAGCATTCTCAGCTTGAGCGACAAAAACGGCGTAATCATCAAGGATGCGCAGGGCGTCGCGGAATTTACTGAAAAAGAGAGCGGGAAAAAGCTCTGCTGGGGCTGTTACAAGGCGTGGAAAGCTGAGGAAAAGAAATGAATCAAATTACCGTAACCGGCAATGTCGTCCATACCCCTGAGATGAGGACGACGCAAAGCGGCATGACCTGCTGTAATTTCAGCGTCGCCGTCAAGCGAAAATTTAAAAACAAGACGACGCAGACATATGAAACAGACTTTTTTGACGTGACGGCTTGGGGCAACCTCGGCAACATTTGTCAGCTGTACATTGAAAAAGGGAAAAAGGTTCTGGTCGTCGGCGAGATGCAGAGCAGGGACTACGAGGGACGAGACGGCGCAAAAAAGCGGGCTTGGACGATTAACGCTGACACGGTCGAGTTCCTGTCGCAGAAGCCGCAAGACGAGACTGCACCACAGTCTCCTGCGGCGGCTGCGGGATTCACGTCCATTCAGGTCGATGACGACGAGCTGCCGTTTTAACTGACGCAGGGGCAACCCTGCACATGGCGGTCAGCTCAGGGAGCAGCCTGTCTTGCGGGTAGCAGCGCGGGCGGGCAGGGGTGGCTCGATACCACCGACCGCCGAGCAGAAGTGCTAAAGCATGTCACACTTTACCCAACGACCGCGCTGGAGAGAGAGGCGGCGCACGCCACACAAAACCGAATAAAGGCAAAGTCATACTGGCGGCTCGGAAAGACGAGCAACACTATTTTTTCTGACAGCGGGAAAGACCGCGAAAAAATCATCGTTTCCAAATGGCATTGCTGGCGGGTCAAACCGTCAGCAACACGGCAAGCATAGCAGGTATCAGCAGGGCACAATCCTCCCTGCCCGGCTGCTCGGTTCAACCCCGAGGCTTGCCACAATTTTCAAAAAAAGCGAAAGGGGATAATCAATTGAGACGGGAGCAATTCACATTCTATCGGAGTTATTATGATGCGCTCAAGAATCTGCCCGAGAAGGAACGGGCGAAAGTTTTGTTCGCGATACTGGAATACGCTTTGGACGAACAAGAGCAAAACAACCTTGAAGGAGTTTGCGCCGCGTGCTTCCTTTTGATTCGTCCGACGCTGGACAGCGGGAGAATCAAAGCGGCGAATCGCAAAAACAAAGCGAAAACAAGTGAAGAACAAAACGGGAACAAAGCAGAAACAAACGAAGAACAAACGAAGAACAAAACGAAAACAAAAGCGGAACAAAACCGCAAGGAGAAAGAGAAAGAGAGAGAGGTAGAGGTAGAGAGGGAGAACGATAGTTCTCCCCCCAAAGCCCCCGTCGCTGCGCGACGCTTCACACCGCCCACGGTCGAGGACGTCGCGGCGTACTGCCGGGAGCGCGGGAGCAACGTAGACGCACAGCGGTTTGTGGACTTTTACGCCTCGAAGGGCTGGAAGGTCGGCAACGTAGGGATGAAGGACTGGCATGCAGCTGTTCGCACTTGGGAGAGCAGGGACAACCGGATACCAGCGGCGGGAGCTGGAGGGGCGCACGGGACGACAAATCCGTTTTTGCAGTTGGCTCAAGAGCTGGAGGAGCGTGAGGGACGATGACAAAAGCGCAAACCGTGAAAATAATGGCAATCATTCAGGCGGCATATCCGCGCTTTTACGTCGGCACGACTATAGACGACGCGGACGCAGCGGCTAATCTCTGGCACAGCTTTTTCGCGGACGACGACGCAAGCCTTGTCAGCGACGCGGTCAGGACGTTTATCGCCAACGACACCAAGGGATTCCCGCCCGTCGTCGGGCAAATCAGGGAGAAGCTGGACGTCATCAACCAAGCCGTTCACGGCTTTGAGCTGACCCCGCAGAACGCTTGGGGGTTGGTCAAAAAAGCCCTGAAGGACAGCGCGTATCACAGCGCGGAGCGGTTTGCCGAATTGCCGGAGGTGGTGCAGGAGGTCGTCGGGTCGCCGAGCCAGCTGCACGAGTGGGCAGTCAGCAATGACGGCGTGAGCGAGAGCGTGATCGCCAGCAATTTCCAGCGGAGTTTTGCCGCACGCGCTGCCGTACACAAGGAGATTCGGATGATGCCGGGCGACGTTCGGGCGCGAATCGACGCGGATAGGCAGATGATTGCCGGGATGCAGGACGCGCCGAAGCTGCAAGCGGCAAGCGACGATATGGACGAGTACGCGAGGCAGCTGCGGGAGATGACACCGGAGGAGCGGCACAGGTACTTCGCCAGCATCGTGGTCAATCTGGACGATGTGGAGGGATAGCGATGATTTCGGGCAAAAACGCGCTGACCTGCTACCCTGTCGGGCTGAGGGATGCGCCGGAGAGGACGTGCAAGGTTTGCGGCAAAACGTTCCGGGCGGGAGAGCAGTACGCATACAAGCTGTGGAGCGACGAAACGCACAAGAAGCACGACTGGTATTGCAGCTATACCTGCTACCGGACAGTGACCAAGCCGCTGGAGGAGCGGCAAAAGGCGCAGTTTGAGCGCATCCAGCGCGACGCAACCGAAGCTGAGGATCGGCGCAGGGAGTATGCGCGGGCGCTGTACCAGCGGCAAAAGAAGCGCAAGCAGCGGCAGACCAAAGCCGCGAAGGAGCGCAAGAAGAAGCAGGACGAGACCGTGGCGCAGATGATTGCGAGGATGAAGCGGGAATCTGAGCGGAGAAAAAAGCAAAAAACACGACTGATGAGGGGGAATGACGGATGGACGCATTGTTGAACGAATTGCGCGATGAGATTTACAGTGACGCGGTGGCACATGGGCTGTGGGATGAGGACTATCTCAAAAAAACGCTGAGGAGCAACGATGTTTTGAGGGATTCCGGCATTTTACAGATTTACAAAATCGCAAAAGCCGAGCAAGAAACGAGGCGAGTTCATGCAACGCTGCGCGTTTTCGTGGAAAATCAAGAACTTTTGGAATCTGTACTCGAAGAAGATCACTTCCGCGAGGAGCTGGCGGACGTTATCATCATGGCGCTGTCTGCCGCTGGGTATCTGGGCATCGACATTGACAAGGCGGTGCGGGAGAAGATGGAGATTAACCGAGGGAGAGAGTGGAGGCATGGGAAATGAAGGTGCTTGTAGCCTGTGAGGAATCGCAGGAGGTCTGCAAAGCATTCCGCACCAGAGGGCATGAGGCGTACTCTTGCGACATCCAAGAGCCGTCAGGCGGTCATCCTGAATGGCACATCCTCGGCGATGCGCTAAAAGCTGTCGAGGGTGGGCAAGTGGTGACGATGGATGGACAAACGCATGAGGTGGGCAAGTGGGACTTGCTGATCGCGCATCCGCCGTGCACATATCTGACGGTTTCGGGTAATCGGTGGTTTTCCCCTAAATACGGAGATAAAGCCGCTTTAAGAGCTGAATTGCGGATAAGGGCTGCTGAATTTTTCATGGCGTTTATGAGCGCAGACATCGACAAAATAGCCGTGGAAAATCCGGTCGGTTACATGTCCACACACTATCGCAAGCCTGACTGTATTATACAGCCGTGGCAATTTGGTCACAACGCACGCAAAAAAACGTGCCTGTGGCTCAAAAATCTGCCTGGATTGAATCCGACGAATGTTGTATCCCCGGGAAATATACTTCCTGGCGGTTTTAGCGAGGGCGCGAGCGCAAATTTTGCCAAAAAAGATGGTAAGTCATTGAGATGGTGTGACCCGGAGACAAAAAGGATCAGGAGCAAGACGTTTCCGGGTATCGCCGCGGCAATGGCGGAACAGTGGGGAGGAATGACCGATGAAATGTAGATGGTACGCCGAGTTTGAAGGTGTCTGCACCAATGGCGAGTGTCCGTATCGCGGCGACACATGCCCGACGAGCGAACACCCGGAGGTGTGCAAGCACTCCGAGAACAAATACGAAGTATCTGAGCTGGTGAAAATCCTGCGATGCTGTTCAAATATCGGTTATGTTTGCGAAGAATGTCCCGCAAATCTGGACGGAGAAGATTGCGACGGTAGACTTGCAAAGCTACAAGCTGCCGACATGCTCGAAAAGCTGGCGGCGGAGAGGGACGCGAAGAAGCCGGAGGGGATTAGCGTCAAGGACAGGCTACCGGCTTGCTTCTGAAAATCGCAATTTTTCGCAATATTTTTTAGCCAAGAACAATCGCAAAGCGATAGAAAGGTAGTTTTTTATGGAGAACAGAGCAATCAAAATCGTTCGCAATTACATCATCGAGCATCTGGATAAGTCTGATCCTCAGCCGGAATTTGACGTGTTCGTGGTTTGGAAGTGCAAAGCACTGCAAAACTGGAAGTTCCTGATTTCTTCCACGCTGTTTGACGGCATGTATTACGAGCTGACCTACAACGGCGACAAGAGCGAGTGGTATCTTGATGCGTACAAAAAGTTCGAGAATCGCCGCATCGTTGATCCCACGATGGGCGTTTAATAGGCGCTACACACCCGACTGCTGGCGGAAGAAAAAGAAACTGGAGGAAGAGCGATGAAAACGCCTGACGAGATCAAGAAAGCCCTTGAATGTCACAGAAATGGAAGGGCGTGTTACGATTGCCCCTATGAGCAGGTGCGGACGTTCAGCGTTGACGGCGTGACCTTTGGCTGTTCGCATGATATTGTCGCTGACGCGCTCGCCTACATCAAACAGCTTGAAGCGGAAAGAGAGGGAAAGAGCGATGAGTGAAAAGCCGAAATGCCCCGGATGCGGGGCTGACATGGAGTTGATGCTTTTGTGTTGTAATTCCACATTTTACTACGCCTGCGCGAAATGCGGTTGGGATTCGCCAGTCGGCATTGATTCTGAATCGGCGTTCCGAATGGCAATGCGCCGCGTCGAGCCGAAGAACCGCGTGCTGACACTCGAAGAAGTGGACGCACATTGCGAAGGCGGCGCGGATGCTGCGCCACTGTGGGTGGAGTTTGACGGAGGCACAAACGGATGGGTGCTGATTGCGCCAGTTAGAGAGACCCGTAAAATGGATTTTGTGAGCAAGTATCTTGTGACGATGGGGATTTTGTACGAGAAAGAATGGCGCTGCTGGCTGCGCAAGCCGACGGAAGTGGAAAGGCAGGGAACGCCGTGGGAAGGTGATAGCCGTGAATGACGCGCCATGCCGCGACTGCGCGGGTCGCGAGGTCGGCTGTCACGCGGGATGCGAGAGATACAAGGCGTATGCCGAGCGGCGCGAAAAAGTGCGGCAGAATCGGCAGGATTTTTGCATTGAGCGGACGGGCGAGAAACGCCGCCATCAGCGGTGGCTGGACTATGAAAAGCGCAAGAGCAAGGGAGGAGCGACGTGAGGATTTTGGCGATAGACCCCGGAACGACGCAAAGCGCGTATGCGCTGCTCAACGATGCGTATCAAGTGCTGTCGGCGGACAAGGTCGAAAACGGCGTAATGATGGACATCATCGCGTTAACTCCGGGGATTGACGCGGTCATCATCGAGGACATGGAGCCGCGATATCCGCGAAACGGAAAGGACAGCAACGCGGCGGGCGCAATTGTCGGGGCAAGCACCTACACCACGCTCAAGTGGATGGGCAAATTTGACCTGACGGCACAGGTGCGGGGCGTCGCCGTACAATGGATTTACAGGCGGGACGAGCGGGCGGCACTCATCCGCAAAAAGGAGCTTCCGGCGGACGTGCCGAAGCACGCAGACGGTCAGATTCGCGCCGCGCTGATTGCGAGGTTTGCGGTATACGACAAGACAAATGGCAAGGGCACGAAAGCAAAACCGGACACGTTTTACGGCGTGTCCGGCGACATGTGGCAGGCGATCGCGGTGGGGGTGACGTGGCTTGACAAGCAGAGGACGGGAGGCGGCGACGGATGCGGATCGAGAAGAAGGACGCGCAAGCGTTGATTGACTGCGGCTTTGCGGCGTACGATTACAAAACAGAGCTGGAGCTGTACGACAACCGCGACGCCAAGGGAAGCGGATTTGACGGCATGCCCAAGCGGAGAGGGGCGGCGCGAGGGCTTGACGATGAGCTTGTCCGCGAGCAGAATGCAAAAAAAAAGCTGTATGAAAAGCATACGGCTTTTTTGCGTGCCCAACGGCGGGCGATGAAAGCGCTGGATGAAATCGTCGCGGGGCAGCCTCAGCAGGGCGATTATATCATGGGCATGCGGGCGTTCTTGAAGCTGTATTATGTGGACGGCATGCCGATGAAAGCGGCGTGGAGGGAGGCGGGCATTGCGGAGCGGACGGCGCGGAGATATAAGGCGCAGGTCGTCAGGGCGGCGAAGGGCAAGAGGGCGTGATTTGGCGCACAAAAAAGGCTTGTACAAAGATGTACAAGCCTTTTTTGTTATGCCCTGCCGGATTTAGCGCAGCGGAGTTGATAGTCTCCGATGACTTCCGCCCAACGCTCCGCGCTGGGGATTTTAAGCCAAGGCTTTGACGGCTCGGCATAGCGATCCATAACGTCGCTATACAAGCGTCGAATGTCGATGGTGTGACCGTCCATGATAAGTCCTCTTGCAGCATGAGCAAGGTCATTCATCCAGACGTCGAGCCGTCCATAGGTTGCGAAACCTCTTTCAAAAAGGGTCTGGTACTTGCCGCGCCCATCTACGATGGGAACATTGGTCAGGGCTTCGACAATGTCTTCACCCTCAAGCGTGCCGCCTTGCAAGGCACAGATACAAGCACACTGAAAGCCCGCGTTGTCGCGCCACGTCGGATTCTGGATATCCTCGCAAAATCCAGCCGCCAGAGCAGCGCAGCGGGCTTCGACGGAAGCCTGCTCAATCGGCGTTTCAGCAAACGGGCGCAAATCTCTGACCTCAATTTTGGTAAGCTCGCGAATCGTCGAATCCATAAAAAATCCTCCTATCTTTTTTTAATCCCTGTCGGGATATAAATCTTTGCTAAGCGTCACCTTGAGCGTCTGCCTGCCGCGCTCGCCCGTCTTCAGCTCTCCGACTTCAAGTACTTCGCGCACGCCGTAGACGTAGATAGACGTGCCTTGAGTCGTGCCGCGCCAGCCGTGATATCTCTTGATATTACCGGAGTTTCCGGGGTAGCCTTCTCCGCGATATGGCTTGATGTCATACCTATGCCCGCCGTCCTCATAAGCGACCTCAACCAGAAAAACAAGACTTCCTTTCTTCACCCAAGAAAGGTCATCCGTGCCGTACCAGCCGCCTTCGGTTCCAATAAAAGTCCGCGTATGCTTGTGATAAATCCAGTTCATATGCTTCTTCCTTTCAAGTATATACTAACATACTTTTTCAAAAATTGATACATTTTTTTCCGCTCAGATGAGCGGGGCGAGGTCACCGCGCCGTGTATACGATGGTTTTCCCATCGAGGCGGCGCAACTGGAAAGCTGCGCCGGGGTAAGTGGCGGCGGCAAGGTCGAGCAGCTGCTTTAGCTGGTCGAGCTGCTCCTTGCGGTAGCGCGGGGCGTAAGCCTTGCCCATGCCGACGGTGCCACGCGCCAAATCGGTGAGTAAAAAACGCTTTTCCCCTGCCGGTCGGGAGTAGATGAAAAAGTCAAAAGCGAAAGCGTTGTCCATGTGATGACCTCCTTAGTCAATATAACGCGAGTAGCTGAGGACGGGGACGCATGCGCCCAAGATGACGGCGCACGCGGAAATTAGAATCCAAATCATGCAGGCAACCTCCTTTGCAGCCCTTGCCGGGGCTTTCTTCCCTGTCCAGATGTACCGGGCAGGGTGAAAAACCTCGGGATCAATAACCAGTGGATATCCTTGCACAGAATGAGATTCCGCATTGTTTGCAGGCTGCCTCGATTTTATCTTGGAGGCGGAACCCGATGAAAAGGGTTGGATATAGAACCGATTGGATAGAAACAAGCGTGTCATACCATGCACGACCGTTAGACGCCAGAAGGATCTCCACCACTGCGTCCTCTAACTTCTGTACCTTCTCGCGTTCTTCGTCTGTAAAATCTTCTTCACGAGTGATCCAGCGCCCTTTTTTGGACGCCTCCTCCTGCACGGAGAACTGCGCAAGGGTCAGGGCAACTCTTTTAATTGGATATTTTTTCATGGTTTTTCCTCCTTCTTTTAGCCTCTTTCCGGGGCTTTGTGGGATGCCCAGGTTGCCGGGCATCCTGAAAACCTCGGGCGACGTGTCAAGCGGTCAGCGGATTTGAGCCTTGAGCATCAAGCCGCTGACCTCGGAGCGTAGCGGGCGGAGATACGCAGCGGCGACGTTATACTCCGCGACCTTTTGCGGCAAGTCAGCAGCGGCGCGGAGGTACTCGCCGACCTTGTCGCTGTGGTAGGTGATGAGCTGATCCAGACGTTCAGCGGTCAGGCGCGGCTCGTCGACGGTTGCAAGCTCAAATTCAAAACGGGCGGCGCTGCCCATGATCGGATCGCCTTGCTCATCCAGCTGCTGGACATATAAGCAGCGGGGGCGACGCTTGAGGCTGTCGCTGATGCCGTAGCGGACGGAATAGCCCGATCCGATAGCAGCGGAGACCGTCGCGACGCTGGCGCGATTGAATACGCGCCCGACAAGCTGCCCGTCAGCTTTGATGGCTCGCAAGATGTGAGCAGCTTCGGCGTAGTGGTCAGCTTGCACCGACAAGGACGACACCGCAGCGTCAACGTCTTCTGGGTTTATGGGGTAAAGGTAGTCGGTTGCGCACATGGCAAAAACCTCCTTGATTTTGGTCGCCCGATGGGGCTTTTTTCGCCGTCCAGCGTGCCGGGCGGCGTGAAAAGCCTCACTGTGCAAGCGCGTAGCGGTAAGAGCCGGTGACGCGCTCGCTGCCGTACTTGGCGCGGATGTCGTCCATGTCTTGACGGCGGCGGGAGTGACCGCAGGCGGCTTCTTCGGGGCGCCAGTACCACGCTTTTTTGGTACTCGCCCAGCGATAGCCCGCAGACTTGAGCGCGTCGCGGTGCTTGTAGGTGTCGCCGCTGACCCAGAGCCACGAGCCGCACAGCTCGATTTCGATGCCGTCCAGATGGATGATCTTGTAGACGGCTTCGCGGTAAGCGGTTGCCATGTCGGCGGCGTTTTGCGCCTGCTCGGCAGTTGCTTCAGTGCGCCCGTCCGGCGCGACGTGGGAGAGGCGGCGGACAAGCTCGTCATACTCGGCATTGATCGCCTTCATGACCTCGTCGCCCTCTTCGGGGTGCAGATCGGGGTGATGAGCCTTGGCAAGCTCGCGGTATCGAGCTTTCAGGGCTTGGAGGTCAGCGCATCCGGAAAAATAATTGATCGTCATTGTGATAGCCTCCTCAAAATACAATCTGTTTTGCACGCATCGCGTCGCGCAAGCTCTCTCTCATCGTTCGCCGCCAGTCCTCCGCCCAGCGGCACACGGCGTTTTGTACCCAATACGGGACGGTCAGCCGGTCGAGCCGGTCAAAGATGGCGCGGATGGTGTCGTCCGTGCGGCTGTCCTCGTGCTCGTCCAGCTCGCCACGCTCGCGGCTCCCTGCCCTGTCAGCGATCCCGTAAGCCAGCCCTTCCAACTCGTCGCGCTGCTCGCGTGTCGCGGAAAAAGTCTT